>Ga0209089_10003341_pt1 | contig 13713 bp, 10 predicted proteins | sample ArcticOcean_MG_C_FD_187431 | JGI IMG/M metagenome (GOLD analysis project Ga0209089, IMG submission 187431) | Marine microbial communities from western Arctic Ocean - ArcticOcean_MG_CB2_150 (SPAdes) (version 2) | ecosystem: Environmental > Aquatic > Marine > Oceanic | place: Arctic Ocean: Canada... | reverse complement strand
TACAATTAAAGCATTTAAACCGGGGAAACTCAACTTAAGCGTTAGAAGTATTTCTCAAAAAAGAGAAGATAGAGTAATGGGAAATATGCCTATTGAGGTACCCTTCCCACCATTGGACAGGATTGTATTTAACAATCCGATATCAAATGTATATGTTGGAACATCTGTTAATTATAAAACGGAAGTTTTTGATAAAGCAAATTTGAAAAGAACAGAATCAAAGGTATTGCTTTCATCTAGCAACTCAGATGTCGCTGAATTTGATAGTTATGGAAACTTAGTTGCAAAAAAATCTGGTAAGATTACACTGATTGCTTCAGTTGATGATATTAAGGAGTCCCTTAATATAAAAGTATCGAAAAATCCTGTTCGCAAAATTAGCTTGTCTGCAGATAAAGATGAAATTAGAACTGGAGACGTTTTACAATTCAACGCCAAAGCAATGAATAGGGCCAATAAAGTTATAAAAGAGGTTCCTGTTACCTTTTCTTATTCAGGTCGTGTGGAATATGGCATTGGATTGCCAGCATCAGCTTTAATTAATAAAGATGGGAAATTTGTAGCAGAAACACCAGGTGTTTTTACTGTAATTGCTAAATCTGGAAGATTTTCTGCAAGAAAGACAATTAAAGTTGTTCAAAGAAATGTAAGGAAAGAAGTTAAAGTTGTAGGACATGGAACCGTCTCTAATGTGAATACTTCTGACTTGTGGGTATGGCCTGGAATTGGTAAACATAAAGGCAAAGATTTTGCAGCAACAGGAACATGGAGTGCAAATGGAGAAGCTTATTTTTGGGATGTAACTGAGCCGGAAAATATGTATATCATTGATACTGTTACAGTTGATGCGAGAACGGTAAACGATGTCAAAGTTTCCGAGAATGGCGAAGTGGCTGTTATTACTAGAGAAGGCGCATCAAATAGAAAAAATGGATTTGTTGTTTTAGATATCAGAGATCCATTTAATGTAAAGATCACAGCGGAGTTCAATGATGATATGACGGGTGGAGTCCATAATGTTTTCATTTATGATAATCACGTTTATGCTGTAAATAATGGTCGTAAATACGATGTAATTAATATTGAAGATCCTTCGAATCCATTTAGAGTGGGCAGATATGAATTAGGCACACCAGGTCATGGAGTCCATGATGTTTGGGTAATAGATGGCCTTGCTTACTCATCTAATTGGGCGGATGGTGTACATGTTGTTGATGTTGGTGGAGTAAAATTCAATGAAAAGAATCGTTCTGAAATTCAGTATAACCCTTTCCTTGCAATGGCTGGTCAAGGAAGCCCTGGTAATCCAGTAAAGTTAGGTGGAATGGCAGATCCAAATGGCCACAATCATGCAGCATTTCCTTTTATTAGTCAATCTTCAGATAAATTTTATCTTATCACTGGTGATGAATATGGAGATCAGTTTGGAATGGCTGGCGGCTATCATTTTCTTGATTTTACTGATCCAAAAAATCCAAAAGAAACAGCAGTTTATCAAGTTCCTGAGGCCGGATCACACAATCACTGGGTGTATGGAGATACATTGTTTGCCTCCTATTACCAAGGTGGTATCCGAGTAGTAGATATTTCAGGTGAACTAATGGGTGATATTTATGCTCAAGGAAGAGAAATTGCATTTTTTATATCAAGTGACCCAGAGGGTAGAACACCTAATCGCCCAAATGTTTGGGGAACAATGCCTTATAAAGGGTTAATTTATTTTTCAGATATGAATAATGGCCTATGGGCAATCAAATTAGAAGACCAGAAAAGAATGGGAACAAATTAGGATTTAAAATGAAACGACTTATGCAATTAATATTAATATTTTTAATTAGTACTTTATCGCTTAGCGCTGAGGATTACTATATCTATTGTGCAACAGAATCTGAAGATGAAGTTGCTCTTATCAGGTTTGATGGCAAAACAGCACATGTTGAAAAACGAATTCCTGTAGGTGTTTGGCCTGTAGAAATTGAAGGACCGCACGGAATAACGGTGTCCCCTGATGGTGATTATTGGTATTTATCAATGGCTCACGGTCAACCTTACGGCCATGTGTATAAATACAAAACGGGCACGGATGAAATGGTCGATCGTGTAGAGCTTGGGTTATTTCCTGCTACTATGGGGATATCGAATGCTACCGGACTTTTATATATTGTCAATTTTAATCTACACGGAGGTCATACGGAACCAAGTACCGTTTCAATAGTTGACCCAGATGAAATGATTGAGATTGATCGCGTTGAAACGGGTATTATGCCACATGGCTCTAGACTGCTAAATAATGGACTAAAACATTATTCTGTTGCTATGATGTCAGGTACTTTATATGAAATGGATGCAATGACAATGCAAATTTCACGAACGATGTCCACAGCATCACCCAAAATGAGTAATCATAGTTCCCATAATATGAAAAAAATGGACCATAGTAAAATGAATATGGGTATGAAGAAGAATGGTGAAATGGCTAAGATGGATCATAAGATGCCACCAGAGAAACCGACATGGGTATATCCGCATCCAAATGATAATCTAATTTATGTAGTTAATAATGGTACGGATAATGTGGTTGAAATTGATCTAAAGAAATGGAAGGTTATACGAACCTTTAAAACAGACAAGGCTCCTTATAATTGTGAAGTGAGTCGAGATGGAAATCACCTAGTTGTTACTTATAAAGGTGCTGCCAAAACAGGGGTCTGGGATCTTAAAACAGGAAAAGAAATAGCAAAGTTTAACAATACGCGCAAAGTAACGCACGGTGTTGTTATATCACCAGATAATCGTTATGCATTTGTTTCAGTTGAAGGAATAGGTAAAGAACCTGGGGCGGTTGAAATTTTTGATTTAAAAGAATTAAAACCGGTAGCCATTGCTGAAATAGGCAAACAAGCGGGTGGCCTAGCTTTTTGGAAAATGGAAAATTAGTCTATAGGGTCTTTTCTATTTTTCTTCTCTAGAAGTACCAGTCATACTAAGAACAATTTCTGTACTCTCTTTAAATGAAGCATGCTGAATAGTAGTAGCTTTATAAAAATAATATAGTGTTAGTAAATAAAGCACGTGAAACCACCATTCAGATATTTGACCACTTGTATTTAACTTAATAAAAAAAACTCCATCTACAATTACCATTGCAATGAAAAGCATAGTTACCATCATTGTGGGAGGGTAAAGCTTTCTTTTTATAGCAAACATTTGTTTGTAAAGATTATCTCCAAGTTCAGGGTGAGTTTCAAGATATTCTCTAATATTAACCCCTGTACCAACAAAAAAGAACATAACCAATGTTTGACCAGCAATAAAAATAATGCTGATAATTAAATCCAGCGTTATATGATTTTGAGCCCAAATATTAAAATAATGATTTAAGCCAATTAATGTAAGCCCAATGCCCGAAAGAGCAATCAATATGTATGAAAAAATCATGAAGAACCACATTTTATAACCTAAACATTAAAATGGAAATAAATACAATCACCATCACACACAATATAATCTTTTCCCTCTAGTTGAGACAAGCCTGCGTCCTTAACTTTTTTTTCTGAACCATGAATAATAAGGTCAGCATATTTAATAACCTCTGCTTTAATAAAGCCTCTCTGAAAATCAGTATGAATTTCACCTGCAGCTTCTGGAGCCGTTGCCCCTTCTTTGATTGTCCATGCCCTTACTTCACTTGGTCCACCTGTAAAATAAGTTTCTAAGCCCAATAACTTAAAGCTGGCATGAATTAATTTATTAAGTCCAGGTTCAGTCAAATTATATTCATCTATGAAAATAATTTTTTCATCTTCATTCAACAAAGCTATTTCTTGTTCTATTTTTCCACATAAGATTATAGCTTGATTAGACTCTTTTTTAGCAAAATCAAAAAGGGCTTGAGTATGTAAACTCTTAGTGGTTTGAAGAATTTCATTTTCATCGACATTAGCAACATAGAGAATTGGTTTTTGAGTAAGAAGAAAAATATTTTTTATAATTTCTAATTCTTCTTCGACTGCATCAAAAGTTCTTGCCATTTTCCCCAAATCACAGTGAGCTTTTAATCTTAAAATAATAGCCAGTTCTTTTTGAGCTTTCTTTTCTTTTTTAGCCAGCTTGTTTAATCTGTAAACACTTTTTTCCAAGGTTTCTAGATCTGCCAGCAAAAGCTCAGTTTCAATAAGCTCAGCATCTCGAACAGGATCTATACTCCCTTCTACATGTGTAATATTTTCATCTTCAAAACACCTTACTACATGAACTATTGCTGATACTTGTCTGATTTGACTTAAGAATTTATTTCCTAGGCCTTCCCCCTTACTTGCACCTTTAACTAGTCCTGCAATATCAGTGAATTCAACGGATGCTGGTGTTACTTTTTCCGGATTAAATATATTTTTAAGCTTGGCAAGTCTGAGGTCAGGTAGAGGAACAATCCCTATGTGGGGCTCAATTGTGCAAAATGGATAATTTTCTGCAGGCACAGAAGATTCAGTAAGTGCATTAAAAATTGTAGATTTACCAACATTGGGTAATCCGACAATACCACAGCGTAGCGCCATAATAAATCCTAGTTGTAATAAGTTATATTTTTAGAAAGAACTAAAAAGGATCTGTTGCCGGATCTTCACCATAGTCCCAAGTTAAAGTTTCAAATAGACCAACTTGAAGATCTTTGGCGAAATAAATAGCTTTGTCCTTTACCTTTAAAACAGCATCACCCCAAACCATATGAGTTGGACGGGTAATGAATTTTTTTATGTCAATATGATAAGTAATTTTTTTATGAAATGGTCGAACCTGCCCTTTAAACTTTAATTCTTTAACGCCCAGAGCACGTCCCTTTCCTTCTCCTCCAATCCATGTAAGAAAAAATCCAATCAACTGCCAAAAGCCATCCAAGCCTAAGCAACCTGGCATAACGGGATCCCCTTTAAAATGGCAGTCAAAAAACCAAAGGGCCTGATCAATATCAAGCTCAGCTTTTATTTCTCCTTTGCCATATTTTCCACCTTCATCAGAGATGTGTAGAATGCGATCTATCATTAACATAGGTGGAGCAGGAAGCTTTCCCTTATCAACGCCAAATAATTTTCCTAACCCACTATTAATTAGATCTTCTTTTGTAAAGCTCGCTCTACGCGACATAATTAACTCCTTAACAATATCTTAATTTAACTTATTTAGATAATTAATTTAATAATCATTTCTATCTCATTTTTTTGATGGAATTGTCTGCCTAAATTAAGTCTTTAAATTTGGAGAAATAAAATGTCTGATTGGGTATTATTATTAGGAGGCTCTACTGGACACGGAGCTGCAACTGCAAAAAAATTAGCCAAAGATGGATACGGTATTATTGCGTTTCATTTTGATAGAGGTGAAGCAAAAAAAATAGCACAAGAAACGATTGATCAAGTAAATGATCTAACAAATGGGCGATGTCATTATTTCAATACAAATGCTGCATCGGAAGAAACAATTGATAAATATTTACCGGAAATTCAAAAGATTACAAATGGCAAGCCATTAAAGCTTTTACTTCATTCTATTGCATTTGGAACTACTACAAATTTCTTTGGTGAAAAGCCAGTAACACAGCGTCAGATGGATATGACAATACATGTCATGGGTAATTCATTGCTTTATTGGACGCAAAAACTTTTTGGCGAAGGATTGCTCGGCAAGGGTTCTCGCGTAATGGGTTTAACAAGTGAAGGGAATTATTTGGCGATGGAGGGCTATGGTCCTGTTAGCGTCGCTAAAGTTGCAATGGAAGCAATAATACGTCAAATTGGTTGGGAGCTGGGACAACATGGAATAACTGCAAATGCTGTTCAGGCAGGAATAACACCAACCAGAGCGCTGACTAAAATTACCGATCGATGGGAAGAATGGATTGAAAGTACAAAATCAAGGAATCCAATGCGTAGAACAACAATGCCGGAAGATGTAGCTGGAACAATTTCGATGTTGTTAAAGCCAGAAGCTGACTTTATTAACTGCTCAATAATATATTGTGATGGCGGCGAACACCGCTCGGGGACTATTTAGTTTAAAAAATTATGAGTTGGAGTTTTCTAAACGAGCTCTTTGTTTAATGAGCTTAACTAATTCATAATGACTTTTAGTTGGTTGCATTTGAAAACAAGTCTCTGCTTCTTTTAAAGCATAATCCCACCAACCTTTTTTTGTGTACATTAATGATAGGTTATAGTGCGCTTGGCTAAGCGCTTGAAAATCTTCTCTCTCTAAACGTTGATGAATTTCTGGATATAATCTAGTTACTTCTTTAAATTCTAGGATGGCCTCTTCAACAAGACCTTTTTGTGCATACCATTTGCCAAGTTCTAAATGTCGTTGCGGATCTTCCTTACAACCACTAATAATAAGTGTTATAAATAATAATATGAGTCCTTTTGTAATACTATTCTTCATTTTGAGTAAACAAAATTGCAGTTTGTATCGTCAGAATTCCAAGAGAAACATTTACTGATTTGATTCTATTTTATTTTTAGTTGAAAGAAAAAGAATCGCCCCAAGGAGCAGTATGGCTCCAAACAATTGAACAGGTGACATAATTCTACCACGTAGATACCAATCGATGGCCACTGCAGATAAAGGCCAAAAAAGTTCATAAAGAGTTACATGAGAAGCTGGTAAATGATTTAGTCCATAATAATAAATAAAAAGCGCTAAAGAACCCGTGCTTAAAACAATAATAACTATATATTTCCAGTGTGTAAGGTTCACTTGATTAATAGCTTCTAATTGACCAGTCGAAATAAGTATAAAAAATGTTATCACTGCAGTAACTGCTAATCGAAGTGATGTGACTGTTTCAAAAGATAATCGATTTAAAGCATGTTTCCCAAGCACAGTGGAGCTCCCCCAGCTAAAAGCAGCAAGTAAAGATAAAAGAGCTGCAATAATTGTTTTATCACTCCATTCACTTAGGGGTTGATTGCCAAACGTAACAAAATATCCGCCTATTATAGCTATAACGGCTAAACTTAGAAAACGTGCGGTTATTTTTTCTTTAAGAATAACCGATGCCAACGCAATAGCAAAAATAGGCTGGAATTTTTGTAATAAAACCACAACAGAGAGATCTATATAATTAACATAGCTTAATGCCTTTGTATAAAAAAAAGTACCTAAAATTCCACCACAAACACTTATCCACAAAACAGATATCCAACCACGTTGACGTAAAGAAGAAACCTCCCGCCATCCTTTTAATAAAAGAGGAAAAAATATTATAGCACCAATTAAGTGTTCTAAAGCAACAATGAGGAATGAAGGAAGGTTATACAGATTTTGTCTAAGTATTCCATCAAAACTCCATAGTATAGCTGCTAAAATAACGGCTAATGCGGGTAAGTATTTTTTCATAATAATAATAAACTATATAATATTTGAAAACTAATTATTTACTATGCTTGGCCACCAAATGAAGAAGGACTTGAAAGGTCAATTCCAAAAGATTGAATGGCAATGTTCCATATTTGTTCAGCTGGGATATTAAAAATAAAATCAGGTGAAGTATCTTGAACAAGCCAATCGCCATTTTCAATTTCATGCTCTAATTGGCCAGCAGACCAACCAGCATGACCTAAAAATAAACGATTATTATCTGATTTTTTATTTTTCAGCATATCTAATAATGTTTCTTTATCACTTGAAATAAAAAAATCATCTGAAATTTTAATTGATTTTTCTGAATAAATTTTCTCGCTATGAAGTAGAATCCCCCTTTCAATTAAAACAGGACCTCCAAAATATACAGTGGAAACTGCGTTTAATATTTCATCTGATTTTTCATTCATATCATCATATAATTCTTTTAAATCTTTTTTGTGAAATATTTTATTAATTATTAATCCCATTGCCCCTTTTTTATCATGCTCGCACATGAAAATAACAGAGTTCCCAAAAAGTGGATCATTTATATGAGGCATAGAAATTAGTATATGATTAATAATAGAATTCATATCTAATGTTATGTCTTTGTGAGGCTTAATGCTATAAAAATTTCTTAAATATTCTGTAAATGGCTTTTTGAACCCGTGTTAATTAAGTCGTAAATTCTCGGTCTGCCCAAATTCACAATAGAAAAACATAATATTTAAATAATGAAAAAAAAATTAGATAAAATAATTATAAAAGGAGCTCGTCAACATAATCTAAAAAATATAGATGTTGATATTACTCGAAATAAATTAGTTGTTATAACAGGACTATCTGGTTCTGGGAAATCTTCTCTCGCATTTGATACATTATACGCCGAAGGTCAACGTAGATATGTTGAGTCGCTTTCATCTTATGCCAGGCAATTCCTAGGACTAATGGAAAAACCTGACATGGATTATATTGAAGGGCTTTCACCTGCAATATCCATTGAACAAAAATCATCAGCTAGGAACCCCAGATCAACAGTAGGGACTGTAACAGAAATACATGACTATCTAAGATTACTATATGCACATATTGGCAAGCCGCATTGTTGGAAATGTGATAAACCCATTCAAAGGCAAACGGTTCAGCAAATTGTTGACACGATTTCAAAATTTGAGAAAGGTTCAAAAATTTACGTTTTAGCTCCTGTAGTACGTGGACGAAAAGGACAACATAAGGGGGTCTTTGAAGAGGTAAGAAAAGAAGGGTTCCTGCGCGTTAGAGTTGATGGCTCAATTCGTCCGCTTGATGGGAAACTAAGTCTAGAAAAAAATAAAAAACATTCAATCGAAGTCGTAATTGACCGGCTTGTCTTGGAAGGAGATTATTTAGAGAGATTGACAGAGTCTGTTGAGCTGTCATTAAGAATTGGTTCCGGCTTAACCATTGTACATGAACTACCAAAGAATGATCACTTATTCAGCGAACATTTTGCATGCCCTCATTGTGAAGTATCAATGGAGGAAATTTCTCCAAGAATGTTTTCGTTTAACTCGCCATATGGGGCATGTACACATTGTGATGGCCTTGGCTCACATATGGATATTGATCCAGATTTGGTTGTCCCTGATAAATCTAAATCATTAATTCAAGGAGGAATCGCACCCTTGGGGGAACAACCAAGAGGAAATTGGTATGGCAGCATACTTAAAAGTCTATCAAAATATTATAATTTTAAATTCACAACACCCTGGTATAAGCTAGATACTGATATTCGAACTATTCTTCTAATGGGCACTGGAAGTACAAAGGTGAAAATGGAATATTCATCCGAAAGATGGAGTGGTACTTACACCGGTGGATGGGAGGGTGCTATCCCCAATTTGATGAGACGCTACAAACAAACTAAATCAAATCATATTAGAGACTGGATAGAGCAATTTATGAGAATGAGAGCTTGTCCAAAATGTAATGGGTCTAGGTTAAAGCCAGAGTCAAGAGCAGTAACCATTGATAGTAAAAGTCTTGGCGAAATATCATCTTATTCTATAAAGAATATAAAAACATTTTTTAATAATTTAAAATTAGGTACTAATGAGGCTACAATTGCTGAGCAAATTTTAAAAGAAGTTCAAGAAAGGTTGACCTTCCTTGTTGATGTTGGTCTTGACTATCTAACATTAGACCGTTCTGCAACTACTCTTTCTGGAGGTGAAGCTCAAAGAATTCGGCTTGCAACTCAAATTGGTAGTCAATTAGTTGGAGTTCTTTACATTCTCGATGAACCCTCAATTGGTCTTCATCCTAGAGATAATGGTCGCTTACTAAATTCTTTAAAAAAATTAAGAGATCTTGGAAACTCAATAATTGTTGTTGAGCATGACCAAGAAACAATGGAATCTGCTGATCAATTAATTGATATTGGTCCGGGTGCTGGAGAACATGGAGGCGAAATTATTTTCTCTGGTCCTCCAAATAAAATTTTAAAAGTTAAAGAATCAATAACAGGACAATATTTATCTGGTATTAGATCTATTCCAATTCCAGAAGAGCGAAGGTCTGGGAATGGTAAAGCTTTGTCCGTTTTTGGAGCTTGTGGAAATAACTTGAAAAAAATTGATGTTGTGTTCCCTTTGGGTAAAATGATTGGTGTTACGGGAGTTAGTGGATCAGGCAAAAGTACATTAGTAAATGAAACAATATTTCCAATTTTATCTAAAGAATTAAACAATGCTAGAGCTTACCCTTTGTTTTTTGATTCTATTGAAGGTTTAGAATATTTAGATAAGGTTATTCAAATTGATCAAAAACCTATTGGGCGAACACCCAGATCAAATCCCGCTACTTATACTGGTGTTTTTACATTTATTAGAGATTTGTTTTCTCAATTACCAGACTCAAAAATACGAGGCTATAAACCAGGACGATTTTCATTCAATGTAAAAGGTGGTAGATGCGAATCCTGTGAAGGTGACGGCATTATTAAAATTGAAATGAACTTTTTACCTGACGTATATGTTACCTGTGAAGTATGCAAAGGTAATCGCTATAACAGAGACACTTTAGAAATAAAATATAAAGGAAAAAATATTGCAGATATATTAAATATGTCAGTAGAAGAATCAACCGTATTCTTTAAAAATATACCTCAAGTAATGAAAAAGCTAACTACTCTGAATGATGTTGGTTTAGGATATATTCGCTTAGGTCAGCAAGCGACCACTCTTTCTGGCGGAGAGGCTCAACGAATTAAGTTGGCCACTGAATTATCTCGCGTTTCAAAAGATAGAACATTTTATATTCTAGATGAGCCAACAACCGGGTTGCATTTTGAAGATGTAAAATTACTCTTAGGCGTTCTTCAAAGATTAGTGGACCGAGGGCACACTGTGGTTGTAATCGAACATAATTTAGATGTGATTAAAAGCGCTGATTGGGTAATAGACCTTGGCCCAGAAGGCGGAGAAGAAGGGGGAAAATTACTTTTTTCGGGAACTCCAGAAAATTTATTAAATTATAAAGGCTCTTATACAGGATTATTTTTAAACATGTCAATTAATAGTAAGTTGAGTAAATGATGCAATCACCAAAAGATTTAAAACAATATTATCCCTATTGGGAAATAATAAAAGACATTATTGATCAATCAATTGATATCATGTTAAATCTTCGTCAATCAGGACACCCTGGTGGATCTAGATCAAAAGTTCATGGTATGGTTACTACATTACTCTCTGGAGCAATGCGATGGGATATTCGTGATGCTGGCAAAATATTTTCAGACCGATATGTCCTTGTTGCCGGTCACACGAACCCAGTTGTTTATGCCACTTTAGCTGTTTTAAATGAAGCGTTAAGAATTAAGTATAATCAAACTAAGGACTCCAAATATCTTCATTTTAAAGGAGAAGAATTCCAATTAACTTGGGAAGATCTTCTTACTCTTCGAAATAAGGGCGGACTGCCTGGTCATGCAGAGATGGAAGGGAAAACTTTATTTTTCAAATTTAATACGGGTCCAAGTGGCCACGGTTCTCCTCCAGCAGCAGGCGAAGCCTTAGCCTTAAAATTAGCTAAGGCATCGGAAGTAAAAGTATTTGCTTTTGAAGGTGAAGGCGGATTTACATCTGGCGCATCCCATGAGACTATTAATTCAGCCTGGGGGCTTGGCCTTGGGAACCTAGTGTATTTTATGGACTGGAATGATTTTGGTATTGACGCAAGGCCTTTTAGCTCTATTGTTTATGGAACACCGGTAGAATGGTTTGGTTCACATGGATGGCATGTTGAAGGAACTATGAATGGGGAAAGTTGGAGCGAATTAACGGAGGCATATTATAGACTACTTATAGAAAAATCTGACCCTAATACTCCTAAAGTGATTTATGCTAAAACAACAAAGGGACGAGGTTATCACAAAATTGATTATGCTAGCCATGGAGCAGCCCATAAACGAAATTCTGAATTATTTTGGAGAACCAAACAAGACTTCTCAGAAAAATACAATGTTGATTTTTACAAGTTTGGCGAGCAAGAAGCAAAATCAAAAGATGGTCAAATAGAACAAGCCATATCATATTTTAATTCAGTTTTCTCAGTAATGAACTCTAATCAAGGCCTAATAGACTATCTGGCAGATACACTTCTTTCTTTGGGAGATTCAGTCCCAACAAAAATTGAGACGTGTAAAATAACAGTTAAAAACCCATCAAAAGATAAAAAAATATTTGATGTTAACAGCTTACCTGACGATTTGTTTGTTCCACCTGGTGAAAAAGCACCAAATAGAGTTGGATTTTCAAAATACGCAAGTTATATAAATACAGTATCAATTAAAGAGTATGGTAGGCCATTGGTAATAGCAATGAGCGCAGACCTTGCAGATTCCACAAACATATCTGGTTTTGCAAAAAGTTATGATGGAAAAGAGGATATGGGTTTATTTGATAAAACTGAAAATCCAGACAGTCCCCTTATGCCCCAAGGAATTACAGAGTTTGCAAATTCTGGCATGTTAGCTGGATTAGCTACAGTGAACTTTAATGAAGATCCTTACGAAGAATTTAACGGGTTCTATGGCGCAATGAGCACGTATGGTTCTTTTTCTTATTTAAAATATGGTCCAATTCGCTTATTTAGCCAAATTGCTCAAGATTCAAATTTAAAAGTTGGGAAATTAATTTGGGTTGCAGGACATTCTGGCCCTGAGACTGCTGAAGACAGTCGAACACATTTTGGAATATTTGCCCCCGGAGTCACTCAATTATTTCCTGATGGACACGTTATTAATTTGCATCCGTGGGAGCACAATGAGGTAGCACCCGCACTTGCTGCAGCAATGTCAACAGATGTACCAGTAGTTGCATTGCACTTAACACGCCCACCTGTCATTATACCAGATCGTAAGGCATTAGGGATGGCCTCTTATAAAGAAGCCGCTAAGGGTGCATATATTATTAAAAATTATGATGAAGATAGACTCCAAGAAGGAGTAGTTATTGTTCGCGGAACAAGTTCAACGAGCTCTTTAGTCTCTATTTTACCAAAAATAATAAAAGAAGGCCCAAATGTAAAAATAGTTGCAGCTATTTCATGGGAGTTATTTAAGGCACAAAACAAAGAATATCGTGAGTCTGTCATTTCAGAGAATGAATGGATGGATGCGATGGTAATAACGAATGGAGCTATAAGGTTAATGCATAAATGGATAGCTAATCGAATAGTTGAAGAATACAGTATGAGTCCTGACTTTGATAATCAATGGAGAACTGGTGGATCACTTGATGAAATCATTGCTGAATCAAAATTAGATTCGGAAAGTGTTTGGAATGGGATCATAAAATTTACTTCAGAACGAGAAAAAAGATTAGAAGCTCTTCGTATTTCTATTCCAAAATAAATAGTCTAAAATTTGACGACCCCCCCTTCATTTTTGTACCTTCCAACCCCGATAATGATCTATTTATTTTATTTAAAGCCAAAAATATGACCGAAATTCATATAAATGACCCTCAACCCTTTGATGATGATTTAGTTGTAGAAAAATCATTACGCCCAAACCAAATGGATGAATTTATTGGGCAAAAAGAGGTGGTAAATAGTCTAAAGCTATATATTGAAGCAGCTAAAAATCGAAACGAGGCGCTAGACCATGTTCTTTTATTTGGTCCCCCAGGGTTAGGCAAAACAACTCTTTCTAATATTATTGCAAAAGAACTAGGGGTGAATGTAAAACAAACATCCGGCCCAGTACTTGATAGAGCAGGAGACCTAGCTGGTCTTTTAACAAACCTTCAAGGAAAAGATGTTTTCTTTGTTGAC
>Ga0209089_10003340_pt1 | contig 13717 bp, 13 predicted proteins | sample ArcticOcean_MG_C_FD_187431 | JGI IMG/M metagenome (GOLD analysis project Ga0209089, IMG submission 187431) | Marine microbial communities from western Arctic Ocean - ArcticOcean_MG_CB2_150 (SPAdes) (version 2) | ecosystem: Environmental > Aquatic > Marine > Oceanic | place: Arctic Ocean: Canada... | reverse complement strand
AGTCAATCGGATGGGCGCGCATGACCTGCTCGAGGTGGTCGTACTGACCGGCACTCGTGGTCGTGATGCCGATGTAGCGAATCCGGCCCTCTGCCTTGTACTCCTCCAGGATGCCGAGCTGGGTCGGAGGGTCTCCCATGTTGTGCACCTGATCGAGATCGATCACCTCGCGCTGCATGCGCTGGAACGAGCGCTCGATCTGCGCACGCACCGCGGCCGGGTCGGCACCGCCGCCCCCACGCCCGACGACGTTCACTTTGGTGGCCCAGAAAATGTTGTCTCCAAAGCCGTCTTCGGCGGCCCACTGACCCCCGTACTCTTCCGAGCCGCCCCCGCCGTACCCGGCGGCGCTGTCGAAGAGGCGGCCGACTCCCTCGGCACCGTCGGCAAGCGCGTGCATCACGGCTCGATGGTCCGCGAGTTCCTCAGTCGAAGAGTTGTTCGAAATCCACCGTCCGCCGAGGCCGATGACCGGAAGCTGTTCGCCACTCTTCGGGATCGGTCGTGTGTTGACCGCTCCATCCTGGAGGGCGGCGAGGAGCCGAGGACTCAGGCCGAGGGCAGCGGCAGCGCTCGCGCTGAGTCGGAGCCAATCGCGTCGAGTGAGCATGGTCAATCCGGGCAGGGTGGACGGAGACGTAACGGTGCGGCTATCAGATTGACCCGGCAAGAGGTCGTTTCGTTAGGGGCGTCCCTATGGAACGGGACCGGGTGCTAGCTTCGAGCGATGGTCCACCTCGCCCTGCACTCCCTCATTCCAGCCCTCGTCGCACGCGTCGTCGACCCTGTTCGGTGGCTGTCCGCGACTCTGCTCATGCTGGGCACGATGCTCGTCGATCTCGACCACCTCGTGGCCGAGCTGATTATTCGATGGCGGAGAAGCCGTAAAATTCCAGCGTATTAGGTGTCGACGGCGGCGTCGAAGGATACTTCGAAGGTCGCCGGCCAAAGCACGGAGCGGCCCAAAACCGTTGGCCGGGGCACGTTCCATGTCCATTCCGAGCGTTCCGCAAGATGGGCCTGGGTCACCATCGGCTCGATGAAGGTGATTTCGGCGTTGTGGTAGCCCAAAATCAGTGTGCGGGTGAACACTTCAGGTTCTTCCTGCAGTTCCGGGCTGCGCACGTCCAGGGCGTGAACCCCCATGGCGGGCACGCAGGAGCCCTCGGGCTCGAGGGCGGTGCCGGGGATCATGTACCAGTCCGGGACCGTTTGGAGTCCCATGGCGGGCACGAAGGCTTCGAGTCCCTCCGGCAACGGCTCGTCCACACAGTCCACTTCGAGGAGCGAGGCGACGGGGACCCCGTAGAAATGGTTGAGGGGCCTCGTCAGTTGGCTCAGGGACGTCCGACAGATTTGCCTCAGCCGGCTGGCTCGGCCCCAATCGCCGCCAGCCCGACCCGAACTACCTGCGCGTCCTCGGATCCCCGCGCTCCGCTCGCGGCCATTGCTCCGACGATTTCTCCGTTCATAATGATCGGGATCCCGCCTTCGTAGTGGATCGCACCAGGAATCGAGTCCTGAGTGCCCGCGGCCAGACCCTGCCCGTACGCGCCCGACGTCCCGCCCGTTTCGAGCACGGCGACCACCTTCATCCGAACGATGTCTGTGGTTCGGGGATTCGCCTCGTCCATGCGGCGAAGGTAGATCGGGACGCCCTCGGCGTCGGCCACGTAGATCGTGAGATTCCAGCCGTTTTCTCGGGCTTCGGCCTCGGCAGCGTCGACGGCTTGCTGGGCCAGCGCCATGGTCAGCTGCGCCTCTGCGGGGCGGGTTCCGAGAACGGCGATCAAGGACGCGGCGAGCGCCAGCGTGCGGTGAATTGTGAGCAACTTCATGACGAGAGACCCTCTTGGATGTTCCGGATCGTGTAAGGGGCCACGTTCGCGGACTCGAGCGTGGTGGGCAACGGCCGGCCACCTTGCCAGTCGCTATCTGTCTGTTGAGCGTACTTTGAACCGCACGGAAGAGTTCTGAGAGCTCTCATTGGCCCCACGTAGCATAGGATGGCTCAAGCGACCGAATCTGCCCCTACTTGGTCGCTCCCAAAGGGTAACACTGTGCACGTAGACGCCGATAAGTCCACTCGGGATGGTGTGAAACCACCGGGTAGAGTGGTATGGTGGTGGGACGGCGCGGGCGCTAGACGTGCTGGGTGCTCGCCCACCCGGGTGCATGCTTCGATACGTGTCGGTATCGGGGTCGCTTTAGGTGTAATATACCCCGATGAGCCACGAACCGATGATACTCTGTGCAATCCGTTGGCTATTTGGTCAGGAGCCACCGGACGTCGACAGCGAACGAGTAGAGCAGCAACCCCAGGCTGACCGCGACTACGAGTAGGGCGATCGGCGCTGGAATGATCGGACCGAGCGCGACCAATAGCGCGATGCCCTGCACGACACACACCTTCTGTCTCCGCCGGCTCTTCGGCAACTCACGAGACAGAGACGGCACCACCCAACTCGCCATGACGAAGAGGTAGCGCATCAGTCCAATCAGAAGCACCCACGCCCCGGCACGTCCGTTGCTCCATACGAGTACGGAGAGAGCCATGATAAGGGCGGCGTCCAACTCCATGTCGAACCGTGCCCCGAAAGCAGATTCGCTGCCCGTGCGCCGAGCGACCCGGCCGTCCACCCCATCGAGAATCAGAACTAGAGTGGACACAATGATGACCCACCAGGCGCCAGTCGCGGTGAGTGGGCCGGGGAACAATGAAAGCGCCAGCACCGGAATCGCGAGGACCGCTCGGCCGACGGTTACGCGGTTCGCGGGCCCCAGGCCGGGTCCCGGCAGTTCCTCTCGGACCTGTGAAAGGATCAAGAAGGACATGCTGAGGTACAGGCCTCCGGCGACCCATACGAAACTGGCCGCCAACCCGAGAAGCCACCACGTTGCCGCAGTCATTCCCAGCACCACCGGTAGTCCGAACGCCAGATCGCGCGCGGCACCAAGACGTGACCTGGATTGTATAGAGGCGGGACCGGACCCGGCTGACGTCATAGCTGACCTGAAGCCCTGGAGAGTTGGAGCAGAGTGAATTGAATACGGAGCGAGCCCGACAGTTTTGGGTTCAGTCACCCGGGCACGGCGAGATCGTGGCGGCGAACCTCCCTCTCAGGCAAGAGGGAGAGGTCCTGGTCCGCACGCTCTACTCCGGGATCAGCCGTGGCACAGAGACACTCGTTTATCGTGGTGAGGTGCCGGACTCGCAGCATGACGTGATGCGTGCGCCCTTCCAGGTGGGCGATTTCTCTGGCCCCCTCAAATATGGCTACTCCAGCGTAGGAGAGGTCTTGGAGGGACCTGCGTCGCTTGTGGGACAGACAGTATTCTGCCTCTATCCGCATCAGGATCTCTACTGCGTGCCCGCCGAGTCGGTAACGCCTTTACCCACTGCGGTTCCGCCTTCCCGGGCCGTGCTGGCCGCGAACGTCGAGACGGCACTTAATGCGGTTTGGGACTCTCAGGCGGGGCCCGGAGATCGGATCGTCGTCATCGGAGCCGGGGTCGTTGGGCTGTTGGTGGCGTGGCTGTGCAATTCGCTCCCCGGCGCCGATGTGCTCCTGGTCGACGTCGATCCGACTAGGGCGGCCGTCGCGGCCGCCTTGGGCGTCCCGTTCGCAGACCATGTCTCTGAGGCTGGCGACGCGGACCTGGTCTTCCATGCCAGCGGCCAGCCGGCGGGCCTGCGCACTGCCCTCGCGGCGGCGGGAAAGGAGGCGACGATTCTCGAAGTCAGTTGGTACGGGACCAAGGCCGTGTCCTTGCCGCTCGGCGAGGCGTTCCACTCTCGCCGACTGACGCTCAAGAGCAGTCAGGTCGGGGCGATCCCTTCACACCGGACCCCACGCTGGAGTCACGCCCGGCGGATGTCCGTCGCGCTGTCGCTGCTCGAGGATGCGCGCCTCGACGCGCTCATTCGCGACGAAAGCGACTTCGAAGATCTTCCTGATGTGATGGACAGGCTGAGCCGCGCTACTGGCGGGGCGTTGTGCCATCTCATTCGATACCCGTCTCAACCGTAGAGAGCCTGAAAATGTATAGCCTGAACGTCCGCGAACATTTCATGATTGCGCACAGCTTCACCGGAGAGGCATTCGGTCCGGCTCAGAAGCTGCACGGTGCGACCTATGTGGTCGATGCGACCTTTCGGCGCGCTGAATTGGACGCGGACGGTCTGGTGGTGGACATCGCACTCGCCGGTGACAAACTGCGAGAGGTTCTGGGCGCGATGAACTACCGTAATCTCGACGATGACCCGGATTTCGCAGGGAAGAACACCACGACAGAGTTTCTGGCCCGAGTGATCTTCGAACGACTCGCTGCCTCCGCGAGGGCCGGGGAGCTTGGTGAGGGTGCAACGGGGGTCACGTCGATCTGTGTGAAACTCAATGAGTCGCACGTGGCGTGGGGAAGTTACGAAGGGGCTCTGTGAGCCCTCGCCTGCACCTGATTGTTCCCGGCCCGCTCGATCAGCGGACGGGGGGATATCTGTATGACGCCCGCATGGTCGAGGGTCTTCGGCGGCTTGGGTGGACCGTCGACGTCATCAGCCTGGAGGGCGCGTTCCCCCGCGCCGATGCCCGGGCACAGGTGTCGATGGAGGAATCGCTCGCGGCTTTGCCGAACGGCTCCCGGGTGGTGATCGATGGACTCGCGATGGGCGGCTTGCCCGACCTGATTCGCGACCACGGTGAGCGTCTGAGAATCGTGTCTCTCGTCCACCATCCGTTGGCGGACGAAACGGGCCTCTCGCCGAGCGACGAAGAGAAGTTCCGGGACTCGGAGCGAGAGGCGCTGAAGCACTGTGCAGGGGTCGTTGTCACGAGCCGGTTTACAGCCCGTCGACTCGCCGGATACGGTGTGCCCGAAAGTCGAATCCGAGCTGTGCCTCCTGGGACGGCGCCTGCCGCGTGGGCCACCGGTCCCGGTGAGGGTGCTCCGCCTCAACTGATCTGTGTCGGAACGTTGACGCAAAGGAAGGGACATGACACCCTCGTTGCCGCGCTTGATCTGGTGCGCGACCTGGACTGGACCTGTGTGTGCGCGGGCAGCCTCGACCGTGATCTGGAGCACACGCGTGCGGTCCGGGATCAGGTCGCGGCAGCGGGTCTGGCCAGTCGGATCCGTTTCTTGGGCGAGGTCGACGAAGAGGTGCTCAGCAGACTCTACGATGCGAGTTCGATGTTTGTCCTGCCCTCCCGTTATGAAGGCTACGGAATGGCGTTCACCGAGGCTCTGGCACGCGGCCTGCCTGTCGTGAGCACGACCGGCGGAGCCATTCCGTTCACGGTGCCTGCCGAGGCAGGAATTCTGGTCAGGCCGGGTGATGCGCCTGCGTTCGCAGCTGCCCTGCGCTCTCTGCTCGATGGTCTGTCCACTCGCCGCGAGAGGATGGCGGCTGCGGCCCGAAGCCACGCAGCGACTCTCCCGTCGTGGGAAGATTCCGCAGCTGCATTCGCCTTGGCCGTGGATGAGCTTACACGATGAGCGTGGAGACGTTTGACGCGGGATGGCTGACGCTTCGTGAGCCTGTCGACCATCGGTCCCGACCGAGCGACCTTGCCGCCCGACTCTCCGTCTGGTGGGCCGCGCGAGGGGCGACGAAGGTTCTGGATCTAGGGAGCGGGACCGGGTCGAATTTTCGATATCTGTCCGGTAGGCTGCCGGGTCCACAGGATTGGACTCTGCTGGACCACGATCAGGCGTTGCTTGAGCGGGCGATGGCTGAACCGACCAAGGCCTCCGGTGGCGTCCGTGTTACCGCCGTGGCAGGTGACCTCATGAACGAGGGGCTCGCCGAGGTGCAGAGCGCCGGTCTGGTAACTGCATCAGCGCTGCTAGACCTCGCATCGGAAGAGAGAGTCGACGCATTGGCCGAGGCCTGTGCATCAGCCAGATGTGCGGCTCTCTTTGCACTCACCTACGACGGGAGTGTCACCTGGGGCCCCGACGTCGACGCTTTCGATGGACAGATTCTTGCTGCCATCAACACACACCAACGGCGAGACAAGGGCATGGGGCGAGCACTGGGCCCCACCGCAGGCACCTACACCTTGGAGGCGTTTCGTCGTCGTGGGTACGAGACCTTCACGTCTGCCTCGCCGTGGCGTCTCGCCCACGGTGACAAGGTTCTGGCAAGGGCGCTGCTCGAAGGCTGGCGCGACGCCGCGCTCGAGGAGCGCCCTGACCAGAGCGACGCGATTCGTGCCTGGAGCGAACTCCGAGCCGCGGATCTTCAAAGTCCCACACTTCAGCTTACGGTCGGCCATGTCGACGTGTTGGCGTTGCCGGCGGGGGCGCCCACAGGTCGGCGTTGAACTCTCCCTCTCAACCAAAGTGGCTCTGGCTGCTAGCTCGGTTCGGTGTAAGCGCGAGCGTGCTCGCTGTGGTAGGGCGAACGCTCGACCTTGATGCGGTCGTTGAGCGCCTTTCAGGATTCAGCCTTGGGTGGGTGGCCCTTGGACTGGGCATCTCCGTCCTTCAGGTGGTCATGCTCGGATGGCGGTGGCGATTCACGGCGGCAAAGCTGGACATCGACCTGCCGATGGGTACCGCCGTACGGGAGTACTATCTCGGCATCTTTCTCAACCAGCTCCTCCCGGGAGGGGTTTCTGGAGATGTGTCTCGAGCCTGGCGACACGCTCGCACCGAGGCACCCACCGGGCCTTCCGTACGGGCCGTTGTGTTGGAGCGGATGTCCGGGCAGGTGGTCATGACGATTTTTGCGGCCGGGGCGGTGCTGATGCTGCCCCTCGGGCCTGTGCTGGGGAGAGTGGTGGCCGTTCTGGTGACGGTCGGCATAGCCGCTGCGGTTGTCGTCACATTGGTCAGAAGGGCCGGGCCGGGGTCGTTCGTGGGCCGCATCTGGGCGGACACGCACAGGGCCGTCCTCGCGCCGGAGGCGCTACTGATTCAGGTCGGAACCGCTCTGCTCACGGTAGCCTCGTACGTGGGTCTTTATCTGGTCGCTGCTCGTGCGGTCGGGGTAGAGACGGAGCTCTTTCGGTTCCTGCCCCTGGTCCCCCCCGTGCTGATGACGATGCTTGTGCCGATCTCTGTCGCGGGCTGGGGACTCCGAGAGGGTGCGGCGGCTGCACTTTGGGGAGCCTCAGGGTTGAGCCCGGATGACGGAGTGTCGATCTCGGTCGCGTACGGCCTGCTTGTGCTGCTCTCGAGCCTGCCCGGTGCGGCCGTTCTTATTCAGGCTCTGTTCGAAGGTCGAGGTCGAACAGGACGTCCGACCCAAGCCGGAAATGCCGGAACGCCGGGCGAAGAGCCTTGTCCAGGTTCGCGATCGGACTGAGGGTGAGGGATGGTCGTCCTGAGCCGATCAACATGGGGGCGACGGTGATGTGCAGGCGGTCGAGCAAGCCGGCCGCCAGGAAGCGTGACACCGTCACGCCGCCGCCCTCCACGAGGAGTCGCCGAAGCCCCTGAGCGCGCAGAGCTGCGAGTAACACCGTGAGATCCAGCCCGTCGTCGACTCCTGCGGGCACGACGATTTCGTCATCCGTCACCGTGTGTGTCGGGCCTTGGTGCACCACGAGTGTACGGGCACCGTTGTCGTTGAATACGCCCCTGCTCGGGTCGAGGCGACGGTTCGGATCCAACACGACACGCACCGGGTTGTCTCCTTCGACGCGCCTGACGGTCAGCTGAGGGTTATCCTCGTCCACCGTATTGGCTCCCACCACAACGGCGTCGACCAGTGCCCGGAGCCGGTGGAGGCGCTTGAGGTCCTGGGGGCCTGTTACGAAGTGCGACGCTCCGCTTTCCGTTGCGATTCTGCCATCCAGGCTTTGACCGAGCTGGCCCAGGACCAGATCGGGTTGTGATAGCAGGGGAAGGTAGATCGCCAGTATGTCCAGAGCTTCGTCTGTTCCGCCTTCCGAGGCAGTCGGACGCTCGACTTCAGCTGGCGCGCGTCTCCTCGCCTCCAGCACGTAGGCCCAGGCTGCTGTCTCGTCGAAGACCTCGCTCACGAGGGGCCGTCTGCCTCACCAAGCCTGTCCATGGGAAAAGCCCTGGTGTCGAGAATGACTTCCGCGAGGGCTTTCCCGTAGTGCGCTACCAGCCGCTCCCCAAGCGCTGCCGATCCGAGCGTAGCATCGCCGGCCACTCCGTGCGGATTGAGGTCGCTTGCCAACCAGGAGAACGATGCCTCGCCTTCTGGTCCGAGACGCTTGAGGGTGCCTTCGAGTTCCTCTCCGAGAGACGGGAATCCTGCGATCTGGGCGATCCGAACAAGGTCGGGCCGCAGGTCGAGCATCATCGCAGTCTCGACGGCCCCCCCGTGCAGCCCATGTCGCCACTCTGTGTCCGGAAGGTTGGTGCCGTCCGGTCGTGCGAATCGGAAATAGCTCGCTTTGACCACGAGCATCCCGTGCTCGCCCCTGAGAGCGAGGCCCGCTGCGTCCATCGCGAATCGATTGCCGCCATGGCTGTTCGCCAGCACCAGCCTCCTGACACCGGCTCCTGCGAGGCTCGCACCGAGGCTGCGAATGAAGTCGACGAGCTGCTCCGGCGGAAGGCTCAGTGTACCCGCGAAAGACGCATGCTCATGGCTCGTCCCGACCGCCAGAGGTGGAAGGACAAAGACGGGCTCGTCGGGAGGCAGGTGGTCGAACGCGCGTGCGATCAAACCGAGCCCGATGTCCAGATCCGTGGACAGCGGAAGGTGTGGTCCGTGCTGCTCGATCGCAGCCAGTGGCAGGACTACGACCGGATCTTGCTCGTGAATTTCTGCCGCTTCGCTCGCCGTCATAGTGTGCCAATAGCGCACGTTTCGATCAGTCATCTAGTGGTTCTCTCTGGTCCAGCTGCAACTGTGCGTAAAGGTCGCCGGACGACGCGCCGTCGGCGCCATCTCTCAACCATGCGATGATCGTCTCCTCGTCCTCCCACGGGTCGAACGAAAAATGGCGTCCCTCACCGAGGATCACGTTGAAACGATATCTCCCAAGCTTGCATACGCGACGAACGCAGGCCTCTGCTAGAGGGAGTTGTCCGGCGACGAACTCAACGGAGAGCGCTGGCAGCGCGAGACTCAATCCGGCGAGAACCTCGGCCTCGAAGCCCTCTACGTCGATCTTGCAGAAGCTGGGGAGACCGTACGTCTCGATGAGCTCATCCAGGGTCACGACAGGCACGTCAACCGAATCCTCCCACCGGACGCCGCTGAAGCCAGGGTGAGATTCCTTCATGGCGTCGCGCCACGGCGCAGACAGCGATGAGACGGTTGGCGCCTTACGGCTGATCGCGAGTCGTGCCGTCCCGGCCGATGCTCCCACTGCTTCTGTTCTCACCATGATACGTTCGTTTCGACCGACGAGGCGCTTCAACCATCGAGCAACCTGAGGTTGGGGCTCCAGGGCGATCACGGTAGCACCGAGCGATGCGAACGCCACGGATCGGTCGCCCAGATGTGCTCCCACATCAAAGACGACGTCGCCCTCGCTCACGAATCGACGATACAGACGCCGCAGCCCGGGTTGGCGACCGGGCCGCCAGTACACGAAGAGGGAGCGGGCGAGACCGCACCACTCAGACCCACGCGCTACCCACGACTGGCTCATGAACCGCTGTAGGCGCGGATGAACCAATCACGAAAGTAGTCCACACCCAGAGTCTCCAGCCCAGGATCTGTATCCGGCCAGGCGCCCTCGACGAAGCCCCACTCTAGGAACGGGTCTACGAGAGAGCGGTCACCGCTGATGACGTGAACGGGTACTTCCCAACTCGCGCCGTCCCCCGTGATGAGCGGTGCCGGTTGGTGGTCGCCTAGCACGATAAGGAGTGTCCGGTCGTCGACGTAGCGTTCTGCATACGCGGCCATCGTATGAACTGCGTAGTCGACGGAAAGCGCATAGTGCTCACGGATACGGTCGATGTCCCGCCATAGATCCTCCGGACGTTCTCCGATCTGGCTGAACTCCTCAAAGCGTGATCCATCACCGATTTCTTCCCAGTCGTCGAGGACGGGAAGAATGGGAGTCCACGGTGCATGACTGCTGATGAGCCCGAGCTCCACGAACAAAGGCTGATCACTCGAGGCTCGGACGGTGTTCTCGAGGAAGGACCATGTGAACTGGTCCGGCATCGTGACCCAGTTCAAAGCCGGCCCTGCGTAGTCGATCTGGTCGCGGGTAAATATCTCGTCGTAGCCGAATCGACGGCCTTCTGGCCAGGCTGCAGTGATCGCAGGCATCACCGCGACCGTCCGATATCCGGCACGCTGAAAGTCATCGATCAGCGTCTCGCGACCCCCGGAGAGCATCATATCGTACCGGATCTGATTATCCAGCCAGATCCCACTCAAGACGGAACCGTGGGCGAACCACGACTGACCGCCTTGGCTGGGTGCGACCAGTCTTCCAGATGCCATGTGCAGCTCCGCAGCTTCAACGCGGGCCTCTAGATCGTCCAGGCGCGGACCGAGGACCGGCGAGTATCGGTCGTCATAAAGGGCGACGACGCCATACGACTCAAGGAAGCCGATGACGACATCGCGGCCTCCCAGACCGGACATGAGTCCGGGTTGATTCGCATAGCTCTCCGGGAATTTGGCTAATGCCTCCGCAAACCATTCCTTCTGGTTCGCGATATCCGCTAGGCCGGACGCCTGCACCCGCACGAGTCGAAAAGTGGGCACGTCCAAAACCGGCCCGAGCATGGGTGAGCGTTCCGCGATGGCACCCAGGGCCAGAAATGTGATCAGCCCGAGAGCGCTCAATCGGCCAGACAGGACGCGGTGGTCGATGCGAAGGGACGTCAGCAGCCAGGCTAAGGCCGCGGTGACCACGAGCAGCCCCATGGACACCAGCACCATGACCGCCACCGCGAGCACGGGCCCTAGCGAGCCCCAGAGAAGATGCCGGACTGAGCTCAGCAGCCAAATGTCGCTATAGAGATTCAGGGAACGGCCTAGGCTTAACCGGAGCGCTGCCTCACCGAAGCCAACGATTGTGGCCGCCATGATCGTCACCGAACCCGCCAGTGCGACGTATCGCACCCAGGGCTTCGGTGGAAAGCTGGTAAAGAGGGCGACGATCGCCACCGCCTCCAGTGCGAGCCACGGAGGGGAGAAGCCTCCACTCAAAACCCACCACGGAGCGAGGAGCGCCACGTTGACAAGGACCACGGCCGCGCACAGCCTCATGATCTTCGCGAAGAGCCGTTCGCTGTTGGCACCCTCGATCTGGGCGCCGCTCGCCGCGCTCATCTGCCCTGTCGTAGCCATTGGTGTCGCATGTCTGCTCCGGAAGTATCCCGCTCGTTCGTTTTGCTGGCGGTGCTCCTGCTGCCTGCCTTCGGGTGCGGCGTCTCGGAGGAGGAGTCCACACTACCTTCGGACAGCCGGGAGGCCAACCCGATGGGGCAGGTGGTGGACCTCGCGCTGGAGCCCGCGACCCCCGCGACGATCGCCGAGCACGTCAGGGCGAAGGCACGCGTTTTGGCCAGACGAGAGTATTCCGGGCGTGACACGCAGTTGCCCGCCTCGCTGGCGAATCTGGACTACAGTGACTATCGGGCGATCCGCTATCGGCCGGCTGCTGCCCTGTGGAAGGACGCATCCCCGTTCGAAGTCCAGCTTCTCCCAAGGGGTGGACTCTTCTCGGAGGCCGTTCAACTCCATGTAGTCGGCTCGGAACAGATCCTGGAGATGCCGTTCGATCCAACGCTGTTCTCTTTCGAGGGGCGGTCCGCTCAGGCGACTCAAGAAGATCGAGCGGCGCTTGGCTACTCCGGCTTCCGGGTTCACTACCCACTGAATCGTCCGGAGGTGGCCGACGAGATCGTCGTCTTTCAGGGGGCGTCATATTTCAGGCTCCTCGGACCTGGTCACGTGCATGGGCTGTCCTCACGAGGACTCGCAATCGATATCGGTGAATACGCCGGAGAGGAGTTTCCGGACTTCACCGAATTCTGGCTGGTTGAACCGAGCGCGGGCGACCGGACCCTGGTCTTTTACGCCCTCCTCGATAGCCCATCAGTTACGGGGGCCTATCGGTTCGAACTGGAGCCTGGCACGGAAACGGCACTTCATGTGAGTGCCCGGTTGTTCGCACGGCGCGACGTGAATAAGCTGGGCGTCGCGCCGCTCAGCAGCATGTTTCTGTACGGACCCAATGAAGCTCGGAATTACGACGATTTCCGCCCGGAGGTGCACGATTCCGATGGCCTCATGATGCTCACGAGGGTCGGAGAGTGGATCTGGAGGCCGTTGGCGAACCGGCAAGACGTTCGGGTCACGGCTCTACGCGACGGGGAGCCACAAGGCTTCGGGCTAGCTCAGCGCGCTCGCAATTTTGACCAGTATCTCGACCTGGAAACGTCCTACCATAGACGCCCGAGTGAGTGGGTCGAGCGGGTAGGGGGTGACTGGGGTGTGGGTGGCGTAGAGCTCCTCGAGGCCCCGACCGACTCAGAGTTCAGCGACAACGTCGCAGTGTCGTGGGTGCCTGATCGGCCGTTCAGGGCGGGGGACGAGCGTTACTACGAGTACCGACTCGTGACGTTTAATAACCGGCTCGACCATCAGACGCTGGCCCAGGTCCAACGGACACGGATTGGGTGGGACGCACTCCCAGGTGCCGCAGCCCCACCCCCTGTCAGTCAGCGACGCGTGGTTGTCGATTTCTCTTCAGGTGGCCAGGTCGACGATCGGACAGTGGGAGTCGAGGCTGCTGTGGTCGAGGCCGTCATCGATGTTTCCGCCGGCGAAGTTTCGGACGTGCGCACGTCCCCGCTTCCTGATGAGGCCGGGTGGCGCGTCTCGTTTCGTCTCTCCCCGGCGGGAAGTGAGCCTGCCGACATGCGACTCCACCTCGTCCGGGACAAGACACGAGTGAGTGAGAGCTGGAGCTACGTCTGGTATCCGGAAGGACCAAGGTGACCAGATGACGCCGACACCTGTTCAGTCGCCGGTCCGCATACCGTTTCTCCGCTCGCGAAGGGGCGTCTTCTTCGGAGCAGTCGCCGGCACCGCGGTCCTCGGAACGGCGATGATGCTCGATATCGTTCGAGCAGAGGGCCTGACCGCGCTCGAACTCGTCATCCTCGGCCTTTTCGTGCCCACGTTTGGATGGATATCGCTCTCCTTCTGGAACGCTACGATTGGCTTCGTGCTGAACCTCGCTGGCCGAGACCCTGTCTCTCTCGGACCGTCAGGGGTCAGAGATCCAGGCTCGGCCACTGTCGTGAGTCGGACTGCCTTGGTCATGCCGGCACACAATGAAGACCCTGAGCGACTCATCGCCGGGCTCGGAGCCGTGATTCGCTCCCTTGAGGCTACGGGTCAGGCGGGTCATTTCGACGTCTACCTCCTAAGTGACACTACGGATGCCGATCTCGCGCGAGTCGAGGAGGAGGCATGGAGCCGATTGCGATCCCGATCTCCGAGGCCCGGGCGGCTGCACTACCGAAGGCGTCCCTTGAATACCGGTCGCAAGGCAGGCAACATCGCCGACTTCTGCGAGACGTGGGGGTACGACTACGACTTCATGGTTGTCCTCGATGCCGACAGCGTCATGAGCGGCGCCACACTCGTTTCGCTCGTTCACGCGATGCAGGCGAATCCGCGGGCAGGACTCATCCAGACGGTCCCGGTTCCTGCGCGTCAGGAGACCCTCTTCGGTCGATTCGCCCAGTTCGGCGCGGCACTGTATAGCCCGATGCTGGCAACTGGGCAGGCGTTCTGGCAGGCGGA
>Ga0209089_10003338_pt1 | contig 13719 bp, 15 predicted proteins | sample ArcticOcean_MG_C_FD_187431 | JGI IMG/M metagenome (GOLD analysis project Ga0209089, IMG submission 187431) | Marine microbial communities from western Arctic Ocean - ArcticOcean_MG_CB2_150 (SPAdes) (version 2) | ecosystem: Environmental > Aquatic > Marine > Oceanic | place: Arctic Ocean: Canada... | reverse complement strand
ATGACATGGAATTTATTAGCAGATTATGTAATCCAGTAATTGTAATGGCCGAAGGTTCTGTTTTATTTGAAGGCACTCCTGATGAAGTTAAAAAAGATGAGAAGGTTATAGAAAGTTATTTAGGAAGAGGATCTAAAATAAAGGATGAAAATTAATGGCTTATTTTGAAGGAATAAAAATGACAGGAGGTTATGGTAATGGACCTGATATAATTTCTTCTTGTTCAGTAAGTGTTAATCAAGGTGAAATAGTTTCTATACTTGGGCCGAATGGAGCTGGAAAATCTACAGCAATGAAAGCTATGTTAGGATTGTTAAATCTTAAATCAGGGAAAGTTATTATAGATGGTAAAGATATTTCACATTTAAGCCCACAGGATAGAGTTAAACAAGGAATATCATTTGTTCCACAAACTAAAAATGTATTTGCTGGATTAAGTGTTGAGGAAAATCTTGAGATGGGTGCTTTCCTGAGAGATGAAAGTCTTCCAGAAATTATTAATGAAATTTATGAATTATTTCCTATTTTAAAAGAAAAAAAATCTCAACTTGTTGGCGAGTTATCTGGTGGGCAAAGGCAGCAAGTAGCATTGGGAAGAGCGTTAATGATAAAACCATCTGTTCTAATGCTTGATGAGCCTACAGCTGGGGTTTCGCCGATTGTTATGGATGAATTATTTGATCATATTTTAAAAGTTAAAAAAACGAATGTTGCTATTTTAATGGTTGAGCAAAATGCAAAACAAGCACTGAGTATATCAGATAGAGGATATGTATTAGTAACGGGTGAGAATAGATACTCGGGAACAGGAAAAGAATTATTAAATGACCCAAGAGTAAGAAGCTCTTTTTTAGGAGGGTAATATGGACTTTATAAATTCAATAGTTTTACTTTTAAATTATATATTTGTGCCTGCATTATCTTATGGATCACAATTAGCATTAGGCGCTATTTTTGTTTCTTTAATTTATGGAATTTTGAGATTTGCATATTTTACGGCTGGTGATCTCATGTCGTTTGGCACCATGTTTACAATTTTATTTACGTGGTATTTTCAATCCCTTGGAATTAACTTAGGTGTCCTTCCCACTGCATTACTCGCTATACCTTTTGGTGTTATTATTACAATATTATACGTCCTTGCTAAGGATAAATTAGTTTTCAGTTATTATCGTACGAAAAAAAGCCCACCTGTGATGCTTGCAATGGTGAGCATAGGAACAATGTTTGTTACCCAAGCAATTGTAAGAATTATTATTGGACCTTTTGATAGAAGATTTTTTGATGGAGAAAAGTTTATTTTAAAAGCAAATGAATTCAAAGAAATGACAGGTTTGAATGAAGGATTAGCGATCAAATCAACGCAGGTTATTACATTGTTAGTTACAATTATTGTTGTTTCTATTTTATTTTGGTTTTTAAATAAAACAAAAACTGGAAAAAGTATGCGTGCTTATTCAGACAATGAAGATTTAGCACTTTTATCTGGAATAGATCCTAAAAAAGTAGTCATGATTACTTGGGTCATTGCTGCAATTTTAGCAACAATAGGTGGAACTCTTTATGGTTTAGATAAAAGTTTTAAACCATTTACTTATTTTAATAATATGCTTCCAATATTTGCAGCAGCAATTGTGGGAGGCATTGGAAATCCTTTTGGAGCTTTCCTAGGTGGATATGTTATTGCCTTTTCAGAAATACTTATAACTTATGCATATAAAAAGTTTTTTATTTATATTCTTCCAGAAAGTTTAGAACCTGATGGTTTAGTACAGTTATTATCAACTGATTATAAGTTTGCAGTTTCTTTTTCAATTTTAGTAATTGTTTTGTTATTTAGACCTTCGGGTATTTTTAAAGGTAAAATAATATGAAGCAATACTCAGATGTTATTAGCGCTTATGCAATAATGTTAGGACTTATAATTCTAGTAGGTTTTTTGCAGTCTTGGAGTATGGCCTTATCAATATTGTGTTTTTGTTTAATTTCAGCAGTCATGACAATGGGAGCCAATATTCAATGGGGATATGCAGGATTAATTAATTTTGGAATAATGGGATATACCGCATTAGGTGGTCTTGCAGCTGTTTTAGTTTCAGTTCCTCCAGTTAAGGAAGCCTGGCAAGTTGGTGGATTACAAATGGTTATATGCGCATTAATAATTGCTTCTATAGTATTTATTGTTCGTTTTATTCTTAATAAATATAAAAAATCGAGCAACAGAAATTACATAATTGCTTTTGTTATCATAGTAGGATTAATTTTTCTAAGACTAATATCTGGTCCAGCAATTCACTCAATAGAAGCTGTTAGTCCAGCAACTACAGGTTTTTTAGGAGGCATGGGATTGCCAATTATTTTCTCATGGATCGTTGGAGCTTTTTTTGCTGGAGGCTTGGCTTATGTAATAGGTAAAATTGCTCTAGGATTACGAGCAGACTATCTAGCAATAGCCACACTATTAATTTCAGAAATTGTAATTGCTGTAATAAAACATGAAGATTGGTTAGCTCGAGGAGTTAAAAATGTTATTGGGTTAAAAAGACCAGTGCCCTATGAAATTGAGCTTCAAACCACACAATGGTTTATTAATTTAGTTGAAAAATTTAATCAAGGAACTTTAAGTTTAATTACTGATATTTTAGAAAGAGAACAGCTTTTAAAACAGTTGGTAATTGATGGGTCAACAGTCTTTGTTAAACTATGTTATGTAGGACTTTTTTCAATTGTAGTAATAATTTTATTAATTTTTACACAAAAAGCTCTTTATTCACCGTGGGGCAGAATGCTGAGGGCAATTCGAGATAATGATGAAGCAGCAAATGCAATGGGTAAAAATGTAGTTAAACAACATCTTTTAATTTTTGTTCTTGGCTCAGCAGTAGTGGGAATAGCGGGAGCAATGATGGTTACATACGATGGTTTATTTACGCCAGGCAGTTATAGACCGATGCGTTATACTTTTTTAATCTGGGTAATGGTAATAGTTGGTGGTAGTGGTAATAATTTTGGTGCAATCTTAGGAGGGTTCGCTGTTTGGTTTCTATGGATTGAATCTGCCCCAGCTGCATTATATTTAATTAATTTATTTACAAGCAATTTAGAGGAAACTAATGCTCTAAGACTACATTTAATAAATAGCATCCCTTATTTTAGGCTTTTGGTAATGGGAACAGCTTTATTGTTAGTTATGAGATATAGGCCAAAAGGTATTCTTCCTGAAAAAATTAGGCATGGATAATGAGATTTGTGACAATTTAATCCTTGTTTTTTAATCAAAATTTTAAGATAGTTAATTTAATGGATTCAAATCTTTTTATTTTAAATGGCTATGGTCAATTTGTTTGGCCAGCGTTTATTTTTACTTTTACAAGTTGTTTAATTCTTTATTTAAAAACTAAAAAAGAATTAAAGAAACAAGAAAAATTATTTTTTAGTGAGTATAAGGAACTCAAACCTGAAAAAGTTAGAACTGTTGAAAAAAGAAAAAGTATACGAGAAATTTTTTCTACTAGTTCAATATAATAAATACAAATCATTAAAAAAGATTATCAAATGTTAACTAAAAAAGTTAAATCGAGAATTATTTTCTTGGTACTTGCTTTACTTTTAGCCAGTATAACTATTTTTACTGTTTTAAAATCATTGGAAGAAAATGTTGTTTACTTTCTTTCACCTTCTGAAATTTATAATAAAGAAAATATTTCCCTTGATAAAAAAATTAGAGTAGGTGGATTGGTAAAAAAAAATTCTATAAGTAGGAATGGGGAAACAGTAAGTTTTATTATTACTGATCTTAAAAATGAAATTATTGTATCTTATATTGGACTAGTTCCTAATTTATTCTCAGAAGAAAAAGGTGTTGTTGCTGAAGGAAAACTAAAAGATAAAAAATATTTTATTGCAGATAAAATTTTAGCAAAACATGATGAAAATTATATGCCACCAGAAGTTAAAGAAGCTTTAGAGAAGTCAAATAATTAGATAGTATAATAATTATGTTAAAAAATTTTTTCCCAAATAAAATTATTTCATTAACAAATAAATTTATCAATAATTTAATAATTTTACTTATAATTGTTTTGGTTGCAGGAGTTGTTTATTCGTTATTAATATCACCTCCAGATCATATACAGGGAGATTCAGTAAGAATTATGTATGTTCACGTACCCTCATCATTCATCGCACTTGGTTGTTTTGCTTTCATAGGAGTGGCATCAATTATTAATTTAATTTTTAAAATTAAATTAATACCTCTACTAGCAAAAAGTTTAGCTCCCATAGGGTTTATTTTTTCTTTAATATCAATAGTTACAGGATCTTTCTGGGGGAAACCAACATGGGGTATATGGTGGGTTTGGGATGCAAGATTAACCTCTATGGTAATTTTGCTTCTTTTTTATATTGCCTACATTTTTGCTTGGAAATTTATAGAAAGTTTTGAGAAAGCAAACAAAGTGTCATCAATTATTGGAATCGTTGGTTTATTTAATTTACCAGTAATAAAATATTCAGTTGATTGGTGGAACACGCTTCATCAACCTTCAAGCATAACTCTTACTTCTGCACCAACTATTCATTACAAAATGTTAATTCCATTAGCAATTATGTTTTTTAGTATGGCGCTTTATTCATTAATAATTTTTTTAATGCGATATAAAATAGAAGTAATGAAAATTAAGATAATTAAAAAAAAAAAATATAAATAGATATATATTTTAATTAATTTTTTTAGATTTTTTATTGTGTAGATAAATAATTAAAAATCCAATTAAAACAAAAACAAATGGTAAAAACCAAAGAGCTATGGTGATTAATTTAATAGGGGGTTTAAGTAGAATAAAATCACCATATCTATCTGTTAAAAATTTATATATTTCTTTATCTGTTTTTCCTTGTTTAATTTTATTTCTTATCAAAATACGTAAATCTTTAGCAAGTGGAGCATTCGATTCATCTATAGATTGATTTTGGCAGACCATACACCTGATGTTTTTAGAAATATTACGAGCCATAATTTCTTGTTTTTTATCTATTAATATTTCATCTGGTTCTACTGCATAAGAACTATTTATTAAAAATTGAAAAAAAAAGATAAGTAGAATTTTTATGAATTTTTTTTTCATAATCATTCTAGCTCTTTAATTAATAAGTTAATTTCTTTGTATATTTTTTTAGTGATTGGGCCTACGTGTCGAAATTTAATAACTCCCTTGGAATCGACAACAAATGTTTCTGGAATTCCATAAACGCCCCAATCTATTGCTATTTTTCCATTATTATCTATGGCAATATTTGAATAGGGGTTTCCTAATTTTTTAAGCCATTGAATTGCCTTTTCAGAATTATCTTTGTAATTTATCCCAACAATATTTAATCCTTTTTCATTTTGAAAACTTTGAATATAAGTATGTTCATCTCTACAAGGTTTGCACCATGTTGCAAAGAAATTTACTAATGTTATTTCTTTTGAAAACTCTTGAGATGAATAAAATTTTTCACTTTTAAGCAAAGAATTTGTTTCAAACTCTGGAATATAATTATTTATTAACGCAGATGGAATTTTAGATGGATTACGATCAATTATTAATAAGTAAAAAAAAATTGATACAATTATAATAAAAACTATGAATGGTGTTTTTAATAATTGTTTTTTTATCATTTTAATTTTTTTAAGTTACGGTTTATTGAAATGAGACCGCCCAAAAATATTGTTAGTGCTCCAATCCATATCCAAATCACAAGAGGGTTATAATATATTCTTATTGTCCAACCCTCATTAAGATTACCTTCTCCCAAAACAATATATAAGTCTCTATGTAAATTAGTATGTATTGATGCCTCTGACGTAAAACTACCCGTAATTGGATAAAATCTATTTTCGGGCTTTAGCGTTGTTATTATATTATTCTTTTTGTTATAAACTACAAAATTTCCCCTTAGAGCTAAATAATTAGGTCCCTTAATTTCATTAATTGAATCAAATACAATTTTATATTTATTAATATTAACTTCATTATTGACTTTCATATTTATAATTTTTTCTGTTTGCCAGGCACTTGATCCAGTTATACCCAATATTAATAAACCAACACCCAAATGTGAAACAATCATGCCATTAGAGTGATTAATTTTTTTTTTATAAATAATCATTAAGTTGTTTGAAATTATCCAAAAAGCTAATATCACTCCCACAATTCCAATAAGGCTAAACGATCGATAGATTGAAAAAAAAATAATAGTAAATATTGTTGTAATAAAAAAACTAGGAAGTATTTTCTTAATTATTTCTGATTTATTTTCTTTTCCCCAAGATAAAATTGGTCCTATACCCATAACTATAATTGCTGGTATTAGTATTGGAACTGCTGTTGAGTTATAGTATGGCTCTCCTACAGATATTTTATTACTAGTTATAGCTTCTATTAATAAAGGATAAATTGTTCCTAAAAAAACCGTTGAGCATACAACGATCATAAAAATATTATTAACTAAAATTGCCCCTTCTTTACTAAAAAAACTAAAAAAATTATTACTAAAATATCTTTTTGATTTTCTGCCAAATAATATTAATGAGTAACTTCCTAATACAGCAGTAAATGCAAGAATATATATTCCTCTAGATGGATCTAAAGCAAATGTATGAACACTAGTTAATATTCCAGACCTTACAAGAAAAGTCCCCATCACACTTAAAAGAAATGCTAGCAAAGCTAATAATAGTACCCATGCTTGGAGAGATTGTTTTTTTTCTACTATAATTAGTGAATGGAGTAATGCTGTTCCTAATAGCCAAGGCATAAAAGATGCATTTTCAACTGGATCCCAAAACCACCAGCCACCCCAACCTAATTCATAGTATGCCCACAAAGACCCAAGAGCAATTCCTATAGTTAAGAATGTCCACGCCACCATTACAAAAGGTTTCATATATTTGTACCAGGGAAAATTCTTTTCCTTCCCTAATAGTAAAGTGGCAATACTAATTGAAAATGCTGCCGAGAAACCTACGTAGCCAATGTATAATAAAGGTGGATGAATTGCTAAAGCAGGATCCTGTAAAATTGGGTTAAAACCCAGCCCATTTTCTTGAGTTGGTATTATTCGGTCAAAAGGATTTGAAGTAAAGATAGTAAATACAATGAACCCCAAAGATATAAAAGACTGAATCTCCAAAGCTTTTGAAATAAAAATAAAATTTTTTTTATTATACAATTTAAATATAAAATAATTAAATATAGTCAGTACTGTTATCCACAATAGCATTGAACCTTCATGATTACCCCAGACAGCAGTAACTTTATAAAATAATGGTTTTGTGGTGTGAGAATTTTGAAAAACATTTAAAACACTAAAATCCGAAATTATGTACAAGTACATTAATAAGAAAAATGAAAAAAGAGAAGAAATTAATAATCCTTTAACAGAGATAGATATAAATTTTAATTCTTTTTTTCTTCGAGTATTATATAACTGAGAGGTTGCAAAAATAAGGGATAACCAAAGCGCAAGATTTCCTAAATTAGGAGCCATAATTAATTTATAATACTACTTTTTAATTAATATAAATACTAACTATCAGTCACACTCAATTATTCAAGTTCTAGTTGCTTATTCAATAAAAGATTAATTGTTTACTACCTCCACAATAAAACCCTCGGCGATACAATCTCCGAGGGTTTGATAATTTAAATATTATTTTTTTGGAAGTGTAGCGTTTAAAGTAAAAGCTAAGAAACCAGCTGGAATTAATCCAGTTGTTAGTAATAATTTAAATTTAATACCAAAGTCAGGTATATGTGCCACGACTTGAGGTAAAAGAGATAACCCAATACCAAATGATAGTGACAAAGCTAATATTAAAAGATTTCTCTGACTCATATCAGCTTGAGAAATTAATTTAATACCCGCAGCAACAATCAAACCAAACATAATTATAGCCGCTCCACCGATTACAGATTCTGGCATTGCCGCAATAATTCCACCAAGCTTTGGAAACAAGCCTAATAAAATTAAAATAACACCAGCTATAGTACCAACATGTCTACTAACTACTCTCGTGAAAGCTACAAGACCTGCGTTTTGAGAATATGAAGTGTTAGGCATAGCGTTAAATAAAGCTCCAAAAATTGTACCAGCTCCATCAGCCATTATGCCACCAGATATTTCTTTATCTGTTGCTTCTCTATTCGCGCCACCCATTGTTGTTGCACTTATATCTCCAATCGTTTCAATTGTTGTCACGATTGACATAAATAACATTAATATAATAGCACCAGGAACAAAATCTATTCCATATTGAAGAGGCATTGGAAGAGCAAACCAACCAGCGTCTGAAATTTTTCCATAATTTACCATACCCAAGGCCATTGCTACTAAGTAACCAGCAACCATTCCAATTAAAATAGAAGCAGATGATACCATCCCCTTACCTTTTTGGTGTGCTATCAATGCAACGATTAAAACAGTAAATGCTATAAATAAATGATTAGCATTTCCAAAGACTTCAGGTTTATTACTCATTAACCATCCACCTCCACCAGCATACATAAAGCCAACTTTAAGAAGACTGAATCCAATCATTAACACTACAATTCCTGTAACTAATGGTGGAAACATATGTCTAATTGGTTTTAAAATTTTACCAATGAACATTTGGAAAATTCCCCCTATTAATGCAGCAGTAAAGATAGCTCCAAGACCCAATGCTTTAAAAGGTAACATTATAGGAATGAAAGCAAAACTTGTTCCCTGAATAATTGGAAGCCTTGATCCAACCTGTTTATAACCAACAGTTTGCATAATTGTTGCAACCCCAGCAACAAACAAAGCCATTTGAATTAAAAATATTTTCTCTGCGGGTGTTGAACCAAATACACCTGCAACAATAATTGGGACAGTAATATTACCCGCAAACATAGCAAGTACATGCTGAATACCCAATGGTATTGACTGATTAAGTGGTAATTTTTTATTTGTGCCACCACCAGATGAACTTCTTTTTCTTGATCTAGCCATTAAACCTCCCTTAATTAATTTTTTAAAATCCTATTAAACAAGAAGAGTAATAGAAAGCATTAAGTTGATTAAAGACTCTTTATATACAGTAAATTTTTGAAAATATTAACATCTGTGGTTTTAATATCACTAGTATTTGTTAGTTAGTAACCAAGTTTTTTATCAATTTGATTTACTAGTGGCTTGTCTTTAATAAATAATTTTAAATTTTTAACAAATAATTCAAGTGTTAATCTAACGTAACTTTCCCCATCATCAGAAGAGACGTGAGGTGTTATTACAAGATTAGGTGTGCCCCAAAGTTTAGAATCGGGTTTAATGGGTTCTGGTTCAAAAACATCCAGTATAGCGCTAGCCAATTCGTTTTTTGTTAGTTTTTCACACAAAGCGTCATAATCCATTACAGATTGCCTTCCTATATTAACGATTCCACATGTGAACTTAAGAAGATTTAAACGTTTACGATTAATAAGATTTTTTGTATCAGGAGTTTCCGGAAGAGCCAAATAAAGAATATCTGCTTCTGGCAAAATATTATCAATTTTATCTATCGTATATATTTTTGAACATCCATCTACACTGCCACCTTTTTTATTTACTCCAATAATTTTAGCACCAAGAGGGGACAGCAATTTTATCATCGATCCACCAAGAGCACCCGTTCCAATCACCACAACCGTTTTTCCTGCAATAGGACTGCTGAATAGAGATACAAATTTTTCATTTTTTTGGTTTGTTATAATTTTAGGCAGATGATTTTGAATCATTAAAACACTCATAAGCCCGTACTCGCCAGCTTTTTTTGAATGTATACCACTATTATTAGTTAACACTAACCCTTCATGCATCCAATCCAAAGGAATCAAATGATTAATTCCTGCAGAAATACAATGAATCCATTTTAAGTTTGGAGAATTTTTTTTTAAGTTTGAAGTTGTAAAATTCCACGCAATTAAAATATCTGAATTTGACATAGACGATTTAAAATTTTCTTCATCCCAGTCAAAAAAAATATCTACTTTTTCCTTTATTTCTGGAAATTTTTCAAAAGCTTTATCAAAATGGGAACTTGTTATTGTGAATGCTTTTTCACCTTCTGCATCTGTGGGAAATGAATCTGGTGCCCAGTGATTATTTTTTACATGTATTTTAATTTTTTTATTTTTCAAAACACCCCCTTTTCTTCCATTTGAGATAATGAGGTAATGATATAATCGTCACGATCTTTTATAGACATTTTTTCTGCACCAAATTGCAATTTCATCACAGCTGAACCGATTGACTTTATAAACATACGGTCGTCAATATTTCTTTTAGGTATCCTAAGCACAGTATCCTGTCCATTAGTTTTTATTATATCACCTTTACTTTTTTTAGGTTGAGGAGGTTCTTTACCTTCCTCTAAATTGTTAATTAATTTTTTTATACGACGTCTATAAACCATAACCCCATAATCAGTAGGCATTAAATGTTCACCTTTGTGTGCACTAATAGAACCCATTCCTTCTACAGCTTCTGTATCCCCAGGTCTTTTTTGTTTTTCATCCCAAGTTCGATCCATAATTTCACCAGCCTCAATTCTTTCACACCCTTCTTTGTTGTTATATTCAATTGGATCACCTCTTTTACCAAAATTTCCCCAAGCTAAAGCTATGCAATTATTATCATCAACAGGAATAACCCATCGAGTGAATGAGCTGCGCCCAAAATAACGTGTCTTAGTTCCATCTGCTGCAAAAGCAGAACCTGCTTGAGTAAAATTGGGTAGTATTAATTCATTTACTCTAACCCAAACGTAATCATCTACACGGCGTGTATTACACCCAAGATATTGAATTCCTCTTTCAAAAAATTCTAATTCTCCAATTTCAGCAAAACCTTTAGAAAACTGTAGTCCTGAAATCTGCCCATGCAAAAAAGAAGTATGAACTGGATCCATAATTGCATCAAGCACCTGAATCCAATTACAATTATATTTTATTTTATAAGGTCTTCTAGTTATTCCGGGAGTGTCAAATGCATCATAATGTGGGAATTCTGGTATTTTTTCTGTTGGCCCCAGATAGGCAAATACTAAACCATTAAATTCAATTACCGGATAAGCTCCAAGTTTAAATGTTTCTCTTAATTTAGCTGCTTGCTTTGAATTGGGATCTTCACCAGGAGTTTCAAGGATTTCACCATCTGGTGCAAATAACCATCCATGATAACAACATCGGATACCTTTTTTTTCACATTTACCATAAACTAAAGAAGCCCTTCTATGAGGACAATTCTTATGAACTAATCCAATTTTATTTTCTGTCGTTTTAAAAATAACTAAATCTTCACCAAGAATACGTATTTGTAGTGGAATATTGCTTACTTCTGAAGTTAGAGCAACGGGATGCCAGTACCGTCTTAAGTATTCTCCACCTGGGGTACCAGGGTCAGTTTGTGATATTGTTTCATCACTTTTTGGCGATTTTGATTGCTTATATCCTTTGAATTTTTTCATTACTTTATTATTATTGATTAATCTAAAAATCGCAATTAGATTTGGATTAAATTTTAGAGGATTTAAAATGGTTAAAAACGGTAAGTCAATACATGGTCTACCAGCGAAATCTTACACAGACCAACAATTTTGGGAAACTGAGTGTAATACTGTTTTATCTAATGGGTGGCTGTTTGTTGGATTTGCTCATGAGCTTTCAAAATCTGGCGATGTAATTCCCGTTACAATTGCTGACAGACCAATATTACTTATCAAAAATAGCACAAAACAAATTACAGCCTTTCATAATGTTTGTAGTCATAGATGTCTTAAATTAGTTAATGAGAAAAAAAATGTAGGAAAAATTATTCAGTGCCCTTATCATTCTTGGGCATACGGTTTAGATGGTAGCTTAAAAGCCTCTCCTCACTTTGGTGGAACAAACAACCATAAACCCCAAGGATTTAATAATTCAGAACATGGGCTTAAACCAATACGTATCTATGTTTGGCACGATTGGATTTTTATAAATTTAAATGGAAAAGCAAAAAAATTTGAAGAATATGCCAAACCATTAATAAAAAAATTTGATGATATTGATTTTAAAAAATTAAAATATGCAGCAACTCTAGATTTTGGAAAAATAAATACTAATTGGAAGTTTCTTATAGAAAATTTTATTGAACCTTACCATGTTCAATTTGTTCACAAAACAACAACTAATCAACCTTTAAAAGATCATTATACAATTGTAGACGGAATTTGTTATGGCAGTGGAGTTGATGTAAAAGAAGAAGATAATAAAAATAATAGTGCTTTATCTGTTACCTCACGCTACTTGTCTCTTTTTCCTAATTTTATAATTGGAACTTATTTTCCTAACCAAGTTGGGGTTTATTTAAATATACCAATAAGTCCTGGAGTCACATCTCAAAAAAGGATAATTTATACTACCAATGGAAAAGAAATGACTAAAAAAGAAAGCAACATAGTAAAAAAAATTTGGTGGAGTGTTCACAAAGAAGACCACGCAATGTGCGAAAGATTACAAGAAGGCAGATCATCGCCAGCCTCTGATCACGGGGGGCTTTTATCTCCTCACTGGGAAAAAGGAGTTCAGGCATTTAAAAAGCTTATAATAGAAGCGACAATGAAATCTTCCAAAACATTGAAAGGAAAAAAAAATGTCCAAAGAAATAAGTGATGATGGGTACAGATTAGCGCATACAATGATTAGAGTTAGAGATTTAGAAGCATCTTTCAATTTTTATTGTAAAACTTTAGGAATGAAAATTTTAAGAAAAACAGATTATCCGGATGGTAAATTTACCAATGCATTTATAGGTTATGGCCTCGAAACAGAATCTCCTTGTTTAGAACTTACTCATAATTGGGATCAAAAAGAAAATTACAATAAAGGTAATGGTTGGGGACATATATGTATAGAAACACGAGACGTATATAAAGCTTGTGATGATCTTGCTAAACTAGGTGTAAAAATTATTCGAGCACCCGGTCCAATGAAACATGGAAATAGAGTTATTGCTTTTTGTGAAGACCCAGACGGATATAAAGTAGAACTAAATGAACCAGTAAAAGTGTAAAATAGAAAGGAAAAAAATGTCAAAAAAACCACAACTATATAAATTTAAAGATATCGAAAATAGACTCCACACGCTAGAGCCAGGAAAAAGTTATATTAAACCATTCGTAACTAGCAAAGTTAGTAATACCATGTGCGGAGGTTTAAATTTTTTAAATAAAGTTTCTGTACCATGGGATTTGACTTGTGATGAGATTATTTATTGTATGGAAGGAACTTTTCGTCTGACTTGTGATAGTCAGTCTTATATTTGCAACCCAGGAGATGTTCTTTATATTCCGAAAGACAATCATATAGCTTACGAATGTGATGAAAAGTGTGTGATATTTTATGCAGCTTACCCGCATGATTGGAAGCAAAAAGCAGGCATAACTTTTGTTCCAGGAATTGATCCTGAGGATATGCCGCCAGTAGATAAATAATTATGACTAAAAATAATAAAATTTATTATGAATCTTTTGAAGAAGCGATTGAACGTAATAGAAAAAAAATACCAGACGTACACAAAAAATTAAAAAGTGCAGGTGTAAAATATATTTTATCAAGCTGGATTGATCTACATGGTATTCCAAAATCAAAACCTGTTCCAATGAGTGATTTTGAACCTTTATGTTTGGGAAAA
>Ga0209089_10003324_pt1 | contig 13751 bp, 14 predicted proteins | sample ArcticOcean_MG_C_FD_187431 | JGI IMG/M metagenome (GOLD analysis project Ga0209089, IMG submission 187431) | Marine microbial communities from western Arctic Ocean - ArcticOcean_MG_CB2_150 (SPAdes) (version 2) | ecosystem: Environmental > Aquatic > Marine > Oceanic | place: Arctic Ocean: Canada... | reverse complement strand
CGTAGCCCTCCAGTTCCCGATGCCGGACGTCCAGGTCCTCCGGGCCGAGGTCGTGCCGCTCGCCGCCGACCTCGATCACCACCGATGCCCCGTTCTCGACCGCGGTTGCGCAGGTCGCCGGGTCCAGCCCCTCGATCGCTGCCGCCACCACACCCATCTGCTTGCCAAATCGCGGCCCCAGGCTCCGGTAATTAGGCTTAATTTCATGAGTCAACAACTCATGACCGCTCTCGACGAACCGCACCTCTTTGACATTGACCTCATCCAGAACCAGCTGCAGATGTTTCCTCACCGCATCCCGGTCGCTTGACTGAGACAGCCCGAGCACCAGCTCTTGCAGCGGTTGCCTGGTTTTCACTTCCGATTTCGCGCGCACCGCCCTGCCCAGCCCCACCACCCTTCGCACCGTTTCCATCTCCACTTCCAGCGCATCATCGACGAGGGCGTGATCCGCCAGCGGCCATTCGTTCAAAAAGACACTGTCGGGCGCGGTGGCATCGGCCTGTACAACCAGGTTCTGGTACATCTCCTCCGCCAGGAACGGCGCCAGCGGCCCCATCAGCTTCGCCAGCGCCACCAGCACCTCGTGCAGCGTCGCGTACGCCGCCATCTTGTCGTCGTCCGCCTGTGACTTCCAGAATCGCCGGCGGCTCAGCCGCACGTACCAATTCGACAGGTCGTCCCAGAACGTCTCGATCTGGTCCATGAGCGGATAGACCCAGTACTCGTCCAGCGATTTCTCGGCCTTGCCCAGCAACGTATGCAGCCGGCTGACGATCCAGCGGTCTAGCGGCGCCCGATCCGAAACCGCCGGTACCGGAGCTTTCGGATCGAACTCGTCCAACTCCGCGTAGGTCAGGAAGAAGACGTAAACATTCCACAATGTCAGCAGCTTCCGCACCACATCCTTCCCCGCGCCATATCCGAATCGCACGTTGGTCATCGGATTCGTGCCGGCATACATCCAGCGCGTCACATCCGCCCCCATCTCCCGCACCGCGTCGTCAAAGTCAATCGAATTGCCGAACGAGCGATGCATCGGCTCGCCCTTCTCGTCCATTACCTTTTCGTAAACGAACAGACTCTCGTATGGTGCGCGATCCTCAAGCGTCACGCTCATGAACAGCATCGAGTAGAACCACAGCCGGATCTGCTCCCGCATTTCCATCACGAACTCCGCCGGATACCACTTGTGCCAGGTCGTGTCCGGCTTCGACTGATCCTCATACATGTAATCGAGCGTCGCGAACGGAACTATTCCCGCGTCCAGCCAGCAATCCCCCACCTCCGGCACCCGCTCGACTTCGCCGCCACAATCAGGGCAGTGAATCCGCACTTCGTCGATCCAGGGCTTGTGCAGTTCCGGCAGCGAATCGACGATCGCCGGGTCCACCGCCAGCTCGCGTAACTCTTTCACCGAGCCCACCACCGTCACCTTCGTGCAATCCAGATTTTCGCAGCGGTAAAACGGCAACGGCAAACCCCAGTACCGCTTTCGCGATATCGCCCAGTCCCCCATGTTGTCCAGCCAGTCCTGCATCCGTTTCCCGGCCGATTCCGGCACCCAGTTCACCTTCGCCGCCGCCGCCTTCATCCGCGGCCGAATCTCGTCACAGGCCAGGAACCACTCATCCACGTAGGTGAAGACAATCTCCTCCTTGCACCGCCAGCAGACCGGATAGCGATGCACGTAGTCTCCAGATCCGAACAGCAGTCCCTTCTCCTCCAGCAAGTTCAGGATCAAATCCGTCACTTCCAGCACGTTCAGGCCTTCCAGCAGACCGAAGCCCTCCACATACCGGCCCTCGCCATCGATCGGCTTCACCACCGGCAGCCCCTCCTCTTTCCCAAGGGCGAAGTCCTCCACCCCCGATCCCGGCGCTATATGGACTATCCCCGTCCCCTCCTCCTCCGAAACCTCGTCCCAGCCGACCACCCGATGTTCTATCCCTGCCTGTGCCGGCAGCTCGTCCCACGGCCCCCCGTACCCCAGCCCGACCAACTCCGATCCCATCACCTCGCCCAGCACCTTGTGGCCGTCCGGTAATACCGTCTGCACCGTACCTTTAGACAGGTAATAAACCTCCCCACCGACCTCCGCCTTCACATAGGGCAACTCCGGATGCACCGCGCAGGCCACGTTGCCCGCCAGCGTCCACGGCGTCGTCGTCCAGACCAGCAGGTACTCGTTCTCCCTCTCGGCGATCGGGAAACGCAGCGTAACCGCCGTATGAGTCATTTCCTGGTAAGTGTCGGTCCCCACTAGCTCATGCTGCGAAAGCGTCGTCCCGCAACGGATGCACCATGGCATTACCCTGCCGCCCCGTTGCACCCAGCCGTGCTCGTTGCATTTGTTCAGAAACGCCCAGATGTGCTCGATGTTCGCGTCGCTGTGCGTGTAGTACGAGTTCTCCCAATCCATCCACATCCCTAGCCGCTTCGACTGCGCCGTTATTCGTTCCGAAAATCGATCCACCCGCTCCTTACACGCCCGCGAGAACCCGGCCAGCCCGTATTCCTCGATCTCCCGCTTCGAATTCAGCCCCAGGTCTCGCTCTACCTCCACCTCCACCCACAGCCCCTGGCAATCGAACCCATTCTGATAGCGCTGCGCGTAGCCCCGCATCGCCTTGTAACGTTGGTAGATATCCTTGTACGTCCGGCCCCAGGCGTGGTGGACGCCCATCGGATTGTTCGCCGTTATCGGCCCGTCAATGAACGAAAATGTTTCACCGTCGCGGTTCTTTTCGTTCAGCACGCGGAAGCTATCCCGCTCGTCCCACAACTCAACGATGCTCTCCTCAAGCTCATTGAAATCGGGGACCCGGGCCGGTCTTTTGAACATCCCTGCCCGCTACTCTTCTTCTACCGGCGGCGCGTCGGCGCGCGGCTTAACTTCCGGATCGTCCAGCGCGATCTCCACCCTGCGATTGATCCTGCCCTTGTTACTTCCTCCCAGAATCTTCACCCGTCCCACCTCACGCGTATTCGAGACGTGCGTGCCCCCATCGGCCTGAAGGTCGATCCCCTCAATTTCCACGATGCGCACGCGCTTCAAACCCTCCGGCAGCAGGCTGATCCGCGTCCGAATCAAATCCGGAATCTGCATCGCCTCCTCGCGTGGAAGTTCATAGGACTTCACCGGCGCGTCCTTGCCAACATCGGCATTAACCGCCGCGCCGATCTCCTCCAGCAAGTCCGCAACCCGCTCTCCCTCCAGCGCAAAATCCATCCTCCCCTTAGATCCGTCACCGGCTATGTTCGCGCCCGTCACCGCCGCTCCCCAGGTTCGGAACACCACCGCCGACATGATGTGCAACGCCGCGTGCAGCCGCATCAGGCGGTACCGGAGGTCCCAATCCAGGTAGGCCGTCACCACTTCCCCCACGGCCGGCGCCTCTCCCTCGATCTCGTGCGCGATATCGCCGTCCTTCTTGGACACCCCGACCACCCAACTCTTGCCACTCTCGCCTTCCAGCGTCCCTCGATCCGCCGGTTGCCCGCCACCGCGCGGGTAAAACGCGGTCTCGTTCAGATACACCAACGTCCCGTCCACCCCTATCACCGTGGCCTCGAAATTTTTCAGATATGCATTTTCGTAATAGAGGGTTCTCGCGCCCACCGCCATTGCTCCTCGCGTTCGATCGGGTAGTGCCGCGTCGCCACCGGCCGGCTGGCCACTCCAGCCTTTCGGTGGACTGGCGAGTCTCCCAGAGCCCGCTCCCGCATGTCAACGATTCGACCGCCGCTCGCCCCGAACCACCTATTCGAAATCCAGGTACTGGTCCTGAACCCAGCCATCTTCCTCCAGCTCAACCCACACCAGGTCGCCCTCAGGCGTCGACGCTCCCGTCAACTCCACAAATTCACCAAATGGAGCCACCCGCACAACCCCGAAATTTGTGGATGGCCCTCTGCGGATATTCAGCCCTTCATCAGCATTCACCCTCCCCCCCTCGCCGTTCGTCGTCGGCGTCACCGTCGCCGGCAGCGTGGCGGTGGGTTCGGGCGTCGGTTCCGGGGCGAGTGTCGGGCTCACCGCTGGCGTGTCCGCTGGCGCCACCCCGGCTTCCGGGGACTCACCACCCTCCAGCGCGGCCGGCGCCGGCTCGGCTACGGCCGCCCCATTTCCGGCGGGAACCCGCGCCACCGCTTCCGTGTCCCCAGGGCGATTAGAGAAATAGAAAGTAAGCAGCAATATCCCGGCGATAGGCACCAACAGTCCGGCCAGCACGCGTAGCAAGTTTTCCGCCCCGCTCCGCCCTGGTAGGCCCATTAAGTTTCTCCTGAGGCTTCACCCGCTCGGTATCCATAGTCCCGGATACGGGTCGGCTATCGCGCGCTAGTAGATCGACAGATATCGATCCAATTCCCATTGCGAGACCGACGTCAGGTACTCATCCCATTCCTGTCGTCTGCCCTCCAGGAACGCGTTGAATAATTCGTCCCCAAAAGTCTCCCGCACAAGATCGCTCTTCTCCGTCTCCTTGATCGCCCCTCCCAGCGAGTGCGGAAGCACTCCCAGAATGGAGTCGGAATCGTCTACCGAACTCATGTCGTAGAAACTTTCTACCGCTTCCGGCGGCAGATCCAGATCGCGCCGGATTCCGTCCAGACCGGCTTCCAGCATCACCGCGAACGCCAGATACGGGTCGCAAGACGGGTCCGGGCATCTCAACTCCACCCGGGTAGCTTTCGGACGTTGCGGGTTGATTCGCGGAATCCGAATCAGCGCCGACCGGTTCGTACGGCCCCATCCGATGTATACCGGCGCTTCGAAGCCCGGGACCAGACGCTTGTACGAATTGACCAGCGGAGCGATCACCGAGCAGAAACCCTGCACGTGGGCCAGCTGACCCGCCATGAACTGCCTCGCCAGCTTCGAGAGCCCCACCTCAGCATTTGCGTCGTAAAACGCGTTCTCCCCATCCGGGGTGAACAGGCTCTGGTGCGTGTGCATCCCGGAGCCGTTGTGTCCGCTCAACGGCTTTGGCATGAACGTCGCATACAGATCATGCTGCGCCGCCACCGCCTTCAGCGCGTACTTGAACGTAGTCGCGTTATCCGCCGTTTGCAGCGCCGCCCCGTACTGGAAATCGATCTCGTGCTGTCCCAGCGCTACCTCGTGGTGGCTCGTCTCCACCACGATGTCAAACGACTCCAGCGCGTTGATCATCGCGTTGCGCACGTCCGTCGCCGCGTCCGTCGAGTAATCGAAATATCCGCCTTCGTCATGTGGCGACGGGTGGATCCGACCGTTTTCCATCTTGAACAGAAAAAATTCAAGCTCCGGTCCGGTGAAGAACTCAAACCCCATCTCCCGCGCGTGCTCCAGCGCCCGCTTCAGCGCCCATCGCGGCGACATCCGCATCGGCTCACCGTCCGGCGTATACGTGTCGCAAATGAACCGCGCCACCTGCCCGTTCTCGTGCTCCCACGGCACCAGCGCATAGGTGGCCGGGTCGGGGACCAGGAACATGTCGCTCTCGTGTATCCGTGCAAATCCCTGAATCGAAGACCCGTCGAACCACGTCCCAAAATTCAAGCTGTCCGCCAGTTGCACAACTGGCTCCGTCACCGTCTTCACGTGTCCGGCTATGTCCGTGAACTGCAGGTTTACAAACTTGATCTGATCGCGTTCGACTCGCGCCAATACCGCTTCAATATCCGCCGGATCAAGTTGATAAGGCATATAGCACAACTCCTTCTCAAAAGGTCGCCGACGGTCCCCAAAAGCCCGCCGGGAGCACAAGTCTATTAAACCTCGCGGAACGGCGCATCTTGCGGGGATTTATCCAGTTGCCACCCGTCCGCGCGCAAACCGCCGGAATTTACCTCCCGCCGGGCAAGACTGCCTTCCTGCCTGGTCCAGCGGCAGCTTCCCGGGCTTTCCTAGCTTCGGCCCTTGCGCCCCCGACGACTCCGCCGCCGTCCTCGGTGTGACGAGCGCCCTCTCTTCTCCCCCGCCGGTCCGGCTGGTTTGTCTTCAGAGCCTGTGGCCCCCGGCGCCGTTCGCCCCGCCTGGCTATCTTCCAACCCGGCCAGAAACGCCGCCTCCGCGGGGGGGGGCGGCGGAAATATCTCCGGCGGCATCTCCGGCTCCACCACCACCGCCGCCTTCGGCTCCGGTATCTGGCCGCTTGTGTACATGTCGTGCTCGTACCGCAGGCAGCAGAGCAGCCGCCCGCACACGCCCGATATCTTCGCCGGGTTCAGCGGCAGGTTCTGATCTTTCGCCATCCGCACCGTCACGTTCCCCGGCTCTTCCAGCCACGTCGAGCAGCACAGGCTCAGTCCGCAGCGCCCCACCCCATCGACGATTCGCGCCCGATCCCGCGGGCCCACTTGCCGCAATTCAATTCGGGTCCCAAATTCCTCCGCCATATCCCGAGCCAGTGACCGGTAGTCAATCCGTTCCTCCGCCGAAATCTGAAACGTCAGGTTGGCGCCGTCCAGGCTGTACTCAGCTTGCAGCGGCACGATTGGTAACCTCTCCAGGCTCACCTTCTCCCGGAATCGGTCCAGCGCCCGCTCTCCCTGGCGCAGGTTGCTGTCCAGCTGGTCCTCATCCTCCGGGGTCCCCTTCCTGACCACCGCCTTCAATTCCGCCGCCAACTCCTCCTCCGCCAGTTCCGTCTCCGCCAGCACCACCCGTCCCATCTCCAGGTGATTCGACGTCTTCACCACCGCGTAATCGTTCACCTCAAAGCTAATGCCCGCCGGGTCGAAGTAATACAGCCGGCCGCTGCGTCTAAATCTGATACCTACTACGTTTGGCATGGGAGTCTTGGCTCGCCGCTTTCTGCCTACTTTTTCGCTCCGCTACAACGGAGCCGGGGGCGCCTTCACCGAAATCATCATGTCTTCCAACGTCGGCCGTACCAGCGTGTTCGCCGCCAGCGCCCGCATAGCCTTCCGGACAACCGACACATTCTGTACCCACGCCCCGACTTCCGACGGTGGCGGATGGTTCGCGGGGGCCGGCGACTCCGTCGCTCCCCACCCCCGTCTCGCCACCACAGCATAGTACCTCGCCAGCATGTTTAAGGCCTCCAGCGCCACCGTTCTATTCGAGGCCAGTCGGTCCACCAGCAGCACCCGCGCCGTAGCCGAACCTTCCAGCACCTCCTTCCAATCCTTCAGCATCGCTCGAAATTCCTCCAAGCGCTCGCTATTCGTAATCATCTCCACCGCCCAGCCCGCCATTCCCTCCGCGTATTCCAGCACCATCTCTTCGTCTTCCGCCGTCACCGTTCCCCGTTCGCGCAGCAACTTCCGCAACTCCTGCAGCTCCACCGGCCCCAGCGAAATCTCCACGCACCTGGAGACCACCGTCGCCGGCAGCAGGCTCAGCCGCGGCGTCGCCAGCAGCATCACCGTCCAGGGCGGCGGCTCCTCCAGCGTCTTCAGGAACGCGTTCGCCGCCTCCGCCGACATCAGCTCCGCCTGCGTCACTATTGCGACTTTGTACTTAGCTCCCGTCGCCGTCAGCGCCGACCGTCGATGAAATTCCCGCACCTGGTCAATTTGAATCCGTTGCTTATCGGGCCTTACCGATATTTCAACAACGTCAAAATCCTCCCTCGCCTCGATCCGGCGACACGGCCCACACACCTGACACGGCGGGTCCTCACCCTCGCAGTTCAGCGCCTTCGCGAACTCCCGCGCCAGCGTCGTCTTGCCACAGTGCGCCGGCCCCGCCAGGACATAAGCGTGCGCCACGCGGCCACGCCGAATCATTCCTTGCAGCAACCGCACCGCCCTCGCATGGCCCGCCACCCGCCACTCACTCATTTAGCAGTTCCTCGATCTCCTGCGTGTCAAATCGCACGCCCCGACTTTGTCACCGCCGCCGGCTATTCATGCCTCATATTTTGCCGTTCATAATCGTCCCCTTCCATCACCCACAACCACCCCTCTCGATTAGCTCGTCCCAATCCTGCGGGTTGAGGAACATTATCCCTTACTCGATTATCCCACCATGGACGGCCGTCGCGGTCCCTCTCCTGAGATTGGATACCCATCCACCTGGCGGATTCGGCGCCTGCGCCCTCACCGACCTTCAGTTCCTCGACGAATTCGGCAGGATCCCGCCCGAGCGGATGCACTTAACCGCCTGGGCCGATCTAAAGCCCGTCTCCGACAACGACACCTTCGAGTGCCGCCAGCAAAATCGGCGAGCATCCATCGTTGTCCTCTACCCCAATCTTCAGCAGGCCGAGGGCAGCGAATCCATCAACGACGGATTTCTCAGCCCCTAGGTCGCCCCCACTTCCGGTACCCCACTTACGGATGGATAATCGCCCCCACCACCCGGCCACACATCTCGGAGCGAGCTAAATGAGCAGCAAACTACTAATCGTTGTCGGCGCCGTCGTTTTTATCCTCGTAGCCGGCATCGGCGGATTCTTGTTCATCGGCACTTCCCTCGCTGGCGGCGCCTTCCTGCCGGTACCCGAGCGCGTCATCAATCTTTCCGGCGAAGGTGGGCACGGGGCAACCCCATCCAGGAGGAATTCGATCTAGAGCTCACAGGACGCCTCACCCCTATCGAAGACGGTCTTACCATCCTGTTGGCTGGCAAAACCGGCACCGACCTCGTCTCCACCGCGGGCAAAAACCAGCTCAAAGAGGACATCGCCGAGATGGTTGGAAAAATTGTCGAGCCTCACGTGATTGCCGTCTATTTCAACAGCTTCTTCATGCAGTAGGGCAAAACCATGGCCGCTGAAGGAAAAGTCTTATCACCGTCCTAAATTGATGCCTTACTCTCGGCGTTCTCCGACGATGACAGTGAACCTGAAGGTGAGCTCGGCGCTGCCACCCAGGTGCAGGTCGCGGCCCGACCGATCCCACAGAACGTCCGTATCTACGACTTTCGCCGCCCCAGCAAGGTTTCAAAAGAGCAACTACGAAGACTACATCTGCGAACTCGGCGAGCACGCCATGGTTAGCGTCGTCTCCTTGGAACCCCTCCCCGGCGCAATCATCTGGGAGATAGCCGAGGAAATCTCCTTCTCCTTCGTCGACCGCCTCCTCGGCGGCGAAGGCACAACCATCATCGAGACCCGTGAGTTCAGCGAAATTGAGATCGCGCTCATCAAGGGCGTCGTCCGTAACGGCCTCGGTTCCTACCGCGACGCCTGGAGCAATATCGCCGACATCGATCCTGCCCTTGAAGAAACCTACGTCGGGCCCCAGTATGTCCTGATCGCCCTGGCCACCGACACCGTCATGGTCGCGGTATTTGAAATTCGCATGAACAAAGAGACCAGCACCATGACCATGTGCATCCCCTACTCCGTCATCGAGCCCATCATCGGCAATCTCAGCACCCGCGCCCTGTTCGCCCCCAACCGCCACGAAGAACGCGGCACCAACTTGACCGCCCCAATTAATTCCCTCCAGAACGTGCGCGTAGGCTTCTCCGCTATTCTCGGCAGCGTGCAACTTGGGGTGTCCGACATCGTCGGGCTCAGAACCAGCAACGTGATCGTCCTCGATTCAAAGCGCGACAAGCTGATCCCCATCTTCGTGTCCGGGGAACAGAAGTGCACTGCCCGGCCTCGGACCAGCAGGAAGCACTACGCCGTTAAGATAGAAGAGGCTGCAAAGGACTATGAGGCGCCTCAGGATCTGATCGAAGCCATCATGAACGATGAAACCGCCGCCGTGAATTGGTAACAATGACTGAAGAAACTGAAACCTCAGCCCAGGAAGAAGAACTCGAGAGCGCCTTGGCCATGGCCGCCCAGGATGCCGAACCCCTGGACACCACCGCCATGCTCGGCGAAAACTTGGGTGACACCCCCGCAATCCGCCATGTGGAATTCGCCGCCACCGACGAAGGTGACGCCCAGAACCAGCAGAACATCGACCTCCTCCTCGATGTTCAGCTTGAACTCACCGTCGAACTCGGCCGCACCACCATGTCCATCCGCCACATTCTTGGCCGGGGTGCCGGCGCCATCGTCGAATTGCAGAAGCTCGCCGGCGAGCCCGTCGACACCGGCGAAATCGTCGTTGCCGACAATAATTTCGGTATCCGCATCGCAGATATACTGGAATCCGAAGAAGCGAATAGAAGCCCTGACTTGAGATGAAGCGCCAGTTTTCGAGCTGGACTTCCGGTCTTAGCCGCCGGTCCCCTGGCGTCTCCGGCGGCCGGGCTGGTCCTTGGGCTAGCTTCCCCTCCGGTCGACGCCACCAGTCCTCTCTCTGGTCCAGCGGCTGGCTCTGGCTCGCGGTCTTCATTGGCGTTTTGCTCATCTTTGTCACCGTCGCCCTCTCCACTGTCAGCCCGACCTCCGTCGTCCTTCCCGACGGTTCACCCGATACCCGCGTCGTCGACCCCACCCTCACCACCCGTCCTGACACCCCCATCGTGCCTCTGCTATTCGACATGGTGTGGAAACTCGGACTCGTCGCCGGTCTCATCGTCATCACCGCCTGGGTTCTGCGCTTTCTGCGGGCACGATTCGGCCTTTTCGATCAGCCCGTCCAATCGTCATCTTCGTTCACCGTCCTCGACACCGTGACCATAGGCCCCGATCAGACCATCTATACCCTCGACTTGGGTCACCGCATCCTGGTGATCGGCGCCACCAGCGCGGGCCTCACCAACCTCAGCGAAGTTGACGACCCCGACGAAATTCGCTACTTGCGCCGTCGCTCCGGCGCCCTCCCCTCCGAATTTGAAGACGTGCTTGCAGGCGCCGATCAGGGCGATGCCCCCACCAGCGCGCCATCCCCATCTCAGCCCATCCCCCCGGACCATGACAGCGAACCCTCACCCTTTCAGGACGTCGCCGAGCGCCTTCGCGTTCTGGCCGAGAGCCCGACCCCGGCTGCCGGCTCCGGGGAATCGAGCGAGCCTGATAACTCCTAGCCTCGGGAAGATCCGCGACGCTGCGAAGGCCCCCGGCTTGATTAGCCCTCGAATCCGCCCCGCCGCGACCTCCTCTTTCTTGCTCTCGCCATCCTCAGCCTCATCCTCCTGAGCGCCTGCGAACTCACCGAGCAAGCCGGTCCTCGCCGGCGGCCAGCCCATCCTCCTCTGCGCCCAGCAGGTGCACCCTAGCGTGCGGAACATGACCCGCCGTCGAACCCCCATGTAGTGCTCGCCTATACTGAAATATCCTCCGACGCCAGCGTAGCCACTGAAGGCGTGATTAGAATCGACCGATGAGGATTCAGAAGTTCGCCGCCAAGGACATGCCCGACGCCATGCGGCAAATCCGACGCGAAATAGGGCCTGAAGCCATCATCCTGCATCAGCGCCAGTTCCGCGACGGCGGCTTCTGGAAGACCTTCAAGCGTCCCGGGGTCGAAGTCCTCGCCGCCGTCAACACCGACCTTCCCGCCACCCCTCCCCTCCAGCGGCCTCAAATTCGGCCCGTCCGCCAGCAGTCCCGGCCCAGCGACAACCAGGCCCTGGTCGATATCCAGCGCACCGTCGGCGAAGTCCACGAAGCCATCGCTCGCCTCGAGACCATGACCGAGCTCCCCTCCCAGGTCAGCTATTTGGGCGAGAATCTCGCCCAAATCTACCAGAATCTGCTCCATCAGGAGGTCACCCGCGAGCTCGCCCACAACCTCGTCCACCAGGTATTCAAAGAGCTCAGCCCGCAGGCGCTCGAGAACGAACCCACCGTCCGCAGCCAGGTCAAGGCTCAGATGGAGCGTCAGCTCCGCGTCGTCGATCCCCTGCGCGTAGTCCCCGGCAAAACCCGCACGATCTTCGTCATCGGCCCCACCGGAGTCGGCAAAACCACCACCCTCGCCAAGCTCGCCGCCAACTTCGCCCTCAACGAGCAACGCCGCGTCGCCCTCCTCACCACCGACACCTATCGCATCGCCGCCATCCCGCAGCTTCGCACCTACGGCGAAATCATGGGCCTCACCCTCGACGTCGCCTATTCCCCATCCGAGCTCCAGGACCTCGTCCTGCGCCACCAGGACAAAGACATCGTTCTCGTCGACACTCCCGGTCGCAGCCAGCACAACCAGCCGATGCTTGAGGAGATGGTCGATTTCATGCGCGCAGTTCCCTCGCGCACCCTGTACCTCGCCGTAAGCGCCGCCAGCAAATACCGCGACATGCTCGATGTAGTCAACCACTTCGGCACCGTCTCCATCGACGGCATCATCATCACCAAGCTTGACGAGACCGTTAGTTTCGGCCCCATCCTCAACCTCGCCTCCGAAGTCGGCCTGCTCCTCGCCTATTACACCAATGGCCAGGATGTCCCCGCGGACATCGAAATAGCCGATTCCCGCCGGATCGTCGACCTTATTCTCGATCAGGTCCCAGCCTCTGCCCAAGGCTCCGGCCTCTGACCATATCCGATCAGGCCGCTGACCTTCGCTCCCTCGTCGGGGTCGGCGACGAAGTCGAGGTAAAAGACGCCCGCGTCATCGCCGTAACCAGCGGTAAAGGCGGGGTTGGCAAATCCACCTTCGTTGCCAACCGCGGTGTCCACTACGCCGCTAGGGCTCAACGTCATCGTCGTCGATGGCGATATAGGCCTCGCCAACATCGATCTGCTCGTCAACCTCGATCCCCAGTTCAACCTAAACCACGTCGTCCAGGGCGAGAAACGCCTCGAGGAAATCATCGTCACCGGCCCGTACGGGCTCCAAATCATCCCCAGCGCCTCCGCCATCATCAAAGTCATCTGGCAGCAGGCCGGACCCCACAATTTCAAACTCGTTGTCAACCAGGCCCGTAGCCGCGACGCCGCCGATTCCGCCCCTCTCCAGCTCCGCTCCGTCGCCCGGCGATTTCTCAAGCTGGAAATCGAAGACATCGGCTTCCTGCCCGCCGATGAAAACGTCTCTTGCTCTGTGCGCAACCAGGAACCGCTGGTCCTCGCCCACCCCGCACCCCCACCACCCGCGCCCTCGACCAACGCCGCGCCACCGTCAAAGAAACCGATGAAACCGATCATCCACGGCGAAGACCAATTCCGCACTCCCGGCGGCTCCCGTAGCCAGGGCGACGGCGATGCCGGCTCCCCTACTGACCAGGCATCAACGCCCACCGCCACCGCCCCAGTCGACGGCGTTGGCGAAAACATCGATCTGCGCGGTTAATATTTGGACGCCGCGCCTCCGTCGCGTGATCACTGGGAGTTAGATGGACCCTGTACTCACACTCATTTGTCTACTGGCCATGAACGCCGCCATCCTGTACTGCTACTTCTGGATTCGCAGCATCTCCCTCAAAGTCGACCGCCGTGGCCTCGATGTTCGTCTCGAAGAGCTTGAAAGCAGTGTTCGCGAAACCACCCGCTGGCTCGAAACCGCCTCCGGTCAGATTCGCGAAGACCTCGAAAACCGCACTAGCGCCCTCAAGAACATGCTCGAAGATGCCGAGAATACAACTGTGTCATCCCGCCCCCGGGCAGACCACACGGCAGCTCAACCCACGCAGAGCTCACCAGTCTCCACCGACCTTGAACCGCCAACCGCACCCGCCGACCTCTGGCCAGCCGCCATGGACACAACCGTCGATCCCGCCGGCGACCCCGATTTCAGCCATCAAGAAGACGTGCCGCTGGCTCTTGAAATCGCCGAACCCGCTCCCGCCCCCGGCGCCGGCGATCGCCGCGCCCAGATTCTTCAGCTCGCCGATCAGGGCCTCGAACTCGCCGAAATTGCCCGGCAGCTCAACACCTCTCGCGCCGAAGTTGAGCTCATTGTTTCCTTCCGGAGGCCCCGCTAGGCGCAGTTCCCGCCCGCTGGTCTAC
>Ga0209089_10003321_pt1 | contig 13763 bp, 13 predicted proteins | sample ArcticOcean_MG_C_FD_187431 | JGI IMG/M metagenome (GOLD analysis project Ga0209089, IMG submission 187431) | Marine microbial communities from western Arctic Ocean - ArcticOcean_MG_CB2_150 (SPAdes) (version 2) | ecosystem: Environmental > Aquatic > Marine > Oceanic | place: Arctic Ocean: Canada... | reverse complement strand
AACCCTCATCTGACATGCTAACGCACTGGCCAGATGAAACTGGATTGTAAAGATGACGGGCTGAGACTCACAAGAAAGGGCTGAGCATCAGTAGGGCGGCGAGAGGGAAGAGGATCATCGTCGCATTGTCATCGATGTACTTGACCCTCGGCAGTTCCCCTAGGACTGTGAGAGGGGCTAGGAGGATGCATATCCACAGCGGAGTCCCAAGCCAAAAACTGCATCCGACCCATATGACAAACGAAACTGCTAGACCTATGGTTATTGCTAGTCTCAAATCTTGCTTCTGGCGCTTTATCTCACCCATCAAGGGGTCGACGAACGTAAGGCCGAAAATCAGCGGGATACCGTAAATTCCGGATTTAATCCCGGTACCACTCGAGAATGGTTCCATGCCTGTAATCAGAAGAGTTAGGCAGACTGCGAAAGCACCCCATGCGAGGGCCGAAATCTGCTTGGATTCATACTCCCTCTGACCGACAATGACGATTCCGAACTGCAATCTGATGGTTTCGATGACGAGAATCATGAGGAAGACGTAACTAACCAACTCATCGAGTCCGACTGAGAAATAGCCTGCGACATCATCCCCACGGGTGTAGTATACTAGTGGAATAGCTGCCATCGATACATGTGTAATGCGCCTGAACGCATGGCCACCGAACCCTCCGACTGAATGTTCCACGTGATCGATGTCGAAATTAGTCTCTGATTCACCCATCCCAGAACCTCTCCTGACTTACTATTTCAGCGATTCCACAGCCTCATCGAGCGTTATACTTCCGGTTTCAACAGCATACAGCACCTCATTTATCCTAGGGTGGTCGAGGAGGCGGGAATCCCACAACGAGAGCAGCCTCTCCCTAGTTCTAAGACGCCCCCTTAGATTAGATATCGAGCATGCCTCAATTTCCTCCAGCAACTCATCCACTCCTGACCCGTCATGTGCCGAAACCAAGTGGACTTGGGGCTGCGAACCCTGACTCAGCCCGAGAGCAGAGCGCACTGAATCTGCGGCATGATGGGAATTTGGCATATCTGATTTGTTAATCGCGATGACATCTGCCAACTCCATGATACCGGCCTTCTCAGCCTGCACAATGTCCCCTCTGTCAGGTCCGTCCACCAGAAGCACCCGGTCAGCGAAGGCGACGATTCGGATCTCTGATTGGCCTGCGCCGACTGTCTCGATGACTATCCTGCTCCAGCCACATGCAGCTAGGCATTCGATCATTGGAGAGAGGCGGGAAGCCATCCCTCCTGGATGGTTCCTAGTGGCCAATGATCTGACGAAGACAGAGTCACTTGAATCGGTAGCGCCCATCCTCATTCTGTCTGCGAGTAGAGCGCCGCCACTGTTTGGTGACGACGGGTCGACGGCCAGAACGGCGACTTTTTCTCCTCTGTCGATCCACTTTGAAATCAGCCTGCCTATCAATGATGACTTGCCGACTCCTGGAGGCCCAGTGACTCCGAGTGTCCAAGGGTCTTGCGGGCCCATCTCAAAACTGGCACCGTCCTCGATGGCCGTGAGAATCTTGGATAAATCTCTGCGGTTTCCTGAAAGTGCCGAATTCAACAACTCGAAGTCATTCAACCCCATCGCCATCCAGAGTTCTCCCCTATTCCTACCGACTGCCCCGACTCAATTCGCTGGGATGTAGTCTCGAGGAAATCTAGAATCTCAGAGGTACGCGTGCCCGGCCCGAATATGGCCCGGACCCCTTGGTCATGAAGCGAATCGTGATCGCCAGAGGGGATGATGCCACCAGCGAAGACTACTACCTCAGAGAGTCCTTCGTCCCTGAGTCCGTTACAGATTGCAGGAACGAGGACCTCGTGAGCTCCTGAAAGAGTGGAAAGTCCGAGAGCCGTGGCGTCCTCATCCATTACGATTCTGACGATTTCCTCTGGTGTCTTACGCAGTCCGGTGTAAACAACCTCGTGGCCACCGTCCCTGAGAGCTCGGGCGATGACTTTCGCCCCCCTGTCGTGACCATCGAGCCCGGGTTTAGCAATCACGATACGCATTTCGACGAAACTGGGAGTTGGAAGACAGCCTTCAAGCAACCGATGACGCGTGAGACTAGCGGCATCCCTAACGGGAATGCTCATTGGCGTGGTTTTCCTACCTTCGGGTACATGACCGAGTCTGATGAGCGCGTCGAAGAACTCCGCCGCAGGAAAGCGCACGCCGAAGGCGGTGGGGGTCAGGCTCGCGTATCGGCGCAACACGCCAAGGGCAAACTGACGGCTAGGGAGAGAATCGAGTTGCTGCTCGACGAAGATTCGTTCATGGAGGTTGACACACTTGTGGAGCACAGATGCAGGGATTTCGAAATGGACCGTAACGTGATACCTGGAGATGGAGTGGTCTGCGGACACGGTACGATTGGAGGTAGGACGGTGTACTGTTTCGCTCAAGACTTCACGGTCTATGGGGGATCTCTCGGAGAGATGCATGGACTGAAGATATGCAAGATTCTGGACATGGCCCTCAAGACGGGCGCTCCAGTCATAGGCCTGAATGACAGTGGAGGGGCTAGAATCCAAGAAGGGGTCGCCAGCTTGGGTTCGTATGCTGAGATTTTCTTCAGGAATGTCAGAGCCAGCGGAGTCATCCCCCAGATTTCGGTAATTATGGGGCCGTGCGCAGGGGGGGCAGTATATTCTCCAGCAATTACGGACTTCGTAATTATGGTAGATCAGACATCTCACATGTTCATCACCGGACCGGAGGTAATCAAAACGGTGACTAACGAGGAGGTCACGTTCGAGGACTTAGGGGGTGCTTCAACTCATGCTACTAAGTCAGGAGTGACTCATTTCACAGCGAGCGACGACGAAGAAGCACTGAATATCGTGAGAGATCTCGTGGGGCTGATTCCATCCAACAATCTCGAAAATTCACCTGTCGTTGCAACGACAGATCCTCATGACAGGGCATGCGACGAGTTAGACTCACTTGTCCCTGATGATCCCAGTCAGCCATACGACATCGTTACTGCTGTCGAATCTGTGCTGGACGATGGGGGCTTCCTAGAGGTTCAGGCCGATTACGCACGTAACATAGTAGTCGGATTCGGGCGCCTTGGAGGACATACTGTTGGGGTGGTCGCGAATCAACCCAAAGTGCTAGCAGGGTGCCTCGACATCGACGCTTCAATCAAGAGTGCGAGGTTCGTCCGATTCTGTGACGCGTTCAACGTGCCGCTCCTGACATTCGTCGATGTGCCCGGATTCCTTCCGGGAGCAAGCCAAGAGTGGGGTGGCATCATCAGACATGGGGCCAAACTACTCTATGCATATGCCGAAGCCACCGTGCCAAAACTCACTATCATTACCCGAAAGGCGTACGGAGGCGCTTACGACGTGATGTCTTCCAAGCACATCAGAGGCGACTACAACATAGCCTGGCCGACCGCTCAACTGGCAGTTATGGGGGCTGACGGCGCAGTCCAGATAATTCATCGCCAGAGAATTCAGACTTCCGGAAATCCGGAACAGGAGAGGGAGAGGTTAGTTGATGATTATGTGGAGACATTTGCCAATCCTTACAGGGCTGCTGCGCTCGGATACCTCGACGATGTTATCCAACCATATCAGAGCAGGGCTGTCCTAATTCGCGCCCTAGGAGCATTACTGGAGAAGGAGGAGATTCGTCCTGCTAGGAAGCACGGCAACATCCCCCTGTGAGGAGTGAGAATGGTGAAACGCGCGGACAGAGAAGCCAAGTTACTGGCTGCAGCCATGGCTGCTGTATTGTTAGTAGCCGATGAAGGTGAGGCTGTGGGACCTACTGGACAGAGAAAATCAGGAGATCCGTGGTCCCGCGATCACCGTCGGGTGCTGATCGGTAGACGCAACCTGTTCCGCGCGCGCACGCGACGGAGCACCCCGAGGTGAGCCGATGAGTGAGAAGAGGAAAGTCACCGTAGATGGAGAGGAGTTTGAGGTCGACATCGAGAGAGATGGTGAAACTTGGAAAGTACGAGTCGGCGGTCGAGAGTTCTCGATTCAAGTTGACAGTGGAGTGCCGGGCGAGGTAACAAGACGTTCAACTAGGCGGGGCAGAAGAAAGAATCGATCTGGAACCATCTCATCCTCTATCCCTGGGAAGGTCGTGTCCCTACACGCAGCAGTGGGTGACCGGGTCGAAGAAGGAGAGGTCCTACTCATCCTAGAGGCCATGAAGATGCAGAATGAGATTCAAGCTCCCATTCCAGGGACTGTCAGCGAAGTTAATTGTGAATCAGGAGATAGTGTCGAGGCAAATGCGCCGCTCGTCATTATCGAGCCTTTTGACGAATCTGTGTGATGATTCACAGAGTTCAAGAGTGGTGATTGACAGGGTTGTTCGTGCCGAAGTGCGATTATCCGAAGTGTGTGAATCAGGGTGAACAAATTAGTCGCCTATCACCCGAAGGATTCCTAGTGGCCACTGGGAGCAAAGCATATTCATTCAGAGAGGCCTATAGGAGATTCCACTACTGCAAAGAGCATCACGACGAGCTCATGACTTCGGTGTGGAACCGCGTCAGGGATGCGGAGGACAAGGGCGACGATCACGTTGCTCCTACAGCGATATGAGCGGTAGGTTCATCGAATCGGCACCTACAGTAAGTTCGTGGATTCTTACGTCAGTCATCTCGAATGCGCTTACACTGGTCAACACTACTCTGCCGACGGCCTCCATTCCGTCTCCGATGTTGGCAAACCGCTTATTGTCAGGTATGACCTTGATAGACTGGGCAGAGAAATCAGCAGGGCTGATATTGAGGGCTCCACAGAACCAGGTTTCTGGAGATACTCCCCTCTACTCCCGGTAGCAAAACCCGAAGACCGTGTCTCACTGGGTGAGGTCATCACTCCCTTGGTCAAACTCGAGAGATCTGCTCACCTGATTGGTGCTGCACCGGGAAAAGTGATTGTCAAGGACGAGTCGCGATTACCCACTGGTTCGTTCAAAGCTAGAGGGCTGGCACTAGCGGTTTCCATGGCCAAGCAACTAGGAGTCGCGCACCTCGCTGTTCCGACAAACGGCAATGCCGGCTCGGCACTTGCGGCATATGCCAGCAGAGCTGGCATCAGGGCCACGGTTCTGTGCCCTGATAACACGCCCGAAATCAACACTCGGGAGACCGAGGCACAGGGAGGCGATACACATCTTGTCAACGGCCTGATTGGGGACTGTGGTAAGATAATCGCAGAGGGTTCCGATGATGTTGGTTGGTTCGCGGTCTCAACTCTGAAGGAACCTTACCGCATCGAAGGGAAGAAGACCATGGGAATTGAATTGGCTGAACAGATGGGGTGGCAATTACCTGATGTCATTTTCTACCCCACTGGCGGTGGAACCGGACTTATTGGGATGTGGAAGGCTTTTGCAGAATTGATTGAATTGGGCTGGATAGACTGTGAATTGCCCCGGATGGTAGCTGTTCAGTCGACTGGATGCGCCCCCATAGTCAAGGCCTGGGATGAAGGTGCAGAGTTCGCTGAGTTCTGGGAGAACGCCGAGACAGACGCCTCGGGAATCAGAGTGCCTGCGGCCCTCGGGGACTTCATGATTCTGAAGGCCGTGCGTGAGTCAGGGGGCTTTGCCATCGCTGTCAGCGACGACGAGATACACAGCATGGTAGAAGGAATAGGACAAGAGGATGGATTGCTGATGTGCCCTGAAGGGGCGGCGACTGCTGCTGCATGTAAATCCGCACTAGATAGGGGATTGATTGGCGTAGATGACACCGTCGTCCTGTTCAACACCGCTACCGGCCTGAAGTACCCTCTGCCGGAGGTGACCTCATCAATAGACAAGGAAGCCGAGATAGACTACCAGATGTTTGGCTAGATTAGGCCGAGTGCATCTTCGATGCGATTCAATTCAGGCCCCGTCGAGCCTGCACCTACAAGAGCGTGGGTATCACTGGCAGCGCATCCAGCTCCGACATAAGGTGAGCCGAACGTGACTGTCCCTACCATCACTGGGACTTTCATCACGGACTCAATAGATTTAGCCTCAGACCTCGATATGTCGGGGTGAGCTAGCACTCCATTACCATTGGCCACCAGCATGCTACCGACGGTGTCGTGTCCTGCCACCTTACTGCGGATAGCATCTACCCCTAGGACCTCGCCAATCATGTCTACGCCATTCTGAGGTACTACCGGGCTGACCACGGCGCCGTGGGCATTGCACTCAATCAAATTACCCGCGGCGTTTACTCCGCTCTCCATAACGACCACGTCACTGAAGCTTGTCAGTTCATCGAGGTCATCCTCAGTAGCGATATCGGCCACGGCGATCCCCTTGGCGTTACCACTGAGCAAGCTTCCGAGCAGTGAGGAGCCGCCGACAAGGAAGGGGTGCATCTCAAGATCGAATGCCGACTTCAGCTCCTCAGTGGCTACATCATCGAGAGCCCGAGGATAGAATAGGACCTTATCGACAACTGACAGATAGACACCGATTTGAGTGTGGCCAAGGATATCTCCGGTACTGATTGACATTGTTCCACCTAGTTGTATTGACTATGGCTCCGCCAGTGATTTCTAAGTTGTTGCGGGGATGAAGGAGAGTGGCACAGCGACGAACGTTCCCGTGGGCTCTCGCGCCACAGTACAAGAATCGACGCAGGAGGGCTTGACTTCCGGGTTCGATATGGGACCGGGTAGCTCCCCTCCGCTGTGGCCGTGCACAACTCTTCCTTCGAATATGAATTGATATGCTCTGTTGGACAGAGGCCCACAATAGGCCTGGTGTTGTAGAAATTGATTTTGATGCTCGGGGGGTTAGTGCAGCTGGGCTGAAGACCTCGGCGAACCTCGGTCCTTACACCCGCTGTCTATCAATCTCGTCTTTTACGAGTCCCCTGAGGTGCCTCGTCTTTCGGACGACTTCGAGCTTAGATGCTTTCAGCTCTTATCCGCTGGAGCGTGGCTACCCAGCGTTGCCCTGCCGGACAACTGGTAAACTAGTGGCTCCGAGCCCTCGTTCCTCTCGTACTAAAGGGCCCTTCCGATCAGGCACCTGATACGCCTCAACCACAAAGCAACAAACCTGTCTCACGACGGTCTAAACCCATCTCACGATCCCCTTTAATGGGCGAACAACCCCACCCTTCCCAGCTGCTGCACCAGGAGGTTGGGAAGAGACGACATCGAAGTAGCAAGCCACCAGGTCGATATGTGCTCTTGCTGGTGACAACTCAATTATCCCCGAGGTAACTTTTCTGTTATCAATGGCCCCCAGAAATGAGGCACATTGGTTCGTTAGGCCCTGCTTTCGCATCGTCGATCGTTATTGATCCGATCCACGTCAAGCCAGCTTTTCCCCTTACGGTTTACGGTGGAGACTGAACCACCTAAGCTGACCTTTGGGCACGCCTGTTAGGTTTTCGGGCGCGTGGCGCCCCACCCAAACTACCCACCAAACGTTGTTCTCATTAAGAGTTAGTACAGTCACGCACTAAGGACGGTGTCTCTATGGACGACTCCTCCCAGGACTTGTGCCCTGGGGATCAACATCTCCCGTCTACTCAGCACAAAGTGTGCGAATGTACAGCGCCAGGCTGTAGTAAAGCTCTACGGGGTCTTCGCTTGCAGGTTGAGGTTACTGGACTGTGCGCCAGTAATAGTCAATTTCGCCGGACGTACCGCGGAGACAGTGGGACTCTCGTTGTGCCATTCATGCAAGTCGCCAATTAAGCGACAAGGTATTACGCTACCTTAAGAGGGTCATAGTTACCCCCGCTGTTTACCGGTCCTTCGCCAGGTTGAAACCCGATTTCAGATACCGGCACTGAGCAGGATTCACCGACTATACACATCCTTTCGAACTAGCAGTCGGCTATGTTTTTATTAAACAGTCGGAGTCCCCTTGTTACTGCGACCAGCTTATCTCTAAGCTGGCACTCCTTCTCCCGAAGTTACAGAGCTATTTTGCCGAGTTCCTTCGCGGTACTTTGCCCGTCACACCTTAGGCTGCTCACCCAGGGGCACCTGTGTCAGTTCTCGGTACGGTCACCTCTGCGGCTTTTCACGGGACCCTGGCCTCATTCGTCTTCGCTCACGCCTTCTCGATCTTCTCACCATTACGGTTCTCCGATCGATTATTGAACGCTTCGACACCCCATGACAGGAATGTACGAACTAGCCCGAGCCGTTACCAGATTTGCAGAGGGGCATACGAATATTAACGCATTTCCCTTTCGAACATCTCGGTTAAGAATGTCCTTAGGACCGGCTAACCCTCGGCTGATAAACATTGCCGAGGAATCCTGGCCCCTTCGGTGGTGCGGATTCTCACCGCACTATGCTGCTACTCTTCCCTAGATTCTCATACATAGACGGTCCACTAGATCTCACGACCTAGCTTCTACCCGACCATGTCGCCGCGCTACCCCATCTCCTTTCGGAGGGTCAGCGTATCGGTATTCAGTTTGAGTCCCGTCCATTTTTCGGGCCCGCAAGCTTGACCAGTGATCTGTTACGAACTCTTTCAAGGATGGCTGCCTCTAAGCCCACCTTCTGGTTGTCTTCGACCACGGACGCCGTTTGTGATTAACACTTAACTGAAATTTTGGGACCTTAACGCTGAGCTGGTTTCTTCACCTTTCGTCACGGTAGCTTACCCACCGTGGCTCACTCCCCGCTTCTACGACGAATGCAACTTTGGAGTTTGACAGCGTACCGAGGGATCGCTCCCCCTAAATACCCAATCAGTGCTCTACATCGCATTCCATCTCTACGGAGGTCTACCTACGAGTAGTCTCGCGCGGAACCTGCTATTGCCCATCTCGATTGGACTTTCACCCCTATACCCAACTCTTCCGAGCGATTTGCACATCAGCAACGGTTCGTCCCTCCACCCAACTTTCGTCGGGCTTCAGACTGGCCAGGCATAGATCGATAGGCTTCAGGTCTCCCACCATTGACTCCGGGCGAGCTCACCCAGTCCCTGACCGCTTACGCGGCTGCGGACCTTTCGGTTTCCCTTCGGCTTCGCAGTTCAACTGCTTAACCTTGCCAATGATCAGAACTCCCAGGGGCATTTTTCGAAACGCACGAATAGACGCTGCTCATATCTTCGCTTTCACGCCTATTCAGCTTGTTCCCGACTGGTTTCAGGGTCTTTTCACATCCCGCTAAGGATACTTTTCAGCTTTCGCTCACGCTACTTGTCAACTATCGGTCTCGAGTAGTATTCAGGATTGGAAGTCTCTGCCTCCCATATTCACGCGCGATATCCAACGCACGCTACTCTGGATCCGTCTCTTGGCCATATGCAGTACGTGTACGGGACTTTCACCCTCTGTGGTGCGCCGTTCCAGGACGACTTCCACTTCCTGCACTTAGACTACAGACGGTCCTTACCCCACATCTCTCCAAGGTTTCCCATGGAGATTCGGTTTGTCCTGTTCCGCTTTCGTTCGCCACTAATAACGGAATCTCGTTTGATTTCTTTTCCTCTCCCTACTGAGATGCTTCAGTTCAGGAGGTTCCCTTTCCTCAATGAGGAATGGCACAGAGTGCCAGGAGGTCCAATTCAGCAATTTGCGGATCCAAGAGATTCATGCCTCTCCCCGCAACTTATCGCAGCTTGTCACGACCTTCTTCGGCTCTCGAGCCGAGCCATCCCCCAGTCGGGTTGTAGCATCTTGATTTCTACAATCCCACCTTTGTGAGTCCTCTGGTGTCCAGGCATATCAATTCAGGTCTCTCAGGCCACCTCGTCTCCCCGCAGGGCGGGGCGGCCTCAACCTCTTATCCTGATACCTAATAGTACCAGGACGCACTAAATGCAAGTGGGCGACCTACCTTCGGTATTTGAACTAAGCGGGGTCCACACTCCCTCCTAAAGAGGGCGGTGGTAGGCATATACGAATTATTATTCAGCCTCATCCGGAATATGCTCTAGGCCATATGCCAGAGGATTAGAGATAGTGGCTTCTGGAATTCCCTCAAGGCCAAGTGCTAGGGAGGGCGCAGAAACCTCGTTGGACACCTCCTCCAAGCCAAAAGGCAAATCGGATGAAGGGACTGGGGGTGCTTGGCCTTCTAGGTCGAAAGGAAGATCGAGGTTTTCGTTAGTCTGCGTGGACTTGGGAGAACTGTTCGCCGCGCCCTCATTAGGAGTTTCTTCGTCACTGCCGCATGTGGGGCACGATGAAGTCCCCGATGAAACCAGTCCGCAAATCGGGCACTCGTACACGGTGCTCGCTGCAGGAGTTCACGCTTCACGCTGTCGGAAGAGGCGGATGGTACTCGTCAAAGGGACGAGTACAGAGTGCCGTGGAATGCTATGATGAAGACGGTGGCGACGATACAAGTGATTACCATCACTGGAAGGCCGACTCTTATCCACTCTCTAGTGGTGATTGGTCGTGGCCCACGCTCGCTGATGGCTACTGTCATGACATTCGCACTCGAGCCTATCGGTGTGGCATTGCCGCCGAATCCCGCACCCATGGCCAAAGCCCAGAACAGCGGCTCTATTTCGATTGACGGGTCGGCCTCTCCGATGCTCACTATCACGGGTATCATAGCAGCGGTGAAGGGGATATTGTCAACTATTGCACTGGCAATTGCGGAAAACCAGACAACGGCCACCGCCAGCATCACCTGATCACTGCCGAAGTTGTTGTATATCCAGTAGGCGAGATCGGACAGATAGCCTACATTACCCACTGCTCCGACTAGGATGAACAGGCCAGCGAAGAACAACAGGGCTGCCCACTCAATTTTCTCGGTCACCCTGTGCATCAGGCCATCACGGAGCTCGTTGTCCTCTGGCTTGGCCGCAACAAGAGCTAGCCCTGCTCCAGCGAGTGCAATAGCATGTATCTCGATATCAAGATGAAGGAATTCCTTCGCAGAGAACATCACCACGGTCAGCGACAATATCGCCAGAGTTGTATACATTAATTTCCGGTCATCAACTGCATCCCACTCATCTTCTGCCAGAAGGGATTCTACACTATGTGGCTTTGATTCAGTCCAATCCTTGTAGTACCATCGCAGGTAACCCAAAGTAGTAATCCAAGCAATCAGAGTTAGTACCCCTAGCCTCATTAGGAATCCATTGAATCCGAAGTGATCCAAATCTCGGCTAGCTGCCTCGGCGGCAATCATGACATTGGGCGGATCCCCTACCATCGAGGCAACTCCACCTGTGTCTGACAGAATAGCTTCAGCTAGAAGAGGAGGTACTGGATTTATCTCCATCCGATTGCAAATTCTCAAGGTCACTGGGGCAATGATAATTATCGCAGTGACGTTGTCGATCACCAGTGAAATCAGAGTAGTAATGGTTCCAAGAAGGACGATTAGTTTCCATGGGTCACCACCACTCATCTTTGCTGCTTTAATGGCGATGAACTCAAAGAATCCGCAGAGTTCGAGGATCGCAGCGAATACCATCATACCAAGCAGAAGTCCGATGACCTCGAACTCGATCCAGCCCAGCATGGTGTGCTCGAGAGAATCGCCATGAGTGCTGAAGACTCCGGTCCAGTGCCCGTACAGAAGCATGACAACCGAACCGAACCAAGCAGCAATGGTCCGGTGAAGGTACTCAGACAGAATGAGTACGAATGATACTACGAAAATCGCTAGAACCGCCTGCTGCTCAGTCACCATGGCGCGGCGAGCCTTAACGCCTCTAAATAAGTGAGCATGGCGGCTATCTGCAGAGAGGTTAGTTTTCTCGGACTAACTCCTACCGGACCAGAAAACCGCGGTGTTCCCTCTGCTGAGAACTAATCTGGAGCCAGTAGCATCGGCGAGGCCTTCGAACGCCTGTGTCCTCTCGGAGGAGCCACTTAGCAAACCTCGGTTGGCCTTCGCCTTGACTAGTCCTCTCTTGCTGAGTTGGTCGCTCAACTCTGATACCACTGAGTCGGTGATTCCTTCCTTACCTATCCTGATGGTAACAGGAGTAGATTTGTCCTTCGCCTGTCGAAGGATTGATTGAGGAAATTTTTCACTAATTTTAATCGCCCCCTAGAAATCAGGTCCCGAACGTTCTATCCTGCCACAGTCCTTGCAGGTTATAATCAGCATGCCGACTGAGATTCTGAATCTCGCATTGCGACCAGGGATCAGTGCCGCTTCGCAACCCCTGCAAATCAGTCTGGTGATTTGCGATTCCGGGCGTTCGCCATGTCGCTTCCCAATTCTGAGTATGTCCCTCGCAGCAGCGTCGACAGTCTCGGAGTCCGTAGTCCCATAGGATAGCAGGACTGTGGATAGTTCGTCAATGGCCTTTGAGGCTCTCCTCTTCCTCCTCGAGTCTTTATTGCGCCGCCGGTTAGTCATCTCGACCCCTCAGTGATGCAATCGCAGCCTCGATGGCGCTTCCTACTTCCTCAATAGATTGGTTTCCGTCGATTCTTATGAGTACCCCTCTCTGCTCATACCAACCCGCGAGAGGTGCGGTCTGCTCGTGATAGGCGGACAGCCTGTTCCGCACCGTGCCCTCAGTGTCGTCCTTTCGTTGAACGACTCGTGCGGAGATCTCAGGAGGAGGGGGATTGAATCTGATGTGGTAAATCATCCCGGTCTCCGGATCCATTCTCCTGCCCACTATCCGCTCGACGATGGCCTCGTCAGGAACCTCAATAGAAATCACGGCAGAGACTCCTTCCACCTCGGCCAGCGCCTCAGCCTGGGCGATTGTCCTCGGGTAGCCGTCCAACAGTAGGCCAGACACAGCATCGGGCTCCTGCAACCTCTCCGAGATTAGCCCGATAATCACTTCATCGGGGACCAATAGGCCAGATTCCATGTAGCCCTTGGCCTCGGACCCCATTTCAGAGCCCGAAGCTACAGCGGCGCGGAGCATATCTCCGGTCGATACCTGAGGCTTGCCGGTGAGAGATGAAATCCTGCTGGCCTGAGTACCCTTGCCGGCACCCGGGGGGCCGAACAGCACTATCGAGCCACTCATGGTGCTTCGAGAGTGGCCCGAGTGATAAGCAAAGCGCAGACTAAGGCTTGTTCTGCTCCCACCACAGGTGACCGTATGCGGTCCACTGTTCCATTGTCCAGCCATCGGGCAGACCGCCAAGGGGCAAGGGCGGAGACCCCTCAGCGCTAGAAAGTGGTTTGAGCATCGGAGACGACTGGGCTATGGCAGCTTGGATCTCATCATCGCTGACTCCACCGGTCAGTACCTCTCCTGAGGCTGAGGTCTCCAAGGCGGCTGCCTTTCGCTCGGATTGAGTTCCAGCCAGTAGTGCCGAACCCTCGGGAATCAGTTCCTCCTCAGGGCTCAGGGAGGTCGTCGAGGATCTGCGCATCCTCACTCCTGAGACTACGATGGAACCTAACAGGATGAGGAAGGTCAGTGCTAGGGTCCAATCTGGAAGTCCGAGGCTGTCAAGTATACCGCCGAGTCCGCCTCTGTTGGAATCCCTAGCCTTGCTGATACCCACTTCCAGAGTGCCTTCCGTAATGGTAGGGAGTCCACTACCTGAGTAGGTTGAGTTGGTAGTGAATTGAATGTGAGTTAGACCATTCGAAGTCCCTTCGCTAGGGGTTACGGTAACTGCCACTGCGGAGGATTCGCCTGCCCCCAGAATCATTGGTTGGACCTGACTAATTTGTACTCCCCAGCCTTCTAGGTCGTCGGACCGGATGATTACCTCGGCCGGAGAGTTTCCCAGATTGGTTACTATGACTTCGAATGTCCGCCCGTTGGCCCCGATGTCCTCAAACGACGATGAATCACAAGATACGTCAATCCATATCGAAGATAGTGT
>Ga0209089_10003320_pt1 | contig 13764 bp, 13 predicted proteins | sample ArcticOcean_MG_C_FD_187431 | JGI IMG/M metagenome (GOLD analysis project Ga0209089, IMG submission 187431) | Marine microbial communities from western Arctic Ocean - ArcticOcean_MG_CB2_150 (SPAdes) (version 2) | ecosystem: Environmental > Aquatic > Marine > Oceanic | place: Arctic Ocean: Canada... | reverse complement strand
AACAATTTGTAAAAAAACAAAATTCTATGAAGGCAGAATTAAAAATATTGATCCATATGGAAAATTAGTAACATTATGGGGAACTAGAGATAAAAGAAGTATTTCAATACATTATGATTTTTTAGTAGTTGCACTTGGTAGTGAAACTAATTTTTTTGGTATGGCTGACGTTGAAAAAAATGCTTACACTATGAAAACACTCAACGATGCTGTAATGTTAAGAAATAGAGTAGTTGATATGCTTGAACAAGCAGAAAATGAAACAAATCCAATTCTTAGAAAAAGTTTTTTGAATTTTGTTGTAGTTGGTGGTGGTTTTGCAGGAATAGAAACAGCAGGAGAATTAATGGATTTACTTTTAGATGCACGAAAATATTATCCTACTATTAACAAAGAGGATCTTAAGGTAATCGTATTAGAAGCAATGGGAGAAATTTTACCTGGATTTAATAAAAAATTAGCAGACTTTGCAAAAAAGAAATTAATAGAAAGAGGGATTGATATTCAATTAAAAAAAGCTGTTACAAGTTTTGATGGAAATGAGGTTACAATAAAAACATTAGATGAAACTCCAAAAGATTCTATTGATCAATCTGAAATAAATTCAATTATTACAAAAACTTTGATTTGGACTGCAGGAGTCACTCCAGTTAATACAATCAAAAGATCAATGTTCAAAACTGAAAAAGGAAAATTAATAGTAAATGATTTTCTTGAAGTTCAAAAATTTCCAGGTGTATTTGCAATAGGTGATTGTGCTTTATTTGTAGACCCAATAACTAATAGAGCATTTCCTCCAACAGCACAAATTGCAGAAGCTCAGGCAAAAATTGCTGCAAAAAATTTAATTTCGTTAATTAAAAATTCTGATCAAGAAAAATTTGTTTATCATTCCAAAGGACAAATGGCAATTATTGGGAAAAGATCTGGAATTGCAACATTTTTGGGAGTAAATATTTCAGGGTTTGTAGCTTGGTTAATTTGGAGAAATGTGTATCTATCCAAAATTCCAACATTTGATAAAAAAACACGTGTATTTCTTGATTGGGTAATAGATTTGTTCTTTGATAGAGATATTTCAAGAATAAAACTCATGAAACATGAATCTGAAAAAGAGTACAAGGAACTTGATGAAGTAGATGATGTGTGGTAAAATTAATTTCTTTTCTTAATACCAATTACAACTATAGCTGGAACTCCAAGATACATTCCAATGTTTAATGCAATTACAGATAATCCAAGTGATATGACTTCAGATTCAGAATTTGCACTCTCCATTAATGACAATGATGAAATCATTGGAGTGATTGTAATCTTTACTGCCTCTTTGAATAGTGGATTTTCACGCTCATAATCTGCAATTATTGGTGAGAATGAATAGTAGACATTGTTGAATGTGCTCATGAATGCTGAGCCAGATTCTGTGTTTAGTAATGTATTATCACGAATTTCTCTAAGCAGTTGAACTTGAGGTGACATTTCTGAACCATATGTTGCTGTTGCAATTAGACAACCACCGCCTTCTTCAGTTGATTTATCTTCAGAGGATGCCATTATTGGAGATTCTTGTGAAAGTATTTTAAAAGAATCAAGTGATTCTTGAAATTTTGGCAAGTCATTATTAAAATTGTCAACTGTATTACTATATGCAAACGTGTATGATTGTTGTTCTGAAAGTATCAGTACTTCTAAGAATTTGATTTGTAATGTTTTATCATCAACTTCAAAATTTCCAATAGCTTCTGTTTGATAAACATTAGTTTTAATTTTTTCTTGTGAAAGTATTTCTAGTTTATTTAGATAAACTGCTTCAGCAAGAACATTATTTTTTTCTGTAATTAAGTCATCAATAGTTTTATCGGTTTGATCTTTAATTGTTAATGAAATTACAGGATTTATTCCATTAATTTTAGGACCAACTGCGGCAACAGTTGGCGCTCCACTAATAGTACCATCTGGTTGTTGTAATAACCAACCTACTGGTGCACTAAATGAAATACCAAGTTCTTGACTTTCAAAAATTTGTTGACCAATAGATTCGGCTGTTGGAGTTACAATTCCTGTTCGTTCTGGATCTACATATGGAATGTATCCTGAAACATTAGCAGTAGCTATAATTGTTGTTTTAATAATTCTAACTTGCTCTGGATCTACGGGCCTATCGCTAGTTCCAGTTGTAACTGCTGCAATTTTATCAAGTGTTTCAAAACTTTCTTCAGTTGCAAGTCTTCCAAATGCAGTATACTCTCCATCAAGAAAATTTGAATCTTGATGAACAATAAAGAATTGTGAGCCTGCGCTATTTGGATCTGCTGATCTTGCCATAGAAACAATACCGCGATTATGTTTTATTGAATTAAATTCTGCATCTAATTTATCATCAGGTCCTCCTTGTCCCCAAGTATTTGGTTCACCACTAATCGTATTAGGATCTCCACCTTGAATCATAAATCCTGGAATTATTCTATGAAATAATGTATCATCATAATATGTTCCACTATTTAAAAAAAGAAAATTTTGAACATGTTCTGTTGCATCAGCTGGAAATAATTCTATTACAAGATTTCCAAGATTAGTTTCAATTACAACTACAGGTTCTGCTGTTATTGCAAATGAATAATTTCCAAATCCAATTAAAACTAAGAAAATAGTAAATATAAAAATAATTTTATTCAATATTTTTAAAAAAAATATCTCACTTAAAAGGTAATTGTATTAGTTTTTAACAAAGTCAAATAAATATTTCAATATGGAACATGATGAAAAAATTCAAGCACATTTAGTTTCAGTTTGGAGAGAATCAAAAAAATTCTTCTCAGTTGGTGGAAGAGAAGGAATGTTAATTTTAACTGATAAGCATTTGATATATGTCCATAAAACAGAATCAAAGATGAATTGGTGGAAAGCTATTACTCAAAGACAAGTAATTAATTTTATAAAATCAAAAGATACAATGATTCATCATGATGGTTATGGTGAAGAAGAACTTTCAAATGATTTAGTAAATACTAAAAATGTTGAATTATCATTTGATGATATTAATAAAATTAGTTTTGAAGAAAAAACATGGGGGAGTGCTTTGTATCTAGAATATGAAAAAGATGGTAAAGAAGAAAATTATCAATATGCAATAGCCCAAGATTGGGTAAAATATCCTATAAAGGAGCCTACAAAATTCATGAAAGTGGATTGGGCACCATTTGTTCAATATATTAAAGAAAGGCAAAAATTTACTGAATAAAAATGGGGAAAGTTTTTGCTGTTGGTGTTGGCCCAGGTTCACCCAAATATGTGACAGAAATTGTAAAAGAAATTCTTCAAAATTGTGATATTGTAATTGGTTACAAATACACCCTAAAAACAATAGAGAAACTAATTGAAGGAAAAGAAATCTATGAGATAACTATGAATGATCAAGAAAAATCTTATCAAAAAATACTTCCTGAGCTTGGCGATAGAACATTAGTAATTCCATTTACAGGAGATGTAAATTTTTCAGAGTCTGAAGTAGTTGATAGATTAATAGAAATTTTTGGAGAAGTAGAAATTATTCCAGGCATAAGTTCAATTCAAGTTGCAGCATCAAGAACCAAGGTACCTTTGGATAAATCTAAAGTAATTACAATGCATGTTACAACTCCAATTGAAGATAAAAAACTAGAATTACAAAAAGCACTGATAGATGGTTTTAGTGTTGTATTAGTTCCAAGACCATGGCCAAAACAACCAGACAAACACTTTATGCCATCTGAAATAGCAATTTATCTTCGAGAAAATGGTTTTGATACTGCTAAAATGAAAGTTCATGTTTTTGAATCAATTACAAATGAAAATGAAACTAATTTTGAGGGAACTGTAAAGGATCTAGAAGGAAAAGAATTTTCTGATTTATCTGTAATGGTGTTTAATCAAGCAAGTTTAGATTCTTACATGAATTATAGATGGCAATGGGAAAATTAATTATCTAAATTATAATCCAGGCATTTCAATACTTTCATTTTGAGCTAATTCTATCATATAGAATTCAACATATCCACCTACTAAAAGAAGAAGAACCACAATCCCAATTTCGATAATTGTTGGTTTGATAAATTGAGATAAACTTGTTTTTGTAATTACTGCTTTAATCAAAATAAAACTTCTAGAAATTCCTAATGAATACGAAAAGATTTCCATTAAACCAAATGGAGTTAAAAATAGAATAGATAGTGGGGAAATATCACCTATTTCAGGCATAGAAGTTACAATTGCAGCAAAAGCATATCCTGTAGACCATGAAGCAAAGAGTCCCCAAAAGATACCAAATCCAGGAATAAACATTGGTAGTGCAATGGTTGTATTATGTACAAAAATACCAAATGCATCAATATCTAAAACTAATTTTTCAAATTCTTCCATAAACAAATTTGCTTCTTCTTCACTTACAGTAGACATTGAACCAAGTTGGAAAATAACTGTAAAAATTACTAAAAATGCAAAAAATGTAATAATTCTAATTTTATTCATATCACTTTGTTTTTACAAACAATATTTGAGGGTTAGTTTAGAGCAGATTTAATTAAACCAAAGGATGTTCTTTGATATGAAAAAAGAGTTATCCTTTGCATTAAACTATGCATTAAACAAAGGATTTCAAATTCATCCAGACGCATTTAAAATTTTAGATGATATTACAGATGTTAAACAATTAGAGAAAATTATTAAAGAAATTATTCAAGAAAAAACTAAACAAAAACTATTTCAAATTAATCAAGATGATCTAGAGACATATCTTGGAATTAAAGATGATCCTAATTTTCAAAATGAATTAAAAATATTATCTGATGTTACTAGTAAAGTTACATCAGGAGAGGGGGTTAAAGGATACAATGCTTTGTTTTCTAGTCGTTTTAACAAACTTAAGAGAATTATCTCAGACAGACCAGAATCAAAGAAGATAAAATCCATGGCAGTTGTTAAATCAAAACTTCAAAAAGAATGGGAAGTTGAAAAAGATGTCTATATCTGTGGTTTAGTTGATACAAGAAATGCTGAAAGAAACATTACAAAATTAGTTTTAGAAGACCCTTCAGGCTCACTTGAGGGTATAATTTTTGATGAGGAATTGCAAAAAACTGCTGCAACTCTATTAATTGATCAATTTGTTATGGCACGAGTAGGTTTAGGCAAAAATTCAGGATTAATCATTAAAGATTTAATTTTTCCAGATATTCCAGATCAAAAAATTAACAAGTCAGAAAGTGAAGTATATGCCGTATTTTTGTCTGATTTACACATTGGAAGTAAATATTTCATGGAGGAGGAATTAATTGAATTTGTAACTTGGCTATCTAGTCCAGATCCTGTTGCAAGAAAAGTGGGTTTTGTTTTAATTGGAGGTGACATAGTTGATGGTGTAGGAATATATCCAAATCAGAATAAAGAGTTGGTTTGTCAAACTTTAGAAGAGCAGTTACAAAAGGCAGAAAATTTACTAGATAAAATTTCAAAGAATGTTAAAATTATCATTATGCCTGGAAATCACGATCCAGGAAGAAGAGCTTTACCTCAACCAGCAATACCAAAAAAATACAATTCAGGTTTATGGGAAAGAGAAAATATTGAAATGGTTGGAAATCCAGCCCTAATTTCATTAAACGGAGTTAAGGTATTGATGTTTCATGGTCAAAGTATAGACGATATTGTAAAGACCACTCCAGGTCTAAGTTATGATAGACCCACAGATGTTATGAAAAATCTCCTTAGAGCTAGACATCTAAGTCCAATTTATGGTAGTTCAACACCAATAGCACCAGAAGTAGAGGATCTTTTAGTAATTGAAGATATTCCAGATATTTTTCATGTAGGGCATGTACATAAGGCACAATTAGACATGTACAAGGGAATTTTACTAGTTAATTCAGGTTCTTGGCAAAAACAAACACCCTTTCAAGCAAGTGTTGGAATGGTTCCAAATCCAGGTCTTGCCATTATTGTAAATTTAAAAACATTCCAAGTATTTCATGAGAATTATAGTTCAAACTCAAATAATATCTTGCAAAGTTAATTCATCTTTGAAAGATTTTTTTATCATTTCTGATGAAACTGTTAGTTTGTATTTTTTTGTTCTTCCATGAATTCCTTGATGAATTAATCGTCCAGAAATAATTCCTGATAATTCAATTTCACTTAACATTTGTGTTACTCTTCTTTGAGTTAATTCATCTTTTCCAACAGCTTTACAGAGATTTTTGTAAGAAGAATAAATCTCACCAGTGGAGGAGCCATTAGCCTTCATTATAGCTAAAAGTACTATTTTTTCATGAAGTGGGTATGATTTTAGAGAGGCTTCTTCTTTATTTTCTTCAATTTTTAGAGAGGCTTCTCTAACATGTTCGACTGTGACTTTATCAGATTGCTGTCTTTCGGCAAGTTCTCCAGCTACTCGAAGTAAATCAATGGCTCTTCTAGCATCACCATGCTCTCCTCCTGCAAGAGCAGCACAGAGATTTAATGCTGGTCCCTCTACAGTGTTTTCAATAAAAGATTCAGTAATTCTTTCTTCAAGAATTTTTTTTATTTGTTCAGCATTATAATTAGTAAATACAATTTCTTCCTCACCAAGACTGCTAATTACTCTAGGATCAAGTTTTTCTTTAAACGTCAAGTCATTTGAAATCCCCACCATAGTTAGAGATCCTTGATCTAATTGCTCATTTGCCCTTGTTAATTGATATAGAATATCTTTACCAGTTTTTACTACTAATTGAGCAAGATAATCAATTTCATCAATTACAAAAACTGCGTTAAGTTTTTCTGTATTAATTCTATTTAGTAGTCTTTTGAAGACTTCACTAATAGCAAGCCCAGTTGTAGGTAATTCCTTCTCATTTAGGCCTAATTGCCTGCCTATACTGACTAATAATCCATATAATGTTGTCTCATTTTTAGAATTAGAATATACAAGTTTAATTGGAAAATTTGATTTCTCAACTCTTTCCTGAATTTTAAAAAGTACTTTTTTAACAACTAAAGTTTTACCAGTTCCTGGTTTTCCATAAACAAGAAGATTGGATGGTCTGGATTGTTTTAGAATTGGTAGTAATGATTGAGTAACTTGTTCTTGTTCAGAATCTCTATGGAAAATAATATTTGGAATATATGTAAAATGGAGAATTTCTCTATTCTTAATTATGGATTTACCAGATTCTGCTGCATCAAGCATTCTATCAATTGGGTCAGACATACTCAGACACCTTCATTTCCTAACTGCTTCATCTTACTCATCTTTCAATTAAGAGAGTATAGAATACAATAGTAATTCTAGTTTAGTTTATGATTAGTTATTTTTAGTTAGATTTAGATTTTCTAAAAAAAATAAATTTAAAAAAAGATAGAGTGGAAATATTGGTGTGTGAGTTCTTATTTGAAATGAGAGTTGTTAACATATTGTTAAAATTATGTGAAGAAAATAGAAAAAAACCTAATTTTGACCCCCTTATTTCCTTTCCAGGCGTCAAAAATGATGTTAACAATGTGAATATCTCAAAATTACCCCCTTATTTCCACTCCAGGCATGATTATTTCTTTACTAGGGGGTTTAATTGAGAATAAAATGTTAATAACAAAAATTTGGCTAGGCATGAGCTAGGCAGTCAATGTTAACAAACTACAATGTTAACAAAACTGATCAGATCAGTTGAACCGTTAACATTAGATCCTTTAGATCTCAAAGATGGCAAAAAAACGTATACGAATAGATGTAGAGGATGCAGATGGTGCAAGATATGATATCAAAGTAGAGGGTAATGTAACTAGAGAGAAAATTCTCAAGATATTTGAAATGATGGACTTGATGAATATTGAAGAAGAACCACAATCAACTGTAAAAATGGATTCAACTGGGTCTAAAATTTGGCATATTGTAGATAAATTCTTCCCAACAGGCAAGTTTACTTCAACAAATATTCTTGAAAAATATGAAGATGAACTTAATGAGCCTGTAAAACTTAGTATAATATCCACATATTTATCCAGATTTGCAGCAAAAGGTAGGGTGGACAGAGTAAGAACTGGCCGAGAATGGACCTATCAATCAATTAAGATAGCTCAAAAACAACAATAAATTATTAAGTTATAGTTACTTTTTTAATAATTAACCTATTATTTCCAAGTGTCATTTTTACATATTCACCCTTTTGTATGTCCATAAATTTTCTATATTGTTTTGGTATTGAAACTGTACCTGCAGAAGTTATTTTTACTAACACCGCATTTTCTTGTACTGACATATTATTGGTATAATTTAATAATATATATAATTTAATATTTTCATATATTATTAAATAATTAAAAATCTAAGTAATTTCTAGTCAAAAATAATATTTTATTAAGAAATTAACTTTGTAATTGTCTATACAACAACTGGATCAGATGTAATATCATTTATTTTCATTTTTCCTTTTTCAGTAATTGAATATGAATATGGCTTAGTTTCTGTGTTCCTTTGAACTAAACCACTCTCAAATAATTTCTTCATTAGTCTAGATGTGTGCTCTCTACTTCTTTTTGTTGTGATTTGTATATCACGTGATGTCATAGCTTTGTTTGTGATTAGTTGTAACACATAATCAATTGGGCTCACATGTTCAATATTTGATAGATTAGGCGTAGAAATTTGCTTTTCAAGAACAATTTCAGGCTCCTTAATCACTTCAATTTGTTTTTCAGGCTCCTTTGTTTCTACTAATTTTTCTATAAATTGTTTTAATTCTAAGTTTGGATCAATTGGATTTTCTTCAACCCCTTGGATTTCTAATGAATCTAGGCGTATTTTCATATCAATTAATTGCCTTTCATAGTACTCTAGGCGTTCTACTTGTGTTGGATCTGTAACATCACTACTAGATTTTATGAATGGGCGTATTTTAAAGAAAAAATACAATCCTCCTAAACCTATCAAAAATGCTAAAATCACACCTAAAATTACTTCTGGGTCAGGAATTTCTATTAACATCACTATTTTTATGACTATATTGTGATTTATTGTGATTGAATAATATTATTTGACACTTTAGATTAACAAAATCACACTTATAATCACAGATAATTAAATACATAATCACATCTGATTAATTTTAACCTTAACTAACCTAATCACAAGTATCACATATTTGATGCCTGTCTGATAAGCTTCTCAATAACATTAATCACTTCATCTTCTCTTTCAGGAAAGATATCACTTTCATTAATCACACTAATCTGTTCAGAAAGTTTTGATATCACATCAATATCATCAGGTAAAAGTATGCCTAAACCTCGTAAAAGTATGATTGAATAGAATAATGCAACTAATTTCTCTTTAGATTGACCTACTTGCCTGTAATATGCTCCTCTAGATATAGAAAAACTCGATTCTAGAAGATCCTTTTGATTTAGAATAATTTCAATTTGTCGCTCTGTAAACAGTGATTTTTTGATAATTTTACTAATAATGTTGTTAAAATTAGATTCTTTAGACTCTACCATAGCTATACAGATCTGTATACTGACATTACAATTAAACTTTAAAGTGTCATATACAAACCACCTCTATGGTCGGAAAAGTTGAATTATTTTTAAAATCAGAATTAGAGAAGAAGAATGCACTACTGTTTGTCTTAATTGATTCTGAAGTTTCAAATTTAGAGGCTTCAAGTAAACTTGCTCAAGATGTTGAAAAAATAGGTGCCTCTGCTATCTTAGTTGGAGGCTCATCTGCTACTGATCAAATTGAAATGTCTCAAGTTGTTAAAGGCATTAAACAAGGCATAAAAATTCCAATAATTCTCTTTCCTGGTAATGTTACAGGTGTTGTTCCTGATGCAGATGCTATTTTGTTTAGTTCATTAATGAATTCAGAAAATCCTTATTTCATAACACAAGCACAGGCATTAGCAGCTCCAAGTGTTGCAAAATTTGGTTTAGAGCCATTACCAACTGCCTACTTAGTAGTAGGCGATGGTACATCTGCTTGGTTTGTTGGTTCTGCAAGAGGAATTCCTTTCGAAAAGCCTAAAATCGCTGCTGCATATGCACTAGCAGCACAATTTCTTGGTATGAGATTTGTGTATTTAGAAGCAGGTTCTGGTGCAAAAACCCATGTGACTCCTGAAATGGTTAAAACTGTAAGACATGCGTTTAATGGATTTTTGATAGTTGGAGGTGGAATCAAAGATGTTGAAACCGCTGAAAGTCTAGTTAAAGCAGGAGCAGATGCCTTAGTAATTGGAACTTTCCTTGAACAAGGAGGAAGTATTACAAAACTTGAAGAAATAACAAAAGCAATTCAAAGAAGCAAGTAATACATTCTATAATGTCTGAAAATGATGCAATTTCTCGTATTCGTCATATTGACATGCCAGATTATTATTTAGATTATTACTCACATCTCTCAACTGAAACATATTCAATATTTGAGCACGCAGCACTAGCAAAATCTACCTTAGTCGACTCTTCAGGCATAATTGAGCCTAAAATCGCATTTGATTTAGCAGATCGAGTTGCAAAAATGCACGATATTGATATTGCTGATCATCTAAGAGAAATTTTAAAAATTAAATCTAAAGAGCTTTCTGCATTAATTTTAGCTAAAGAGATTGCTTCAGGAAATTATTCTCTTCCTGATGCTTCTTTAGAAGATAAACTAGATCTTGCAGTTCGTGTAGGTTTAGCAATAATTACTGAGGGTGTTACAATTGCACCTCTACAAGGAATTAGTGAAGTAAAAATAAAGAAAAACAAAGATGGAACTGACTATCTTTCAGTTTCAATTGCAGGACCTATGCGTGCAGCAGGCGGAACAGAATCTGCAGTTACTTTGTTGATTGCAGATTATGTTAGACAAATAGCAGGATTATCAAAATTTCAAGCAAATTCTTTTGATGATGAAACAGGTAGATTTGTTGAGGAATTACGAATTTACGAAAGAGAAGCTAGCAGCTTTCAATTTCATATATTAGATGAAGATATTGAACATGTTATTTCTAATCTTCCAGTTGAATTGGCTGGTGTAGATACTGATCCATATGAAGTTGTAAATCATAAGGGAATGACGCGAATTAAAACTGATAGAGTTAGAGGGGGAGCTTTACGTGTTCTAAACGATGGTCTAATTGGAAGATCAAAAAAACTACTCAAAAGAGTAGAAATGTACAATTTAGATGGTTGGGAGTGGCTAGCTGATCTCAAAGGTGCAGTTCAAACAGGTGATAATCAGGAAGATGCTGCTGCAAAAAGAATGCGTGAGGTGATTACAGGAAGATCAGTTTTATCTATGCCTAACAAATTAGGCGGATTTCGGCTTCGATATGGAAGGGCTTGTAATACTGGTTTTGCAGCAATGGGATTTCATCCAGTTGTTGCTGAAATTTTAGATCATACAATTGCTGTTGGGACTCAAGTTAAAATTGATATTCCTGGTAAGGGAGCAACTGTTGCATTTGTTGATTCTATTGAAACTCCAACTGTACGTCTTGATAACGGTGACGTTGTAAAAATTAAAGATGTTAAACATGGAATAGAAATTAAAGATAAAATTGAAAAAATATTACATTTAGGAGATGTTTTAATTACGTTTGGAGATTTTCTTGAAAATAATGCTCAACTAATACCATCAGGATATGTTGAGGAAATTTGGATAGAAGAATTAAAACTAATTATTTCAAAATTTGAGACTGAAAATCAATATCTAAAACAATTTTTGATTAAAATACCTACAATTGAAGAAGCATTAAAAATTTCACTTGATTTTGAATTTTCATTACATCCACATTATCTTTATTTTTGGGATAAAATTTCATCAGAAGAATTGGTTCAACTTTTAGAACCAAAAAATTTTAATGAAAATAATATTGAATATCCAATTAAAACAAAAAAAATTCTTGAAAAATTAGGAACTCCTCATAAAGTTAAAAATGAATCTATAATTTTAGAAAATGAAGAAGCAAAAATTTTCTTTAATTTATTATTTATAACAAAACCAATAATCAATGATTTATCCGTTCCTCAGATTTTAACAAAATCCTCAAAAATTAAAATTAATAATAAATTTTCAACTTCTGTTGGAATTAGAATAGGAAGACCTGAAAAAGCATCAGCTCGACAAATGAAGCCTCCTACACATACATTATTTCCAATTTCTGATAAAGGTGGACCGACTAGGGACCTTCTCAAGGCATCAAAAAATGAACATTTTTTTGCAAATCTTCATAATAGATATTGTCAGCAGTGTAATGAACCATCTATTGGAATAAAATGTTCTAAATGTGGTATAAAAACAATAGTTACTTTCAGATGTAATAGTTGTAGAGATACGTTAACAGAACCATATTGTGAAAAGTGTAAACGTAAAGCTCCTGCACACTCCCATAAAGAATTTCCATTAAAAGCACGATTACTTTTAGCTCAAGAAAAAATGGGAATTCGTGCAAAAGAGCCTTTCAAAGGTCTTAAGGAACTAATCAGTGAAGACAAAATTGCAGAGCCTCTAGAAAAGGGACTTGTACGTCAAAGTCTTGGTTTAACCACTTTCAAAGATGGAACTATTAGATTTGATGCAACAAATTCTCCTTTAACTCAATTCAAACCCTCATGGATTGGAACATCTATTAAAAAACTCAAGGAATTAGGTTACTCCCATGATATTGATGGTAAACCCATTGAAAGTATAGATCAAACTATTGAACTTCGAATGCAGGATGTAGTAATTCCTAATGAAAGTGGAAGATATTTGGTTTCTACTTGTAAATACATTGATACACTTTTAGTAAAATTTTATGGTAAAACTTCATTTTACAATGTCCATAATACTGAAGAATTACTTGGTCATTTGATAATTGGATTAGCACCTCATACTTCTGTTGGAATTGTAGGAAGAATTATTGGATATACTGAAACTCATGTTTGTTTTGCAACACCAAATTGGCATTCTGCAAAAAGAAGAGATGCTGATGGTGATGCTGATTCTATTATGCTTTTAATGGATAGTTTACTTAATTTTTCAAGACAATATCTTTCTGATAGAATAGGGGGTTTAATGGATGCACCATTACTTATCCAACCTCTTGTTTTACCTCATGAGTCTCAACCTCAAGCACATAATCTTGAAGTAACAAAAATATTTCCTTTAGAATTCTTTGAATCTACATATCAAGAAAGTAAAGCATCAGATGTAAATTCAGTTGAAATTATTAAATCAAGAATAGGTACTAAAAGACAATTTTATGATTTTCATTTTACTCATTCAACTTCATCATTAACTACTTCAAAACCTCGAAGTGCATATTCAACATTAGGCTCAATGCTTGACAAATTTGATATGCAAGTTAGAAATGCTGAATTAATTGATGTAGTTAATCCCTCGGAATTAGTTTCAAATGTTATTTCAACACATCTTGTTCCAGATATTATGGGAAATCTTCGAGCATATGCAAGACAAAGTTTTAGATGTACAGCATGTGGAAAATCTTATCGTCGAATGCCTCTTATTCAAACATGTGTATGTGGGCATAAACTAATTGCAACAATTACAAGAGGCTCAGTTGAAAAATATCTCAAACTTGCAAAAAGACTAGTTGACAAATATGATGTTGGTGCATATCAGCGTGGAAGAATCTATGCTTTATCTGATGAAATAGACTTAGTTTTTGGTAAAAGTCAAGGAGATCAATCACTCCTTACAGATTATGCATAAAATTATCTTAATTTGACGTATTCGTAGGCACCAAGTTTATTGTCAAAACAATA
>Ga0209089_10003313_pt1 | contig 13781 bp, 10 predicted proteins | sample ArcticOcean_MG_C_FD_187431 | JGI IMG/M metagenome (GOLD analysis project Ga0209089, IMG submission 187431) | Marine microbial communities from western Arctic Ocean - ArcticOcean_MG_CB2_150 (SPAdes) (version 2) | ecosystem: Environmental > Aquatic > Marine > Oceanic | place: Arctic Ocean: Canada... | reverse complement strand
TACTACGTTACCTACAGGTCGACAGCGACGGCGAAAACCTGAAGATCGCCGACAATGGTGTCGTGGTAAATCAACCACCGATTATCCGCGCTGAAGCCGGCATCAACCTTGTTCGCGATGTAAGCGAGATAGGGTGTGTGGATCGTAACAGACACGGGGACAGGTTAAATCTCCCCGTTGCGTCACCGTTTCCTGCCTGTAAGATGCCGGTTTTGTGGTGGTGTTCAAGCAGGGACAGGCTCCGTCCAAAAATGAACCGGTCCCCTTTTTTCTGGGCTTTCTTTCTGCGGAGCCTTGAACAGGGAAAGGTGAGCCATCACGCTTTAGGGAGTCTGATCACAACCCAATCTAAACAAATTTATTACAACGGTTTGCGACGATCGCAAGGGCAGCTCATCAGGAGAATCCCACTCCCTCCGACAAACTTTAGCCGACGGGGCTATTTGAGCGAAAGCAGTTCGACTCCGCTGCCCTCCGGACTTCGTTGTGACGGCGCCTTTGGGAATCATATTTCCCGCGCCGGACGACGGCTCCGGGCGCATCATTCGACGGCGTTTACGGTTGAGGCTCTGCCGCTGACGGCAGGCCGATCACCCCGGCATCGATCAACTCCAGCAGATCACCGAGTCGATGAATGTCATGCACCGCGCGATACGCATCGTCCTTGGGCTCGACGTCGGCGTGCTTGCCTTTGCGCATGCGAATGCTCAGCATGCCTACCCGGTTCGCCCCGAAAACGTCCGTATGCGGATCGTTGCCGACATACACGCTGACTGCCGGCTCGACCTGCAACTGCTCACAACAGACCGTGAAAATCTCCGGGTCTGGCTTTTCCATGCCCGCCGTCTCTGACACTATCGCCGCATGGAAAAAATGCTGGATGCCCAGGCGGATCAGCTTCTCCCATTGCTTCACCGCCATGCCGTTGGTAATCACCCCCAGACGGTACCCGAGATCGCGCAGGCGCAGCAGCGTCGGGATAGTCTCTTCAAAAGGCCGCAAGTACACCGGCTTGGTATTGTGATAGGCAACTATCCCAGCCGCGATAAGGCGCGAACTCGGTGGTACACCGACGGCCTCGAGTAGCTCGTCGAAGTGCCGGTTCGAATTCGCCCCGAGCCGCTGGATCACACCGGCCAGCAGTTCAGTCCCGGTTTCCCGGTCGACCGGCAGTCCCGCATCAATCATCGCCTCGATCGCGTTCTCCCGCGCCGAGATACTCAGCCGCGTGCTGTTGTACAGCGTGTCGTCGATGTCAAAGATGATCGCGTCGTGATTCATCAGCCTTCGAACGACTCGTCCAGTTTCTCTTCAAAGGTGTGGTAGTCGAGGAAGTCGTAGAGCTCTTCACGTGTCTGCATCTGATCGACGACCGCTTTCTGGTCGCCGGCGGCGAGAACGTGGCGATAGACATTCAGCGCCGCTTGATTCATCGCACGAAAGGCCGACAGCGGATAGAGGATGATACTGCAGCCGGCCGCTGCCAGTTCGTTTTTCGTGAACAAGGGTGTCCTGCCGAACTCTGTCATGTTGGCCAGGATCGGCACCTCGAGCGCCTGCGCGAAACTCCGGTAATCATCCAGCGTCTGCACCGCTTCAGCGAAAATGCCGTCGGCGCCCGCGTCCACATACGCCCGGGCGCGCTCGATTGCTTTTTCCAGACCTTCCTGCGCAAACGCGTCTGTCCGCGCGATAACGAAAAAGTCCGTGTCCGTTTTCGCGTCCACCGCCGCTTTGATACGGTCCACCATTTCCACGCAGGAGACGATTTGCTTGTTCGGACGGTGGCCGCAACGTTTCTGCGCGATCTGGTCTTCGAGATGCACCGCGGCCGCGCCGGCGGCGATCATCTCCCGGACGGTCAGTCCCATGTCATCCCAACCCGTATCGATATCGACCAGCAGCGGCACCTCCGTGACAGCCGTGATGCGACGGACGTCCTCCAGCACGTTGTCCAGGCTGGTCATGCCCAGATCCGGCAAGCTGTACGACGCGTTCGCGACGCCAGCACCCGACAAGTACAGTGCCCGATGCCCCGCCCGCGACGCCATGGTCGCGCAGTAAGCGTTCACCGTTCCAACCACCTGCAAAGGCGTGTTCGCTGCCAACGCATCCCGGAATCTTTTGCCTGCACTCATTCGTCAACACCCTTAATCTTTATGCCAGATATCGCCTTCGCCGGGCTGGAACCAGCGGCTGGTTATGACTTTCGCGCGCGTGTAGAAATAGATCGCCTCCTTGCCCTGCACATGCAGGTCGCCGAAAAACGAATAATTCCAGCCGCTGAATGGGAAATAGGCCAGTGGCGCCGGCACCCCGACATTGACTCCGATCATACCGCACTGGATGCGATGGCTGAACTCCCGTGCCGCCTTGCCCGAGGTCGTGTAGATGCACGCACCGTTGCCGAAGGCTTGGTGGTTGGCAATGTCGATGGCAGCGTCGAGGTCTTCGAAGCGCATGACATTGAGCACCGGCCCGAAAACCTCTTCGTGACAGATGCTCATGTTGTCTTCGACCCGGTCGATGATCGTCGGTCCCAGATAGAATCCATCCGGTGCTGCGTCGACCTTTACACCGCGGCCGTCGACTAGAAGTTCGGCACCCTCCTCGAGGCCGGTTGCGATCATTCCGGTGACACGATCGAGATGCTCACCGGTAATCAGCGCCCCCATGCCTGCACTGCTGTCGCGATCGGCAGGCCCTACTTTTATCGCCCGAGTCGCCTCCGCCAGCGGCGGTAAAAAGTCGTCCGCCGCTTGGCCAACAACTACCGCCGTCGATGCCGCCATGCACCGCTGCCCCGCGCATCCGAAGGCGCCGTCGATCATGCCGTCTACCGCTTTGCCCATTTCCGCATCCGGCATGACGAACACGAAATTCTTGGCGCCGCCCGCGGCCTGTACGCGCTTGCCGTTGCGACTCGCCGTCTCGTGGATGTACTTGGCAACCGGCGACGAGCCGACGAACGACACGCCACTGACCAGCGGGTGCTCGAGCAATGCATCGACACACACCTTGCCGCCATGTACAACATTCATCACGCCGGGAGGTAACCCTGCCTCGATTAGCAACTCGATCAATCGCTGCCCGGTCAGCGGGACCTTTTCGCTGGGCTTGAAAATAAAAGTATTGCCGCAGGCGATCGCCATCGGGTACATCCACAGCGGCACCAACGCAGGAAAGTTGTATGGACAGATACCAACGCATACACCGATCGGCTGACGGATCATCTGACAGTCGATACCGCGCGCAATATTCTCGAGACACTCGCCTTTCATCAGCTCGGTGATACCGCAGGCGTACTCCACCACTTCTACGCCCCGGCGCACATCACCACGCGCTTCGGTGATCGTTTTGCCGTGCTCGCGCACAATCATTGTGGCCAACTCCTCGAAATGGTCTTCGAGTATCATCTTGTAGCGGAACAGCACCCGGGCGCGCTCGATCGGCGGGGTCTCCATCCAATCTTCAAAGGCTGCGTAAGAATTACGCACAACACTGTCGACAATATCGGCATCGCACATTGGCACCGCCGCAATCTGCTCGCCGGTTGAAGGGTTGCAGACTGGTGATGTTTCCGCCGTGTCCGGCACCGACCATTCATTGCCGATCAGGATCGGGCAGCGCGTAATAGTTTCAGCCATCAGTATGTCATCTCCGTTTATTGCTTCGTGATCTCTCTTTCTTCAAAGCCCCGTGAACGCATCGTCCAGCACCGCCAGCAGGAAATCGACATCCGTGCGGGTGATGCACATCGGCGGCTTGATCCGCAGGGTGTTGCCGCGAAGGCCGCCTTTGCTGATCAACAGCCCCCCCTGGCGAGCAGCTTCAAACACCTGTAGGCATTCTTCGGTCGCCGGCTCTTTCATGTCGCGGTCCTTGACCAGCTCAACGCCAAGCATCAGCCCGCGGCCCCGGACATCTCCGATGATGTTGTGCTTCGCCTGCAGCCCGCACAACCCGTCTTTCAGGTAGGTCCCGGTTTCCAGTGCGTTCTGCTGAGCCTGATCCCGGTCGATGACTTCGAGCACTGCCTTGCCCATCGCCATCGACACCGGGTTGCCGCCGAACGTATTGAAGTGAAACTTGCCGGTCATCGACGCGGCAATTGCCGGCGTCGTCACGACAGCCCCCAACGGTGCGCCGTTGCCGATACCCTTGGCCAGTGTTACAATGTCAGGCGTCACGCCCTCGCCTTCGAAACCCCAATAGTCCGTGCCGGTACGGCCGAACCCGGTTTGGACCTCGTCGGCAATGCAGAGGCCGCCCGCCGCGCGCACAATATCATAAACCTGTTTCAGATACCCCGGCGGATACACGACCGCGCCGCCTACTCCCTGGATCGATTCCGAGAACCAGCCCGCGATGCAGCCAGGGGTCCCGCAGTGGATGGCATCCGCCACCTCGTCGGCATACTTCCCTGCGGCATCCGGATCGTCGTAGCCCCAGGGCCCGCGATAGGGATTGGCGTTCTGCACATGGTGGATGCCGAAATTGTGCGGGTAATTGAACTTCCACGTGCTCTGCGAAGTCAACCCCATCGTCGCACCGCTGCCGCCGTGGTAACCATTGCGCAAAGCCAGCACATCGTAGTTGCCGGTGTGCAGCCGCGCCATCATCATCGCCAGGTCATTGGCTTCCGAGCCGGAGTTGACGAAGTAACAGACGCTCAGGTCTCCCGGCATCCGTGCCGCCAGCATCTCTGCGTATTCCGCAATCACCGGGTTCAGGTAAATTGTCGTCGTGTGCTGCAGTGTCTGCAGCTGCTGCACTGCCGCCTGGGTCACATGTGGATGACAATGCCCGACGCTGACCGTCACGATCCCGCCGATCCCATCCAGATAGCGGCGGCCGGTCTCGTCGTAGACATACTGCATATGCCCTTCAACGATCATCAGCGGGTCTTTGTAATAGTGAAATATGGCGGGATGCAGGTACTGCTCACGCAGCTTCAGCACCTCCTCTTTCGGCAGCCCGCTATACGGCTGAGGCGTATGATCCGTCGGTGGCAAATTGTCCATCGTTCGCTGGTGCATACTATCATCCTGGGTCATTCAAAATATCGACGATACCATAGTCCGTCACCAATGGTTTGACCAAAGCCCGAAGATGTTTCGTGCTGTCCAAATAATCACGAGTCACCGGCGGCATTCGCCCAATGTGTCGCGATAAACGCGTCCATGATGATCTGGCCGAGGTGAAAAACAATGCAGGAAATCGTTGCCAGGGCTCTGACTTCGGCGGCCACCGGTAGAAATGCCAACACGGCGAGCGCCACCGGTAGAGTCTTCTGGCTCGCCATCAAGATGACGGCTTTGCGCGTGGCAGTATCGATCGGCAGCAGCTTTGACACGCCGGTATTGAGCAACAGGTAGATACCGTGGACCGCTTGCGACGCGACAACGAGCAACAGCAGATCGATCGCATCCAGCCCCATCAGTCGTTTGCCGGAATGGCTGAACTCCATCCACGGGATCAAGATCAACGCCAGGTTGCTGATCATAGACAGCGTGCCGCGCCTGCTGTCGACCCAGGCACGGCATCGGCTGCGCAGCGCCTTGCCGATCGCCAGCGGCACCAGCACGACCAGACACAGCTTAAACAGCAGGGCCGTTGCGGAAAGCTCGAGCTGACTGTCGCCGGTTATATTGCCGATGGCTATAACAATGACAAACGGCACAACGAACACTCCGCCGATATTGGTCATCACCGTCAACAGCAACGCCATCGCTACGTTGCCGCGCGCCTGTGTCGTCAGGGCCACACCGGACGAGAGTGTTGTCGGCATGCAGCAGAACAGCGCCAGCCCGAGCTTGAGCGAGCCGTCCATCGGGATCCACATCACGAGGCACACTCCGATGGCGGGGGTCACCAGCAAAATTGAACTGCACCCCCACAGCGTTGCCGTCCACGCGCCCAACGCCACCTTGATGTCGTCGGTCTTCAGCACCAGCCCGCTGATCAGGAAGATGATCGTCACCGCTACCAGCCCCGTTGGCATCTGCGACAGCCAGATACCCGGCGCTGGGAAGGTGATCCCGATAACTGCAGCAACGATCAGGCCGATCGGCAGGAATTGCTTCTTGATGAATGTCATGGAGCGGCTCCGAAAACAGGGAATATACGTTCATCCGGCGATCTTGTGGTGACCCGCGACACCGACTATCTTAAGTCATTCCAATTTTAATAGCGTCTTATTTCGATTTGTGCCCGGGTAGCTCAGCGGATAGAGCAGTAGTTTCCTAAACTATTAGTCGGAGGTTCGATTCCTCTCCCGGGTACCATCTTAACATGTTCAATATACGTAAGTAATCGCTATTTCCAGCAATATGATACACGCTGAGGTTGCCGCGCAAAGATGATCTTCGTACTCGGGCGAGGCGGTATCCCATGACCTTCCGGTCAATCTGCGCACCGCGGTAATTCGTCAGCCGGCAGATCATCCACGTGGATCGCACCGGCAGCCTTATAGTCGAATCCAGCGAGATAGCCGAAGCCGGCAGGCCATCTGGTTCCATCGTCTCATGTGGCTTTCTGCAAGTTAACTCCCCTGAGGTTCGCGCCGCCCAGATTGGCATCGATGAGGTCGACCCCGCTGAGGTTGGCAACACGCAAGTCGGCTCCACTGAGGTTGGCATCGATGAGGTAGGCACCCCGGAGATCGGCAACGCGAAGGTCCAATCCGGAATCAATTTCCGTAACGCCGGGGAGCCCAGAAAGGGTCTCCATCCAAGGTATCGCCTGCCAATACAGGGCGTGCGCTTCAAGTCACCGCCCGTCACCATTACTGCCGGCCCCAACAGAGGCGGGCTGGTCGCCTATCTCTTCGAACCAGACGGCTATCAGCTCGAACTCTTCCAACCCCCGCAGCCAAGTATAACCTGACCGAGCCGGTCTGAACATTGGCAGATATCATCTGCCGAATTCAACCATCTACCCTTGGTCGGCGGCGACAAAATTATGGGCCGCCTTCAGCGCTTTTAACAATACTTCTCAAGCCTCGTACATCACCGGACAGATCTGCGGATCATCCAAATGCGCGGTGTAATAGCTATCGTCGCCGGGCACCGGCTCAGACTTTTCGTTGCGCAGATGGACCGCGAGACTCCAGCGCGGCACGTCGGAAATATTGGCGCCGGAGCCGTGGAAAGTCAGACTGTGATGCACGCTGAGCCCACCCGAAGGCAAGAGTGCTGGCACCTCTTCCCAGGCTGCTCCCTCTGGCATCTCAATGCCCTCTTGCAGCGCCTGCTGATCCTTGCCATAAAAATCGCCCTGATTTAAGAAGCCCCAGCGATGCGACCCCCGCACAAAACACATCGGCCCCAACGCTTCAGCTACGTCACTCAACGCGATCCACGCGGTAAAGAGCCCTTCGGCCTCCTGCCACATCTGCCAATACTGCCGGTCTTGGTGCCACCCCACATGCCCCGCCGCCTCCGTTCCCGGCGGCTTAATCAACAACTGACTCGCCCATACCTGCACCCGCCGCGACCCGGTCACCTCCGCCACCTGCCGCCCCACTGCCGGACACGTCACCAACTCGTGCAGCCCCTTATTGGAGCGGTGCGGATTGTTGATCTTACACAGCACCGCTGGATCGTAACCTGGATGCTCAGTCGGCGCCATCTCCAGATCGAATACTCCATCGCGCACCGCCACCATACCTGCCAACGCGCGCTGCAATACATCGTCCGGTGCCACTTGTTCGGCCACGACACTATACCCGTTTCTCTCGTATTCAGCCTGTACCATATTGATGCTCCTTTACTGTCCGATATTCTCGATGCGGATTCGCTGGAGAAAGTAGAACTTGCACCGGACCTGGCGCTGTTTGAGTGGCTGATCGAATTCAAAGATTCCGATCAATTCGACAGGACTGCCAAGCATCCGCTGTCGCTTTCACACATCGTCGTCCGAGCGCTTTTGCTTTTCGGACTGGATTCGAACAATCAATACGACGTCAAGAGTATCTTTCAAACAATCGCTGCAGCAGTCTTTCGGGGGCAGATTCACCATTCATATTTTGAGTATGCGACGCGATATGTACAGCTTAAGTTTGCCTGCCAGTAAGGTTCAACTCGCGCTAGCGTTGCCCCGCGCATTTCTGCCAATGCGCACAGACCTCTTCCACCGCCTGGCTGGTGAGCGCCTTGCCGGTCAGGTTGGGTTGATTCTTGTACACCAGATCGCAGCCACCGTCCGCTGTAAATGCGACGAAGACGTTCGCTTCATAGAGCACGAAGCTGCCGAAGCGCGAATCCGCAAGCACGCGCTTAAATTCATCAAGCAACTCCGGGACGTTCGAAACGTAGCGGTTGACTGTGACTGGTAGATCCCGCGCTACGCACGCCCCGATCATTTCCTGCACCACCTGGTGGCGCTCGGCAGAGCCGCCGGTATCGTCCTCGAAAATAGCGTCGAACGGGACGCCGAACAGGCGCAGAACAGCCCCGTCCATCAACCCTTCGTCGATCCACTGTCGCCAGTCGAAATCGATGTTCGCCGGGTACGCCATCCGCTGGCTGACGATGCGATCCTCCGGCGGTCGGAACCAGGCGGTATTGAGGGTGACGCGCATCGCGCGGTCAGCGTCGGAAATCATCTGCTTCGACGCTTTCAGGAAGTCAGTGTACGCGTCGCTGCGTATCCGCGTGATCGCCGCTTCGATGTCGTCGGTGCCGTGGGGAAGTTGAGCAAGGACTGCGTCGTTGAAGCCGTAGTCCTGAGGACTGTCGGTGTGTGTCGAGTGGTTTTCGACGCGGAAATCGATACCGTCGACATTGGCGTCCAGCATCTCCTGAACGCAGGACAGCCAATAGTCGCGGACCTGCGGTTCGGTTTCACAAAGGGCGCCCGGCAGGTAGTAGTTGTAGCCGCGCGCGAAACCGATGGCGCCCTGCGACCGCCGCACCTCGACCGGTGTGTGTCTGCCGGACGGCGGTCGGACCTGTGGCGTGCCGCTGTTCGGGGCGTCGAGAAAGACCACTTCCGGTCCGCGTCCGGTGTCGTAGGCGAGTCCGGCCTCACGAAAATTTTCCCACTCCGGGTCCCAAATATTAGTGCCGGCGGCGCGCACGCCTGGGAGCTCCTGCCCCTGTCTGTCGAATGCCCGGAGTAATCGGTCCCAGGCGTTGTCGAAATCCCAGGGCCCGTCTTCGAAGTCGGTCGTCACGACTACGTACTGGTCGGTGATGACAAAGCCGGACAGCGTGAGGATGCGTACTGGCGCCCCGGCCTCGGTGGCGACGTTGCCGTAGATGTCGCGCACCTCATCCGGCGACGGCTCGACCGTCTCGATCACATCGAAATCAACATCCAGTTGCGTGTACCGGTAGTTGACGTCGCTCGTCCAGATCTGCAGGTGCTCGGCCGTGACCCGGGTTGGGGCATCGTCCTTCTTTGTCAGGCGGATCGAGGTGATCGGTGCCGTCTCGAGGCGGGGCGCCATGTCGTCTGTCCGCCGCTTGAGACGCAGTTCCGGGTGAGCGAGGATGAACGGGTCGATCCATGTCATATAACCGCCCAGCTGCAGGAGTCGTCCCCATTTGCGCGCTTCCGGTGAGCCCTGCGGCAACAGCATCGCAACGCCGGCTTCGTACGGCTTGAAGCAACCGTAAAGCTCTAAGCCGTGGCGATGCGCAGCCTCGGCCGCAACGCGAATCGGGTTGCCGAGGTTGTCGAGAGTCTTGGCGTAGTTGTCGTAACCATGATCAAGATTGAGCCCGACAGCGTCGTACGCCTCCCGGTTCGCCACGTGTTCCTGTAGCCCGGCCGGCAGCAGCGGTCCGCCGTGACCGTCATAGTAATAGTTCCAGATCACGCGCCCTACACCGTTCGCAGCAAACGTGGCCATCATCGAGTCGATGTGCTGCGGCGTCAGCGGGAAATCAGCGGATAGCGCGTCATCCGGGAAATCGACTAAGGTTTCGAGTGTAAACATAGATTCCCGATTTAAGTAGCGAGCGTCGCGCCTCGCGCTTGGTGACGTGTTGAGTGTGGGAAGTGGGCAGGCAATGGAAATCCCGTCGTGATCAATCCGACGCGTCTCCCACAGCAACGCGTCACTGAGCTCGCTACGAATATACCACATCTTGGCCGATATATATTCGCACAACCCTCGCTCTCGCACAAATTCCGCGCCATCACATGCTCATCCAGCGTACGCCAATGCCGGCGCATTGCTGGCAGGTAACCGAATAGGCGGCAGGTCTAAAAAGGATCCCGCATTGCCACGTCATCATTCTTTCCGCGCTGCCTCGGCAACGCCAAGATTATAGCGCGCGCCCTCATGCGCAGGGTCGCAAAAGAGTGCGCGTCGATATGATGCGACTGCGGTTTCCAAGTCCCCGCTCTGATGCACCAGCAACCCGACCTTAAAGTGTGCCTCGGCGTTGCCCGGATCGGCATCCACCAGTTTCTCGAAAGCCGCCAAAGCCTGATCCGGGTCTCCCAGCGCCTGCCAGCAGACGCCGATGTAATACATCGCGCCGGTGTGGCGAGGGTCAATCGCAAGGACCGCTGCAAATTCCACTATCGCCTGATCATAGGTTTCCTGCCGCTGATACAGGCCGGCGAGATTCAGTCTGGCAGCGATCGCGTCAGGCTGCAGGCGAATCGCACGCCGACAGGACTGTGCGGCGGCAGGCACCTGGCCCAGCCGCTCAAGGAGGATCGCCTGATTAAGCCATGGTCGCGCTACATCCGGTCGCAGCTCGATGGCCTGCTGATAGGCCGTGAGTGCATCGTCGAGCCGGTCGTTGTCGTAGTAATAATTGCCCAGCGAATTGTACGCCTGATAAACTCCCGGGTCACCCACCAGCACATGTTGCCACAGAGCGCCGCTCTGGCTCCAGATTTCCGTCTGCTGCCAAGTACGCCAGGTACACAGCAACAGGGCGACGGCAAGCAGGACGTTGTAGCCGACACGCCATTTACCAGCACGTTGCGCATGGCGATGATGCTGAAAAAAACGCCTACCAAGGGGAAGTAGCCGTAACGGTCAGCGGTGACGAACTGGCGGTCGACCGCCAGCACGATCGTCATTGCGGGAATGGCCGCGATGGCGCAAAAGCCAGCACCAAACCAGATAAAGCGCCAACGGCGCCAAACGGCCAGGGCAACGATTGCCCCTACACACAAAGCGGGCAGCAGCTGCCAAACGACCAGCCGGTTCGGGTTCAGCGTCGCGTCGAGCGCATACAACGGGCTGGGCGCGGACACCAGTCCGAACCGCAACAGCCAGTCGTTGAGGATCGCCGGCAGGTACACAGCCTGAAAAAGCGACATGCGGCTGCCGACATCGACCAAGCCGTTGAGCCAGTACACGGCGATTGCGATGACCGCAAAAGGAATAAGCCACAGCACTTGCGGACGAACGATCCGGCGCGGTTCCCGGAGCATTTCAAGAAGTAACAGAAGCGGCAGCACAATAATCGTCGGCTTTGCCAGCGTGCCGAGAGCGAAGGTGACGACCGCCAGCAGATAGCAGCGGCGGACATCGTCGTTGCGAGCGCGCCGGTACAGCAGCAGGGTCGCAAGCGCAAAGGCGGTAGAGAGCACTTCCTTGCGGCCCATGGCCCAGGCCACCGACTCTGTTTGCAGCGGGTGTACGATGAATGCCAAGGCGACCAGCAATGAGGTGACTCGGCATCTGCTCCAGCCTTGAACAACGAAAAACACCAGAACACCGTTGATCGCGTGCAGACACGTGTTGGTACCGTGCAACACCCAGGGGCGCAGGCCGAACGTGAGCGATTCTGCGAAGTGCGTCAGATAGGTGACGGGGATGTACAGCAGCTCGCCGCGGACACTGCCGGGAGTCAACAATGCCTTGATGTTGTCGACCGAGAACGAGCGCAGGTACGGGTTGCCGAGAATATAGGATTGATCGTCCCAGTTGGTGAACTCGAATCCCAGTGTCCGGCCGTACAGTACAATGGCAACCAGCGCCAGTGCCAGTGGCATCCATGGCTTTCCATGGACCGTCGGGTCGCGGCCCGACACGCTCGTGTCCGGCTTCTTCAACCTTCGCCGTCGATCCGCACACCCATGTCGCCGCTGACGATACTGCCGATCGGCATGGCTCGGAACCCGCAAGCGACGGCGGTTGCAATAGCAGCATCGGCAGAAGCTGCCGGAACCATCCAAACCATACCGATACCCATGTTGAAGGCATGGAACATATCGCGGTCACTGATACCGCCGGCCTCCCGGATGATCTTAAAGATCGGCGGGCAGTTGAATGTGTTGCTGTTGATTTCAGCCGCCACTCCGGCCGGCAAAACGCGCGGGATGTTATCGTACAAGCCGCCGCCGGTGATGTGGGCGATGCCGTGCAGTGGCAACTCGTCGTCCAGGGCCTTCCTGATCGCGGGATAATAGCAGAGATGCGGTCGCAGCAGTACGTCGCCGAGCGAACCATCGAGCTCCGGTAGCTCGGTATCGACGGTATGCCGGCAAGTGTCGAACAAAACTTTCCGTGCCAGGCTATAGCCGTTGGTATGCAGCCCGTTCGAGGCGAGGCCGATGAGTACGTGTCCGGGTGCTACGTCGGCGCCGGTGATCATTCGGCCTTTCTCGATGACACCGGTGATGACTCCGACCAGATCGTAATCGGCGCCGTACATGCCCGGCATTTCGGCAGTTTCACCGCCGAGCACTGCGACGTTGCAGGCGCTACAGGCGGCCGCGATGCCGCCGAGCACTTCTTCATACAGCGGGCTGCGCAGCTTGCCGATACCGACGTAGTCCATGAAATACAGCGGTTCGGCGCCCTGCACGGCAATGTCGTTGATGCAGTGGTTGACGATGTCATGGCCGACGCCGTCGTGCCGACCGGCCAGGCAGGCAACCATCAGCTTGGTGCCAACACCGTCGATACTGGAGACCAGCACAGGCTCCTTGTATTTGCTTAGGTCGAGCTGAAACAAGCCGCCGAAGCCGCCGATGCCCTGGAGCATTTCAGGCCGCCGGGTCGCAGCCAAGCGGTCTTTCACACGGCCCAGCAAGTCATGGGAAAGATCGATGTCAACGCCCGCCTCTTTATATGCGTTTGTCGAAACACTCATAGTCGTTGGTCGATGTTACTGGTCAGCCGTTCCTGCGAACTCCACATTCCTGTGTCGTCGCACTATATATCTGTAAGCAGGCAGAGGCAACGCAGGGCTTGATTTCTACGGTCTCACCGGTATACTACGCGCTCGCTTTCGATCTAGGTTGTACCACTCTGTTCACACAATTATCAATTATATCATACCAATCACAGGAGCCACGTCATGGCAATTAAAATGGGCATCAACGGGTTCGGCCGCATCGGCAGGCTGGTTTTCCGTGCAACAGCCAATAATCCCAACGTCCAGGTCGTCGGTATCAACGACCCTTTCATCGACCTCGACTACATGGAATACATGCTCAAGTACGACACCGTGCACGGCCGCTTCGACGGTGAGATCTCGATCAGCGATGGCAAGCTGATAGTCAACGGCGATAGCATCTCCATCTACGATCGCATGGATCCGTATGAGATCGGGTGGGGCGAGTGTGGGGCCGAATACGTCGTCGAGTCGACCGGAGTGTTCAGTTCGACGGACAAGGCTAAGGCACACTTGGCCGCCGGCGCCAGGAAAGTAGTAATTTCCGCCCCATCGGGCGACGCGCCGATGTTCGTTATGGGCGTTAATCACGAGACTTACAGCTCCGACATGGACGTTGTCTCGAATGCTTCCTGCACCACCAACTGTTTGGCACCCCTGGCCAAGGTGGTTAACGACAACTTC
>Ga0209089_10003312_pt1 | contig 13784 bp, 7 predicted proteins | sample ArcticOcean_MG_C_FD_187431 | JGI IMG/M metagenome (GOLD analysis project Ga0209089, IMG submission 187431) | Marine microbial communities from western Arctic Ocean - ArcticOcean_MG_CB2_150 (SPAdes) (version 2) | ecosystem: Environmental > Aquatic > Marine > Oceanic | place: Arctic Ocean: Canada... | reverse complement strand
AGTCACCGGTGCCTGTGGCCACAACGCCGCCCACGTAATTCTCAAAACACTTTGAAGCCATCACCACTACCGGCCTGTTACTGCTGGAGTGCTGGGCGGGCCTACCCGAGAGCGTGAAGGACGCCGTGCTGGAGATGGTCAGGGGCTACTCGTCGTCCGGTTCATAGCCTAGCTCCTGGGTCTTGGCTCGGTCGGCAGCGGCTTTGTCCGTGTCGCCAATCTCTTGGCAGGAAACGTTCCGGTTGTTATGCAGGAGCACGTGCGGCTTGCAATTCGACCGACGAAACACGACGCTTTAGACCATTCTGACTACTGGCCAGTAATAAAAGTGATCAATGAGAAGGGAACGGTCGCATGAGGCGAAACATACTAACCTTGTTAACCCTGTGCCTTATCGCCGGTCAGGTGACAGCGACTGCTGTCCGCGGGGATGACGATTGGCCTGGGTTTCGCGGACCAACCGGCCAGGGACTCTCGACAGCAACGAATCTACCGATCGAGTGGTCGGCGACCCGCAACGTTGCCTGGAAGCGGGCCGTTCCAGGAACGGGTTGGTCGTCGCCGGTGGTCTACAGGGGGCGCGTCTATCTGACGAGTGCCGTGGCTACCGAGGGAAGTGAGTCGAAGGACCACGCGCTGGTGACCTTGTGCATGGACGCCGGGACGGGCAGGGACGTCTGGTCGAAGCAGATTTTTGTTCAGGACGGCGCGAGTTCGGTCCCCATCCATGAAAAAAATAGTCACGCCAGCCCGACGCCGCTGATCCAAGGCGAACGGTTGTATGTTCATTTTGGTCATCAGGGAACGGCATGCCTCGACCTGAAAGGCAAAGTCGTGTGGGAAAATCGAGATATCCAGTTTGACCCGGGCTGGGGTAACGGCGGCTCGCCGATCCTGGTGGACAATGCGTTGATATTCAGTTGCGACGGACGGACGGAGCAGTTTGTTATCGCTCTGGACAAGAACACCGGCAAGGTGCTCTGGAAAACTCCCCGTCCGAAGATAGAGAATCAATTGAAGTATTCGTTTTGCACACCGTTGTTGATCGAAATCGGCGGTCGACGCCAGGTCGTCTTTCCGGCAACGGACGTGGTAATCTCGTATGAACCGCAGACGGGGAGGGAGATCTGGCGTGTGCGTTACGTCGGCGACTCCATTGTTCCGCGACCAGTCTTCGGGCACGGGCTTGTCTTCGTCACCACGCGGTATCATTCGCCGAGCCTGATCGCGATCCGGCCTGACGGAAAGGGGGATGTCACCGACACGCACGTCGAGTGGTCCACGCGCAGCGGCGTTCCGGGAACCCCTTCGTTGCTCCTGGTCGATTCGGAGCTTTATATGATTTCTGACAACGGCCTGGCCAGTTGCCTGGACGCGAAGACCGGGCACGTGCACTGGCAGAAGCGGATCGGTGGCAATCATTCCGCCTCGCCCGTGTACGCCGACGGCAGGATCTATGCGCAGAGCGAGGAAGGCAATGGCGTGGTCCTCGCCGCAGGACATGTTTTCAAGTTACTCGCGGAAAACGCGATTGGAGAACGGACGATGGCGTCATATGCGATCGCGAAGAAGGCGATTTTTCTGCGTGGCGAGAAACACCTTTACCGGATTGAGTTGCCTGGGAAGCGGGAGCGAAATGACCGGTGAATCAATAAGTCGGCTGAGATGCCTGCCATTGCTCGCACGCATGAGCTGACGGCCAGGGAAGATCACTACAAACAGGGCCGCATCAGGGGCATACGTAACTGGGGACAAACTGGGGACGCAAACGCCTGTGAGGGGGTCGCAGAGGGGCGCATGAAAAAACTCGCGTTTCCCAAACCGTCCGGGAACACACGAGTTTTTCGCAAGTTGTGGACATCCTTGAAAATGCCCAAATGGCGGGGACAGGATTTGAACTTGTGGTCGTTTTCAGGGGAAAGAGCTACATTCTCGGCGCCGTGCAGTACATGTCTGACTCGGTCGACATGATTATCTTCTCGGCGCTCGGGACCAAAAACGGAAACGAGACGGTCGACGAGTTGTAAAGCGCCCTTGAGGCCCGTGTCATCCGTTGTAGCGGACCCACAATTGGACGTCCGCGACCGACAGCGGGTCAGTCGCACTTTCGCCCGCGGCGCCGACCAACAGGCTCAATTGGTTCAGGCCACGATTCACGGCGACCACCGGCAGTTTCGTCTCCAGCCAGGTTTCGCGGCGAACTACGTCATCCAGGTCGTGCCCGTTCAGCGACAGTGATACCGGCTGGTCTCGCAGGTTGTTAATCCGCACACGGAGTTCGATCGACTTGAGCTGACCCGCTTTCTCTGCGGCGGCCAGATCGTCCCCCACCGGAAACGGCTTCAGGTGCACCCGCGTACCGACTTGAATCGCCACCGGCAGCGTCCCTTCGCGGGGAATGACGTGGTCCACATCCGAACCCGAATAGAAAAGGTCAATGCCGAACATCCTGTCGGCCGCCAGGCTGGGGTCGCCGATCGTGCGGAGCGTCTCGCTCGGCTCGTCGGGGAACAAGTTGAAGACCATCACGCCATCCGCCCCGTAGGAGAAGAGGTTGCTGGCCGCCGCCCGCCAGATCTCAGGTTTCTGCTCGTAGGTTCTGAGCGTTTTCGCAGTTCCGCAGATGCAGGGGTACACGGGAACATCGTACTGATGTCCCAACTCGACCAGCTCCTTGGCCGGCATGGTCAAGGGGACGTACCCCTGGCCGGGCACCAGCACGTCCAAAAGCCCCTCCCGCAGCCAGCCCTCGACGTCCATCCCGACGTAGAGGGAGCGTTCGAGTGTCACGGGAGTTCGTGCCGACAATAACACCGGTCGGCCTCGTCGCCGTGACGCGGCCAGAACCTGACACCTGATCTTGCGGACCAGATCGCTCATCAAGGCGATTTCGTCCGGCGTGGCGGGCTGGCCCTGCATCGTGCTCCTGAAAAATATCGGCGTGCGGCAGAAGTCGAGGTCGATGCCGTCCACGTCGTAACGGTCCAGGACGTCGGCGATGATGTCGAGTCGCCGCTGGCGAACCGGTTCGGCGGCGAAGTCCAGCGCGGTCCACCACCTGGCCTGCCCCCCTTTGCTTGCGTCATCCGGCTGGCCCAACAGCAATTGCGGATTCTCCCGTTTGAACGTGGCCAATCGGCGAATCTCGATCGCGTCGTGGATGTCGTTGACGCGATAGCTCCACATGAACTCGAGTTTGTGCTGGCGGCAAAAGTCGAGCGTCAGTTGCATAGCGTCCTGGCCGCCATCGGCCAGCTGCTTGAATCCCAGGCAAAGCTCCCGCATTTTTATGGGATCATCGTTCAGCAGCGACTCGGTCACAAACTCGCCCACCTGGGGCACGTGAGAGAATCGATCGTCCCACATGGTCGTGCAAAAGTAGACGCTGTCCACGTGAGTCTCGAGCACCTGGGCCATCCGCTGCCCAAGAAAACTCTCGGGCGTGTCGTTGACCTTTTTGCCATAGTTGCGCCAGGCCGCAGCGGTTCCCCACACAGCGCAGCCGTCGTCGTTGTAGATCACCCGCCGCGGTCGGTGGGCCGCGTCTCGACGGGCCTTCTGCAGGCGGGCATCTTCCTCGGCAGTCGTGTCGCCCAGGACCGTGGACGGTGTCATCAGGCTGCTCCTCCCGACCGACTGGGCGGCCAGGGTCCCAGCGGCAGCCTGCATGAATCGCCTGCGTGTTGGTTTCATGGTGCGTTGCACTCCGCATTCTGAAATCGATGTAATGCTTCGGCCATCGTACTTTAATCGCCTTACCTTAAGTGTTCCAAACCGATGATCATACATCATGGCCGCCAGACCGGTGTGGGCTGCCAAAAGCGTTTGGCGGGCGTCCCATAAAAAATCCGAGCCGTGGTGACGGTCCGGGATCATACGGTTTTCGCCGAGATTGCGGACATTCTTGAAAATTCCCAAATAGCGGGGACAGGATTTGACGTGGAGGTCGTTTTCAGGGGAAAGAGCTACATTCTCTCCGCCGCTGGGGACAAACTGGGGATAATTTCGGCGAGAGAGACGCGATGACGAGCGGCTGAGGATCCCGCTGGAGGCCCGGGCCGAGCTACCCGAGAGCGCGAAGGACACCATCAGTGCCCTGTTTTGCGAAGTCTGGACGAAGCAGAATGGAGATGGTCAGGGGTTAGTGATGGATCTTGCACTTCGGCAAGGCCTTCTGCAATTCGGCCACACCCGCAGAAGTGACTTGTGTCTCATCGAGAACGAGTGTCTCCAGGTTGGTAAGTCCCTTGAGGTGCACCAACCCCGCGTCGGTGACCTGCGCCAGGCCGAGGGCGAGCTGCGGGAGCTCAGGCTCGGGTACTTCCAACCAGACTTTGGCCACTAATCTTGCCCAGTTTTTGCGTACTCGGCCAGGACCCGAATCGGTCCTCGTTTGCCATGCAGCGGGATGAGCACCGTTTCGCCGACGAAGTCCTTGCTGTACTGACCGTCGATGGTGACGCGCTGGATCGGCGTGTTCTCCGGGTGACGCAGTCGCAGTTCGATCGTCAAGCCATCCGGGACATCGCCCGGTGGTTCGATCGTCGCTTCGATCACGCCTTGCCCGGTACGCGAATGCACGTTGAAGCTGACCGTTCCGAAATGCGTCGGCGCGTTCTCGACCCGGATGCGCTTGTCGTCTTCGAGCCAGGACCGGGGAATGCCGCGAAGCAGGTGCAGCGTTCGACCCCGTTCCGCCAAGAGCGTGCGGCGGATGAACATGCTTATCTCGCCGTCACCCCACGCGTAGTGCCAACTGTGAGGCGTGGGGATCTGTCGATGTTCGAGGGTAACGTAAGTTTTGGGTGACATCGCCCCGGCCAGCAAACTATAGAAGGCCTCAACATATTTGTCGATTTCGTCGCGCCAGAACCAAGCGTCGGTCTGATAGTTGTAGAGTGGCTGCGAGTACGAGATGCCGTACTTGAAAATCGGGTGCGGCTCAGGAAGCCCGGGGAATCGAATGGGCAGCGGATATTCCTCGGCGAACTGAAGCGTCCAGGTGATCACATCCTCATCCGGTTGGAACACACCCGCCCATGCCAGGGTTTGCGGCCCCACGTCACCGTAACTCGCCCATCGCGCCCAACCGAGCTTGGTGTGATCATCCGGATCGCGATCCAGCCCATACGGCGCTTCGGGCTCGGGTAGAAATTCATGCGTCAAATCCCACGGAACCCAGGGAATGACGTGACCCGACGGAAGCTTGACCCGCGGTGTCCCCGCCACAGCGCCAAGCACCGCGTCTCGAATCGCGCCACGATAGTCGACGACCTCGTCGGCCAGTTCTCTGGCCCGGGGATGGCCAATTTCAGCCAGCACCTCGGCGCTGCTGCGCAGCCCGGCGAAATTGAAGGCGTCAGAGAATATGATCAGCCCCGACGTGTAATCACCCGCGCGACCGTACGGCATCATGCCCCAGCCGCGTACCTTGTTGCCCCGTTCGTCCAGTTTCTTGGTCGCATTTCGCTCACGGATAATCCAGTCCGCACTCGCGAGAATGTGCGGCAGGGAACGAGCCAGCCAAGCCCGGTCACGGCTGAGCTTGTAGTGTTCGCACAGCATCCAGAGAACCTGGCCGTTTTTCGAAACCCACGGTACCGCTTCAAACTCGGGGCTCGCCAACAAACACCCTTCCTGCGAGGTCACCTCTCCGTCAGGGCGGTGAGTCCCCTGCCAGGCCAACCAAGCGTCCAGATACTCCTCCGCCTCCTTGTGATAACCACGTTGGTCCAGCGCTGTAACCGCCGAGTTGCTCTCGCTCGAAGCCACGTAGCGAGCCGTGGGGTGCAGCTTCATATGATGCAGCCCCGTGCGCGGGTCCACCTCGGCCGTCGAGTAGATGCGCATCAGGTTCGACTTGAATACTTCATTGATCAGCGGCTCGGGGACTTCAACCTGCATGCCGCGGGCTAACTCGAGTTCCCATTCGGACAGCATCGCCTGCTCAACCTTTTCGGTGTCAAGCCGGCGCAGCGCCGGCTCTTTCTCGCGATCCACGGGAAAGTAGGGAATCTTGAGCATCGCGCCCGCCGACTCCCCCGGCGCCAGTACCGACGTCAATTTCACGAGATTGTTCAGATACCTCTCGCGGTCCAGCACGCGCCAGTTGGGATGGTCCCTCTGCGTGTTGTCAGCATCCTTCGAGGGATCGTAGGAGGTGTGCAGTTCGACGTGAACGCCGTCATCAGGCTCGATGATCAACCGCACCCGCCCCTGATCATCGAGTAGCGTCAGTCCGTCCCACCGCGGCGATTGAGCGGTCGAAAGATACATCCACAGATGCACCTTCGCGCCTTCAGTGCCGAGATTCCGCGCTTCAAGACGAGTGAAACCAACCGCCATCTCTCGGCCGGTCTCGACGCGATCGGCCTCAAACAATGCGCAAAAGAATCGACTCGTGCAGGATATCTGTTCGTTCCGCCAGGATGAGATGACGATCGGTTGATACCCTTCGCCGAGGCGCTGAGCCACCTGATTCTGGTCCGTGGTTTCAAAGAATGGCGGCATGCCCGAGCCGAACTCGACGGTCAAGCGGTAGGGCGCCAAATCCAGGAGTTCCTGCTGGGCTGGACTGTTCGTATCCACGTAACTTGCCCGCACCGCTCCGTTCCAGCTGACGAGGAACTTCGTACGGGCGTCCCTGGGAGACATGTAGTTTTGCTGCCCGGGCATCCACGGCCAGACGCGCCGCAGCTTCTCGTAACTCGGCGCGCCCTCGTAACCTTTCATACCGGCCGGTCCCGCATCCGTTACCTGAGTGCCCTCGGAATCAACGTAAGAAACTTGTCCCTTGGGATCCGCTCCGACCTGAGCGCCCAGTTTCTCCAACGCGCTAACCGGATCGTCGGTTGCTGCCGGAGTTGATGTCGCTACCTCCGCATTTGGGTTCGATGGGCCTTCTTTTTCCCCGCCCGAGTCAGTGACCAGTTGTTCGTCCGCACCGATACTCGGATCGACGGCGTTGCCAGCATTTTCTTTTTTCCCACACCCGACCATCCCCAGCACCAGCAGCAGGCAAAGCAGACGTTTCATATTCAGCTCCTTCGCTTCGCGTATCCAGACGGCCGTAATATAAAGCCCACCGCGCGCAAGGGGGTGTGTGAAAGTCGAGAAGTTTTACACTCGCCTTGTGCCCAGAGGCTGGCGAGGTGGCGTGCGGCCGGCAACCGGACCCGCACCGGCGGCAGGAGCGGCTGGTCGTAGCACTCGCCCGTTTTGGTGGCCTGCGATGTCCATCCGAGGTGGCCCTACTACGGTGGTCCGATATCCTCTGGGACGAAAAACGATTCGTCGTCACCAGTCCAAAGACGGCCCGATACGGCAAAGGGTCACGGACGGTACCAATCTTCCCTAGATTACAACCATTTCTCGACGAGGCATTTGAGATGGCAAGGGAAGGAGACAAATGGGTCATCCCCATGCTAGACGGCAACACTTCCAAGAACATCGGAACCAGATTCAAAAAGATCATCCGGCGTGCTGGAGTCGAAGGGTGGCCGAAGCCATTCCAGAATTTGCGGGCAAGCCTTCAAACGGAACTTGAGGATGCACCACAACTGGCGACCCACGTCGTCTGTTCCTGGTTGGAAAATTCGCCACGAGTAGCACAGAACCACTACTTAACGGTAACCGAAGAGCATTTCCAATTCGCAGTCTCTGACGATCTCCTAACTGGGGACAAACTGGGGATGCAAACGCCCGCAGGGGGTCGCACGGCAGCGCATGAAAAATCCCGAGTCGTCATAAACGCTCGAGAAACCTCGAGTTTCTCGGACATTGTGGATGTTCTTGAAAACACCCTAGTAGCGGAAGAGGGGCATCCCTGGGCCGGGAGCGGTCCTTGGATCCTAGGGCCGAAGCAGCGGGCGGCCAGGAAACGGTGGAAGAAAAGGTATTGGGGCCGCAAGCCAGCACGACTGTGGAGCTCGGAATGGAGCTGTTGGATTGGATCTGGGCCAAGCTGGACGACGCGGAGCGAAGCGAGCTAACGCTGCTCCTGGTGGAGTTCCTGACCAAACAAATCAACGAGCAGGTCATGAGCTGACTACGCCGAGGTGGTTAGGTGAAGTGGCATGTTTGCAGAAGAACCAAGCCGATGAGGTGTAGCTCAACAGAACTCGGATTTTCTCACTCGGGGTGGTACAACAATGGGGAGTAGGTCACAAAGAACTGGAACGACGCACAAGCCGTGATGGTCGGATCTTGAGAGCGTCATCGGACGTGATTGTCGCCTGAAGTGAGTGCTCAGTTGAAGTTCCTGCGTACGCAGAGTTTCGAATCGACCGGGGCTGAGTTGAAACGGTCGCCTCTTCTACCTGCATAGACGACGCTCGTTTTGAAGGCGAGTCGAATCACCGAGAAGTTTGCAAACGGGAGCCTCAAAATAATGGGAGAGACTGTCGCATCACCGTTCAGGGCGGTGGTGTGCTCATTGCCCCTTAACGTCGGACAGTAATGTCGTCAAAGCTAGCGAAGACATCAATGAGTGAGAATTACCAGAGGAGTTTACGAAGATATGCACTTCAAAGAGTTATTCAGTTGCATCGTCGTACTGGTGTCATGCGGCGGCGCATTCGGTCAGGACGGCTATCGCTGTGTTGACAATGGGCTTGACCTGGATTTGATCCACTCGGATCCGGAAGCCTTCTACATCAGCATGGACATGGACCCGCGTGGCAACCTTTATGTTGGTGGCCGCGACGCCGTGTATCTGTTTGAGGCGGATGGGGAAGGTGGCTTCAAGGCTCGCAGGACCATCACGACACTTCCGGAGCACACGTGGGCGTATTCGTTGCAGGTAGCGGGTGATGATCTTTACGTGCTGACCGTCACGGCGCTCTATCGCTTGCCAAATGTGATTCGCAATCCAGATAAAGTGACATTCGAACGTCTGGTCTGGGGCATTCCGCTTGGGCACATCCATCAGGGTTTGCATGGGATGAAGATGGGGCCAGATGGTGGTCTGTATCTCGCGTTTGGTGATCCGCAGCCTGGTCCGTTTCGGCGGAAGACCAACCCGGGGCATGTGTGGCACTGGACGTTCCTGAGCGGGCCAGACGCCAGGAAGATGCCATGGACTGGTGTGGGCGGTGTCATTCGCTATGACCCGAAGTCGCACGAACTGACGACGATTTCGCGAGGATTTCGGAATATCTGCGATCTCGACTTTGATGAGCACTGGAATCTGTTTGGCAACGACAACGACCAGGAAGGCAGTGCACTTCACTCGTTCGGACGATTGACTCACGTGACGGAAGGATCGCATTACCAGTGGTCCCGCGGGTGGCTCCAGGCGAAAGAACCGTACCGCAATGACCTGATCAAGACCATTGATCCCGGGCTGGGGCGTTTCGTGCCGTTTGGTACTTGTTACTACAACGAAGATCACCTGGGCGACGCATATAAACGGTCGCTTGTCGTTGCGCGTTGGGGCAGCCGGGAACTGGGACAGTTTCCACTGAGAACGCGTGGTGCGTCGTTCGCGAGCAGCCAGAAACCGCTGCTTGTGGGCAAAGGAACGGCGCGGCCGGTGGCGGTATTCACGGGTAACGATGGTCGATTGTTTGTGAGTGTGTGTTTCATGGAACGCAATGAGGCGTCGCCCGTGAAGCAAACGGACCTCGTTGTGATTTCGAATCCGAAACGTCCTTTGAAGCCTCACACATATGATCCATCCACGGCAGACATCAGCGAGCTCCTGGACGAAATTGAATCGACCTCGTGGAAGCGGCGATTTAACGCCCATCGGGAAATCATTTCACGCGACATGAGTGGCGACGAACTGGTTCGGGAGCGATTTCTCAAAGCGACTACAGGCGGTCCGGCCTGGCATTCTCTGGCGTGGCTTGCCGGCAGGCACGATGACGAACGTGTTGTCGCTGCGCTCACTGGGGCGTTGTCGTCAGTCGACGGGCGAACGGCCAGTACGGCGACTGACACGCTGCGTCGGTTTCGTCAGTTGAGCGAATCGCAGGTCAAGTTACTGCTCGCCAGTGAATCGCCTGTTGCGCAGCTGGCTGGATTACGGGCGGCAAATGGCTCTGTCACAAAGGGTAACGGCGGGCTGCGCGAATCCATCAGCCATCTGGCGACGAGCAGCGACAGTCTTGTTCGCCAGGCAGCTCAGCGATGGATTGGAAGAAACAGCGGCTGGCTCGAACTTGAGAAGCAGTTCAATGCGGGAGATCTGCCGTCTCGGCGAGTGACGCTGGCTGCGACGATGTGGAAGTGGAGCGACACGGTCGAGAAAGGCACAATTCCCGATGGCGTCACGCTCAGCGCGGCCGCCGCGAAGATGCTGAACGGTTTCGGTTATGTGGACGATTCCGACGCGAATCTTGAGACGGAAGCCAGGAAGCACGGGTTCAAAATCGGCGGCCTTCCCATGATGGACTGGTGGAAGCAGTCGGCGGCGGCGAATCCGGAGGCTCCGGAATTCAAGATGATCGAGCGAATGATCACACTGTCCATCCACGACACCGACGACTCACACCGCAAGACGGCGGCTGTCTTCGCCAACACTCTGGGAATGGACGACCTCGCGGGAAGAATTCCAGGTCTTGCTCAAACACGATCCATAAAAGCCGACATCGCTGAGGGCGCGACGCTGTCGGCCAACAAAGCGATGCCGCCGGCTTACCAGGCGATCGAGTGGACAACGGCGTGGAAGGAAGGGAACACGAAAACCGGCGCTGCAATCTTCAAGGAAAAATGCGTCGCCTGTCACGATTCGGGCCAGGGCGGCGGTGTCATTGGGCCTTCACTGGCGGGAATCGCGAAACGGTTCACGCCGCAGTACCTGGCTCAGTCCGTTGCGGCACCGAGCAAGGATGTCTCGCCCAACTTTCAGTCGTGGGCGATCGTTACCGACGACGGCAAAGTGCTGCTGGGATTCCTGTCAGGAGAAGATGAAAACCGTGTCACGCTGCAGATGATGGACGGCAGCCTGAAAGCTGTCGACAAATCACGGATCGACGAGAAAGTCCCCAGCACGACTTCACTGATGCCAATTGGCTTGATCAAAGGACCTGACGATCTGAAGCACATCGTTCGATATCTGATGACGCTGAAGACCAGCGGAACTGCTGGAAGCTTCATCGATCTGCTTGCTGGCGACGACTTGAAAGAACACTTCCAGACGACCGGCAACTGGTCACTCAATGAAGACGGTGTCGTTCATCTGCAGCCGCGTGAAGGTGAAAAAGACTGGACACGATACGGCGACTACCTGTGGCTGAAAAACGAATACAGAGATTTTCAATGCGAGTTTGAATACAGGCACGAGAAAGGCGGCAACAGTGGGCTCTACTTCAACGTCACCGATCGCCAAAAGGCCGTCGGGACAGTGATTGAAGTCCAGATTCGTGATTCGGCCGGCGAGAAAGAGTTGGATGCCCATGCCGTTACCGGCGGCATCCTTCCGAAAGTCGCTCCAAGAGCCAACGCGACAAAGCCCGCCGGCGAGTGGAACCACATGAGCGTGACGAGCGTCAGTGGTGAGGTCACCGTCAGGCTGAACGGTGTGCTGGTCAATAACGTCAAGCTGTCGCACCCGCAATTGAAGACCAAACCGAAACAGGGATTCATCGGATTCCAGGATCACGGCCTGCCGTTCTGGTTGCGAAACATCCGGATTCGTGAGCTTGAACCGGCGCCATCCTCGCCGAAAGCTCCCACGGCCGCAGCGGTTCCCGAAGATCCTGCTGCCCTCACCATTCAACGTACCATCGATCCGGTTCGGCCTAACTCATTCCCGTTCGCACCGACCGAGGTCAAGTATGTCCGAGTGGACGTTCTGGAAAGTTCCGGTGGGCAACCCTGCATCGACGAACTGGAGATCTTCTCTGGCGACTCGACGAAAAACCTCGCATTGCAGTCCAGTGGCGCAAAGGCCACGGCGTCGTCGCTTCTGAGAGGTTTCGAAGAAAAGCACCAGATCGAATTCCTCAACGATGGCAAGTACGGAAACGGCCATAGCTGGATCCCGAAGGAGAACACAGGCTGGGCACAGATCGAACTGCCAAAAGCCGCGACAATCGACCGGGTCGTTCTCTCTCGCGATCGTGGCGGAAATCTCACCCGTCGAGTTCCCATCTCCTTCGACATTCTCGTCTCCCTCGATGGCAAAGAATGGAGGACGGTGAAAAAGGTGCGACCACCTGCGAAGAAAGCCGCTTCGCGCAAAGCCCCTGTGGCGAAGCCCCACATCAGTCAAGCGGGACACGTGCCGAACATCCTCTGGATCACAGTCGAGGACATGAGTCCAACACTTGGATGCTACGGAGACACCTTCGCACGCACTCCCAACCTCGACGCGTTCGCGAAGGAGAGCATCCTTTATACCAACGCCTTTGCCGTTTCCCCGGTTTGCTCGCCATCGCGATCCACTCTCATCACCGGGATGTACAACGCTAGCATGGGGACCAACCAGATGCGGTCCTCGAACCACATCCCGACAGGCGTGAGAGGCTTCCCGTCTCTTCTCCGGAAGGCCGGTTACCACACGTCGAACAACGTCAAGACCGATTACAACTGCGCAGAAAACGAGCGACTCATCAACGAGTCATGGGACCTCTCGTCCGCCGAGGCTCATTGGAACAATCGGGAGTCTGGCCAGCCATTCTTCTCAGTGTTCAACGACATGACGACACACCAGTCACGCACGATGGTCTGGCCCTATCCGGTTTTCCAGAAGCACGTCCAGTCCCGACTTTCGAAGCAGGCGATCAGCAATCCCAAAGCCGTCCCGCTGCCACCTTACTACCCGGACACTCCGGTCGTGCGCAGGACGGTAGCCCGGTTCTACGACTGCGTCTCCGTTATGGATCAAAACGTTCAGCGCCTCCTCGACCAGTTGGAAGAGGACGGGCTCGCCGACGAGACGATCGTGTTCTTCTACTCCGACCACGGCTCCGGCATGCCGCGGCACAAGCGTCTCCTCCTCGATTCAGGAATGCGCGTCGCCCTCATGGTTCGTTTTCCGAAAAAGTACCAACACCTCGCTCCCGCAACTCCCGGCACCCGACTGGATCGGCTCGTCAGCTTCGTCGACTTCCCGCCCACGGTTCTGAACCTGACCAAGCAAACCATTCCGGGCTACATGCAGGGAATTCCCTTCCTGGGACCCGGTTCGAAAACTGAGCGAGAGACGGTCTACGGTACCCGGGATCGAGTCGACGAGGTCATGGAGATGGCGCGATCCGTGCGGGACAAACAGTTTCTCTATGTCAGAAACTACATGCCCCATCTGTCTTACAACCAACCCAGCGTATTCTCCGACCTGGGCGCGATCCGAAACGACATCACCGGTGCGGCAAAAACCGATCTCGCCGCCCTCACCGCTCCACAACGGGCCTATGCCGGTCCTCGCAAGCCTGTCGAGGAATTCTACGACTGCATCGCCGATCCCGATAACATCGTCAATCTGCTCGCCGGCGAACTCAACCCAGGCCAGCGCGTCGCCCTCGAACGCCTACGCGGAGCCTACGCCAAAACCCGCAGCGAGATTCAGGATGTCGGCGCTCTCCCGGAATCCGTGATGCGCAACCACGTTCGCAAAGAGGGTGCGCCCATCCGCGACATCCTCGAGGGGAAGACCAATCACTCGCCCGATCTCGATGCCGCATGGGCAGCCGCCGATGTGGTGGGAAACAAGGACCGGGACGCCCTTGTCACGCATTTGAGGAGCCTGAACGCCGCGGATCGTTACTGGGCGCTCGTTGGAATGAGGGTCGATTTCGCGGACGATTCCGCACTCCACGATCTGGCCGCCGGCCACCTCA
>Ga0209089_10003310_pt1 | contig 13788 bp, 10 predicted proteins | sample ArcticOcean_MG_C_FD_187431 | JGI IMG/M metagenome (GOLD analysis project Ga0209089, IMG submission 187431) | Marine microbial communities from western Arctic Ocean - ArcticOcean_MG_CB2_150 (SPAdes) (version 2) | ecosystem: Environmental > Aquatic > Marine > Oceanic | place: Arctic Ocean: Canada... | reverse complement strand
CGGGGGCTTCCTTAGTTTTGCCAAACACACGTTTGGTATCTTCACATCCAGTCAGAGCTATGACAGAAACTAGAATTGATGCAAATGCGGCACTTGTTTTCATAATTAACTACCGAGTTCTCACATTATCATTATCATTATCATTATCATTATCGTCATTCTTTTGCACTGAAAACAATGAATCAACAATTAATACTGCAGCTCCTAGAGTTATAAAACTATCTGCAGCATTAAAGGCGGGCCAGTGACTACTCCCCAGATGGAAATCTATAAAATCCAGAACCCCCAGGTGATTTACCCGATCAATCACATTGCCAATTGCTCCACCAATAATAAAACCTAGGGAAATCGACTGCACTTTAGTTTCGGCTTTACGGAGCCAAATTAATAAAACCCCGACTATGATAATGGCTAGAATTGAAAAAAACCACGCCCCAAAATTACCCTCATTGTTAAATAACCCAAAACTGACCCCCCGATTCCAAGTAAGCACAAAGTTAAAAAAAGATGTGACCGGAATGACTTTTGGCGGATCCATAACTTCTACAAGTATCCACCACTTACTCGCTTGATCAACTAAGATTGACGCCAATGCAACAATTAAACCCAAACGGATGGAAGACGACAAAGCGTGTTTATTCCGATAATGCCAGATATCGGGCAACAGCATCCGCACAACGACCACACGCCATTTCATATCCTAATATTGTACCTACTTCCGGAAGAACTCTATAACAGCGTGCACATTTGTTGCCTTTAGCTATTTCTGACACAACGCCTACATCGTCTATATCTTCTAAAACAAATGCATTTAAGGGGGCAGGATCATCGATCATGGTAACATCGGAAGTAATCACGATCTCAGCACAATCTAAATTTGCCATCTCATCAATATAAGTTTTACTGGTGTAGACGATCGGGTGAGCCTGAAGACTTGACCCAATACGTTTTTGAGCACGTTCAACTTCAAGCGCTCCGGTAACAACACGACGCAAATTTCGTATGTTCTGCCACTTTTCTGCCAGTGCGTCATTTCGCCAATTCTCTGGAATCTCCGGAAATAATCGGAGATGGACACTTTCATCTTCGCCGGGAAAACGGGTAAGCCACGCTTCTTCAGCTGTAAAGCAGATAAAGGGTGCTAACCAAGCCGTAAGGCATTTGAACAGCTCGTCAAGAATTGTTCGGACTGCCCGCCTTTTTATCGCATCAACACGATCACAATAAAGTGAATCTTTCCGTATATCAAAATAAAACGCCGATAGGTCCACAGTACAAAAACTGTGTAATTCGTTGAATAAAGAATGAAACTCGAAGTTATTGCAAGCCAGGCGCAACATTCCATCCAGCTCCGTTATACGATGTAAAACCCAGCGTTCGAGCTCCGGCATTTCAGAAATATGGAGACGCTCAGCATCACCAAAACCATGAAGGTTCCCCATTATATACCGCAAGGTATTACGTAATCTGCGATAAATATCCGTATGGTATTTAACTATCTCAGGTCCAATACGCATGTCCTCTGAATAATCGGAACCAACCACCCACAATCTGAGGATGTCGGCACCATTTTGTTCCACCACTTCCTTTGGAGCAGTAATATTACCCAGTGACTTTGACATTTTTTGACCGTCCTCTGCCATAACAAAGCCATGGGTTAACACTGCGTCAAACGGTGCGCGTCCTCGGGTACCACAAGACTCCAAAAGCGAAGAATGAAACCAACCACGATGTTGGTCCGAGCCTTCCAGATAAAGTGATGCGGGCCAATCGAGGTCATCGCGGGCTTCTAACACAAAACTATGGGTCGATCCCGAATCAAACCAAACATCAAGTATGTCCATGACTTGTTCATAGTTTTCAGCCCTAAATTTATCACCTAAAAACCTTGAAGGATTTGAAGTGAACCAAGCATCGGCACCTTCCTTACGAATAGCCTCCACTATTCTCCCCATAACCGTTGCGTCGCGCAAAACTTCCCCGGTTTCTTTATTAACGAAAACGGTAATAGGAACTCCCCACGCTCGCTGCCTGGACACGCACCAATCCGGTCGTGTTTCTATCATACCAGCTAGACGACGTTTTCCAGACGCTGGAAAAAATACGGTTTCTTCAATAGCATTTAGAGCTTTTTCCCGAAGGTGATTTATCTCCATACTTATAAACCACTGGGGGGTGTTGCGGAAAATTAATGGGGCTTTTGAACGCCAGGAATGAGGGTACGAGTGTTGTATTTTCCCCGCAGCCAACAAACAACCAACCTCCTTGAGTTTCTCTATCACGAGAACATCTGCCTTAAACACGTGATTTCCACCAAATAACGGTACGTGTTCAGCAAACAACCCGTCACCCAACACTGTCTCGGGTACCGAGAGACCATGTTTATTGCCTAATTCCCAATCATCAAAACCATGTCCCGGAGCAATATGAACAAAACCCGAGCCCGTTTTCATGTCGACAAAATCTCCCGCTAAAAGGGGGACCTCAAATTCATAGCCATGACCATTAAACGGGTGACTGCATATCGTTCCTTCCAATTCACCGCCGACAAACTCCATTAGTATCTGATATTCAGTAATTGCGCATTCTGCTGTCACTTTATCAATCAGGCTTTTGGCAATTATGATTTCCTCGCCAATCCGTGAGAGAGAGTTTTCACCCAGTGCAGTTACTCTTAGTCGAACATATTCATCCCTGGCACTGTAAGCAATCCCCCTATTACCTGGAATGGTCCAAGGTGTCGTAGTCCAGATAATTATAGAAGCGCCCTTAACAATGTCGTTGGCAGTCGCCTCCTGTATCTGAAAACTTACAAAGATAGTATTTGAGGTATGATCGTGATATTCGACTTCCGCTTCTGCAAGCGCCGTTTTTTCCACGACTGACCAGAATACCGGTTTGGCACCCCGGTATAAGCTACCATTGAGGAGAAACTTTCCAAGTTCCGCAACAATTTGGGCCTCCGCTTCATATGTCATTGTCGTATAAGGGTTTTCCCAATCCCCTATTACACCTAAACGTTTAAATTCATCCCGCTGCACATCGATCCAATGTTCTGCAAACTCTCTACATTCGCGGCGAAATTGAACTGGCGGTACAGCATCTTTATCAGCACCTTTTTTTCGGTACTTTTCCTCAATCTTCCATTCAATAGGTAAGCCATGGCAATCCCAACCAGGCACATAGTTAGCGTCCTTACCCAGCATCTGCTGGCAGCGAGTTATTACATCTTTCAGTATCTTGTTAAGAGCATGTCCAATGTGCAGATTACCATTGGCATATGGAGGTCCATCGTGGAGAATAAATTTATCCCTACCGTTGGATTGTTCTCGTTGTCGGTTATAGAGGTCTAGCTTTGCCCAGTGTTCTAAAAGCTCCGGCTCCTTAGATGCGAGCCCTGCCTTCATTGGAAAGTCGGTTTTAGGCAAGCGAACGGTCGATTTGTAATCCACACTCATATCAATACACCAAAATTCCTTAACTATTGTTTTGGAAACATCCCATTATAGAAACTCAGGGGGCTTGCCCGAAAGTATTAGTTTAGCCAAACCGGTATCGGAAGTGATCTGGGCCTGTAACTCATTTATGCCATCAAATTTTACCTCAGGCCGAATAAACCCTACTAAAGACACTCTCAAATATTTGCCATATATATCCTCGTTAAAATCAAATATATGCGTCTCTAATAAACACGTCGTTCCCCCAAATGTCGGCCTATAACCTAGATTTGCAATGCCATCATACCAAATTGTGTTGTTTCCCTCGGATAAACCTGCACGCACTGCATAGCCACCAATGGCGGGCTGCATCATAGAACTCACCACTATATTTGCCGTAGGAAAACCAATTTTTCTTCCACGTTGGTCACCCTTCACAACGCGACCTTCAATCTCGAAACCTCGACCCAATAGCTCAGCTGCTTCCGCCGGTTCAGCTGTGACCAAACAATCCCTGACCCTGGTAGAGGAAATCACCTCGCCAGATTCATCCATTACCTGTGTAACACCGACACTCTCAAAATTAAGTTTAGCTCCCTTTTCTTTCAGAAAACCCACCGTGCCACGACGTTGGTTTCCAAAAACAAAATCGCTACCGGAAACAATATGTTTGGCTTGGAACCCACGAACTAAGATCGCGGTAATAAAATCCTCCGGTGACATTTTAGCAAGATCATGATTGAATTGGAGAACAACAAGAAAATCCACTCCCAATTCATTTATATAGCGGGCTTTCAAATGAAATGGGGTTAACCTAAAAGCCGCCGTGTCTTTATTAAAATAGGAACGCGGGTGCGGTTCGAAAGTCAATACGCCCCATGGATTACCTTGTTTTTTTGCGATCTTTCCAGCTGCATTGATCACTTCCTGATGACCAAGATGGACCCCATCAAAGTTACCAATAGCAATTGAACCGCCCAAGTGTTCTTGCAAAATTCCGTTGAAATGTCGGTATAAACGCATGGGAGCGGAAAGTGTCAGCCCCATGCTATGTGGTCAAGTATAAAGGATTATTCATTGCTCACAAAATTAATATATTTAAACTCGTGTTGGCTTTTCAAATTAGCAAAATACAGTAAAGCCTTTAGGTTTCAAATAATGACATGACACTATGTTCAACCTCCCTTGATTGATCTTGCAGAGAATTCATTTGGCAAACTCCGATACTGAAACAATGGTTAAAAAGGCCCACGGGATGTTTAGGGATGGTAACTTGCTCCTAGCAGCTAATCTATGCAGGGATACACTTAAAATTGACGCGAATAATTTAGAGGCGTTGAATTTACTGGCTGCTGTCTTAACTGAGGGGGGTCTGAATGAACAAGCTTTAAAATTTTTTAAAAAATTTCTTTTAGTGGGCGGACCCAATTCCGCTGTACTCTACAACTATGGTGTCGCGCTAAGAGCAACCGGTCGCCTGATTGAGGCTACAAGAGCCTTTATTAATGCAGTCCAGGCCAGCCCCGAACGAGCTGATTGTTGGTTCATCCTTGGAGAAACCCAGCGTCGATTGGGAAACCATTCAGAAGCCATAAAAGCACTCGAACGAGCAACGCTAATTGATACCAATAACTCCTCCTATCTCTTTACCCTTGGCAACGCCTTTCTTGATAATGAACGCCCCAATGACGCCGTGGCAAAGTATCAAGCAGCCCTGCGATTGACCCCCGATAACATAGAATATAAAAATAACCTTGGTGTTGCTCTTAGAAAAGTCGGTAAATTAGATGACGCCGTCCATATTTTTAAAGAGATACTGACACTAAACTCTAAGAATACTGCCGTACAAAATAACCTAGGTCTTGCTTTCACGCAATTGGGACGATTTTCAGAGGCCAAAACTGCTTACCTATCCGCCCTTAACACTAACCCCGATTACAGTAATGCGAGCCTTAATTTAGCGGACCTATATACTCAAGTAGCTGACTTTAAGGAGGCTGAACACTGCCTAAACCGGGCAATTTTAAGAGACATCGATAACTCTAATTTGCTTATTAAACTAAGTATAGTGATACAAAAACAGGGTCGACTTAAAGAAGCTCGTGAGATCTTGACTGGAGCTTCGGGTAAAAAAGGGTCAGAATCAAACTCATCTACAGCCCTAGCGAATATCCTGCGGGACCTCGGGGAATTTGAAAGCGCGGTTGCAATCCTAGAAAATTTACCCACACAGCCCGCAGACTACCCAGGAAAGCTCGCTAACCTAGCACTCATCTATCAACATCAAGGTGAACTCAATAGGGCCGAAGATTTGTTACGTCAGGCTATAAATAAAGAGCCAAACAACATAAATCTTCACATTAACCTCGCCCATACTTTGCTTTCCGGCGGGAAGTTTAAGGACGGCTGGAAGGAGTTTAAATGGCGACACAAGCAACCGGGAACCCAACGCCTTTTAAATGCCCTGCCTGGTAAACTTTGGAAGGGAGAAAAATTATCTGGAAAATCTATTTTAGTCATGTGCGAACAGGGAGTTGGCGACTGTTTTCAGTTTGCGCGTTTTCTCTCGTTGCTATCTGAAAAATGTAGGGATTTGATTTTATCCGTTCCGCCAAAATTGTTCCGGATTTTTGATGAAGGATTTAAAGGCTGTCCGGTAATTTCTATGGATGACTTACAGCCCGATAGAGATTTCCATGTACTATTGATGGATTTACCTCACTTACTGGGCATTACAAATGCTCCGGCGATTATTCCCTACTTTCAAGTTGGAAAAGAAAACGTGGAAAGATGGGCCAAACGCCTCCCAGTTAAAAAGTTGAAAGTTGGGCTGTCCTGGCAGGGTAATCCTGGCTATGAAACAGACTATTTGCGTTCGATTCCTTTTTCTGTGCTCACACCATTAATCGAGAACAGCGAGGCAGAATTTGTTTCAATACAAAAGGGGACTAATACGGCACAAATGCCTAATACGGCAGGTTTTTTAAACCTGGGGCCTGAATTGGATAAATGCCATAGTTTTCTTGATACCGCCGCCGTTATCATGAGTTTAGACTTAGTAATTTCAAGCGACACAGCGACGGCGCATTTAGCAGGAGCTTTGGGTAGACCAGTATGGTTATTATTAAATTCTGCTCCTGATTGGCGTTGGCAACTAAATCGCCAGGATAGTCCCTGGTACCCAACTATGAGATTATTTAGACAAGAAAACCCTCGAGATTGGTCAAACGTAATTAACTTAGTCCAGACGGCTCTGAAAGATTTTAGACAAAATTAAATATTAGGCTCAAAGTTTTGCCAACTCATTTTCACTGCAACTCTATGAACCTCACCTCTTTACCTCGTCGATACTATGGGAATCAACAGATCTCTATGATTTAGCTAGAACTAACGCAACATCTACTGTTTCTTGCAGTTTAGATATCGATATTTTGTAATCATGCCGAATGGTTTCAGCTTGTCCGATGATAAAACCATAGTTTTGGCCAAGTATATTAGATGAAAACCAGTGTACTAGGTTAACATAACTATTGGGATGCATTTCAACTAAAGTCGCATGTCTAGGGGCAAAAATATGATTCGTTATTCCCGACCCACTTGACCCACAAATTATTTCCGCATCATTAAATAATTTTACCTGGTCTACCAAGGGTAACTTCCCAGGCGTTATCACCTCAAAGTCATAGTATTGAAGCATGGAAATTATGGCTTTTTCATTAATTATTTTTCGGGTAGCCGTGTCAGTTCTTGAAATATAAAGTCGTCGATTACCCCGATCTCGAGGTTGAACATTGAAAGCACCCATCAGTTTAGTTCTTAACCAATCTATCTGGCGCAAAGAATGGTCGGCGGAACCTAGAAATGATGGGATATAGAGACAGTCGAATTGCCAATTTGAACCATCAAAAAATAATAACCTATTATCGTTTATACCCAAAGCATTGAGAGAATCCTTTTGAAATCTAGTTAAGTGTGCTGGTACAACGAGTAAAATATCAGCTAATTCTGGAAAAGCATCCAAGACCCACAAGCGGGTCAAGTTTTCAAATATCCAGTGATAATATACCCACGACCAAGGACCCATTAAAAGAGCTGCTGGTTCTTTAATTCTAAAAGTTGGTTCGCTATTTAAAAGACCATGGGATAATATTGTCTGAACTTCACGAAGTGGCGATTTCACCATCTGCGCATTATGCCAGCTTTCCCCAATTAGACGGGAATTTGAATCAAATAAAAAACCATGTGGCGTAAGTAATTTAACCTTTGACAATCCCGCCAAACCGACAGGGTCCACCCTATGCTCTAAATCATAATAATAAGGTATAGGCAACTTTTTGAATAAATCGGGATCAATATTTTCTTCCATATTCCCCCGCAAGAAACATTTACTCTGAGTTTCGGGCAGAAACTCTTTCATATCCGAGACTGGGGAGATCATTCTGCTGCGACATTTAAATTTACTTTTGGGCAGAAACTCTATCCAAAAATTACTCTTATCTGCCGGTAACATCCCAGTATAATCAAGTGATTGGTCGCATAATGAGGTAATTGAAACAGCTTGCAAAGTATCGCCTTTAAAAAATCAATAGAACCTCTGGTAATTTAACTAGGACTAGTATACTTCCCATATCTATAACCTTCTTAAGAATAGTTAAAACAACGGCTGTGCCTCCACGCTCTACGCATTCTGTAAAAGGTTTCTGGACATGTTTGCAATAAGATTTACTTAATGCTGATTTTTTACCTCCGCCCAGGCTTTCATAAAAAATTTCTCATGCGATTGAATAGTATCAGTATTATTGAAAATCAATGGCCAACGTTTTTTAATTCTCCAAGCCTGCTTTGCTCGCTCATTTGCATCTGTCGCCAATAAGACCGCCAATTTCACGTAAGCTTCAGGAGAGTTTGGTATTAAGTCCTCCAATCCAAGTTGGATATAAATACCGGACGTTAAACGACCTCTCATAAAATTTCCAGGTAGAGTCACAACTATTTTACCAGCCGCTAGAGCTTCTAAAGTTGAATTTCCTCCACAAAAAACGGGTGTGTCTAAAATTACATCTGCCAACTTCATAAGACGCAAATAATCCGTACCGCCTAATCTAGGTAAAATAGTAATACGATTTGTCAATGCCGGATCAAAAAGAGAAAATCGGTTTTTTAATAATTGCCCCCAATTTTTTTGTTGTCCGTCCAAAATAATTATTCGGGCTCGATCATCCGAACACAAGATATCAACTAAAATAGGATCGAATGACGGGTGAAATTTAAAGAGACTTTGAGGACAAACATATAAATTTTCGTCAGCATTCAACCCAAATTCCCCGCGATCATATTCTAAACTTTCAAAATCTGGTGGAGAGTAATTTGTGCTGAAACCTTTGAATAGTATCAGTTCTTCACTATAATGACTCTTTGCATCGTGTGGTTCATTAATTTTCCAGGAAATAAAATAATCTATATTTGGAATTCCTGTCGTAACAGGGTGCCCCCAAGTCACGCACTGTATTGGAGCGAGGCGGCTGAAAGCTAAAAAATAGCCGAGAGGTTCCATTCCAATATCCATGTAATAAAGTATATCCACCTCATAATTAGCGATAATTTCTCTTCCTTTTGAGTACTGCGACGGTACAAGGGCAAAATCATCTACATATCTAGACAAAGCGTCTAGGTCTTCATCCTTTGCCCGCCGATCTGAACCTAAATGAAACAAAATAATTTCAAATTTTTTAAGATCTAGACCTTTGATTAAACCTCGGAAAAGCTTACCAATAGTATGATTTCCCAAATATGTTGAAACAAAGCCAATTTTGACACGCTTTTTTTTTACCTTTTGATTTGAGACACAATGATCGGCAACAAAACCCAAATCAGGACAAGACTTTAAGTAAATTTCTGCAATCCTTTTCTGTATTTCTTTATCGTTAGATCCTTGATAGGCCAAAAAATAGTTAGTCTGCCCAACAGTTGCCATTGGATCGAGAATTTTCCAAGTCCTACATTCCATTTCGTCTAACTTAGATTCTAGTCTCTTCCGGACCGTAACAATTTCTTCTTGAGATTTATAAACAACTGGAAGAGCCAATGAATCCACTAATGCAACACTCAGATTGGTGGGATCGAGATTACGCGCCTTTTTTAGATGCTCCAACGCTTTGTAATAATCACCTAACCGAAGTAAGTTTTTGGAGAGGTTAAGTAAGATAGTTACGTTGTTTGGTTGTATCTTTAAGGCTAATTCAAACTTGGCTACGGCTTCTTCAATCTGCATCGATTTTTGTAGTGCATTACCCAAATTGTTCAGGAGTTCAGGATCCAACGCGTTATGCTCAAGGGCATCCGACAAGATACTTATTGCCTCGTATGGTCGATCAAGTTCTATAAGACATACGCCAAGATTGTTTAGCGCGTCAGTTTGGTTAGGTGCAGCTGACAAAAAAAGCTTGTAAAATTTGGCAGCCACATCCAATTGACCATTTTGCTGGTACTTCAATGCCTCTCGAAACGTCTCTTTAAGACTATTAATGGAATCGTTGATAATACTGTGATCCTTGTCAGACAGTTGTAGCTCCTAAAGTCCAAAATTTAATTTTATAAAAATTGAAGGCCAATCCAATTTCGATAGATCCTACCTCATTACGCTCTTCAATAGCTCGACATCCGCATGAAAAGAGCGCTCAAATTTATTAATTATTGCTCGGTCACGCGCGTGACGAGAGTCACCTTGCGAAGTTGCGTTACGTTCGTAGGTTTCGTCTTTTACTGACTTTCCAATTTTCCAATGTTTATGCTCAACGAGCATTTCAGGAATATAAATCGCCCTGTCGACCGACTTCGCAAGCATCCATATCCATGTGTCCGTGAAAAAGTGCTCAAAAAATGGAAATAGAAAATAACCGAGAGTTTCAATCCATAGCCGGCTTACTATGGGAAAGGTACAAAAATTTTCTGATTCCCAGCCGTCGTTAAACCAGATACAAAAAATCCGATCGGGGTACTTAGCCACTTCTTTATCCAAACGACTGTCCCAACCATGATCTATATAAACCTGGTCGTCGCTGGTATACATAATAATTTCAGATTTAGATTTATTAGCGAGCACATTTGTGGCACGAGGCACGCCAACTTCGGGTCCTTCGGTTATTTGTATATTTCCAGCCCCCACCAGGCGTCCTTTTAGCGCGTCCATGCCCCTGTAATAGGATTGGAGTTCTGGGTCATTGTCATCCAGATAGAATAATAATTCCAATCTCTCTGGATGTTTTGCTGTTCTAATGGCACTTTCTGCAAAATCAACCGCTCTGGTCGCTCTGCTTCTCGTCGGACAAAGGAGTGAATAAGTAGTCAATATATGCCTCCTAAACACGGAACATAAATTAGTTGAAGGGTCAATGTTATAGCAGCCCAAAAAAACTTTCTTTTATATCCTTAATCATTGTGTGCGGTTTTTTTGTTGAACGGGGTGACCTCAATCTATTTTATTGTTTGCTATAAAGAGACAATTAACACCGTTGCTAGAACCTTAAATGGCACGCCGCAATGTTGCTAGGCGTCAGGTCAACCCAAGAATCCAACACTTTCAGTAGCTTAGGAATCCTTGAGTTCATTGTAAAGAGGCAGGTTTGGTATACAGCTTCTCAGGTCTTCTTCAGTCTTCTTAAGTACGACCTGAGCCAACACACACGCGGTAATTTCAATGGGCTCTAGGAGTCAATTTAAGGCTCATCCAGAGTCATTAGATTCTCTGGAGTCCGGGGGGGGGGGTGGACTCTGATACCTCTAAATGAGTCTCAGTGGCTCTTAAAATGACTCACAGAGTGATTGTAGTGGAGGTTTACTTGAGTGGACCAAGGGGGGGAACCCACTAGCTTAGATTTGATTATTTTTATCTATAGTCAGGGACACTTCAGAAGAGGTTTGAGGGTGCATTATACAGACATACTCTTCCAATTCTTTTTAAAGAGGGATAAGACCAAAAATCCGTAAGTAATAGACGGAAGGAGAGCTGAAGTAGTTACTTTAGGTAACTCTTAAGTATAATAACTTAGGTATCTCTTATCTTTAGATACATGAGTGGTCTTTAGTAGATGTCTTGCTGGACTCCAAACACATTTACACCCAGAGAGGTGAATCTCAGCTGAATATGGAGTCAGATTTCTAGCCGGGGGTTCATACAACCAAGCCCTTTGTAGAAAATGCATTTGATCATATAGTTGAAGGGAAATCACATCTCGTGTCGGCACCATTTCTTAGGTACTTCTCCGGTTAACCTATTTGGATTTCCGCTAATAAACGGACGCCCAATCAATTTGGATAATTTCATCACGAATTCCGTTTGCTTTGCGATAATCGTGTACGGCTGTACGACAAGCATCAACAGAGAGATAATCATCAATAATTACGAACCCACCATCAAGGCGCATGAGAGATATTTTCTGACATTTTATGTTGGGGAGAGTCTCTTCAAAGTAGCCTTTTACGAACACCACACGGTCGTCCAGTAATCCGTACTTCTCAAAATTAGCCTCTACTTCCTCCTGACTGACTGCCAGAAAAAAATTCCATAAGTGAAACGGGGTCCCCTCATCCTCCGGATACTTATCAATATCAGGATCGGGCAGCCCCTCAAAGGAATCGCACGCCCAGACTTTGCGGGTTTGATCATTGTACGCATCCAGTATGCCCCGCATTAAAATACACGAGCCGCCACGCCAAATACCCGTTTCGATGAAATCACCATCTATGCCTTCCATCAGAATTCCGGGGGAACACCGTTTGCGTAAGCGGATCGAACATTCAGATAATCCGTTAGAGACTTTTTGAGGAGATTTAAGTAAAGCGCTGTCGAGTGGTCCATCATCACGGGAGCCCTTAATTTTTTTCCGATAGTTCAATTCGATAGCGGCATAATGCTGACATTACAACACCCGGATGTTTAGATAATAACTCTTACAGGGCCAGCGATAGTATCAATTTGCCAGCAACCTTCGGCAAATTTGCCGGAAGATAGCCTGTTTTATAAGGAGTTTTTAACTACACTTACGCCTCGATGATTTCATACAGGATGTCTTTGTTGCTGGGTATCCGTTTGGCAGAGCAATTAGTTCTTCTGTAAAAGTTACAAAGGGTATAGTCAGCTCACTTACAGGGTTAGGAAATAACTTCTCCAACATACAAATTAATGCTGCTCTTCAACCCGGCAATAGTGGTGGTCCCATTGTAGGTGACAAAGGGAATGTGATTGGTATTGCTGTAGCTAAACTGGATCTAAAGAAGGTAGTTAAAAAGTGGGGGGTTGTTCCTGAAAATACAAACTTTGGTATCAAAACAAGTGTTGTTAGAAATCTTCTTCAAGGTAACAACGTCACTATACCGGCACCCAATACAAAGAAACTTACCCGGTCAGAACTCGGGAGAATGATCTCAGATGGAACCTACTATCTCTCTTGCTGGATGACGATGACACAGATTGAAAAGATGAGAGCCTCCAAAGTAATCTTCAGTGATATTTTCCAAGACTAAACATCTACTAAAGACCACTCATGTATCTAAAGATAAGGGATCCCTAGGTTATTATACTTAAAGGTAATTAACTAGGTAATATCCTATCTCCTTAAGTATACTTAAGGAGATAGGATATCTTATAGAGATACATTGGAAGGGCGACCAGTATGGACTGTAATAGGGACGTAACTCGGTCCGCAGCCAATCAAAATCCAAAACCGCATCAATCCTCCGCACCAGATGATCAGGAGGAACAACGTCATCAAGGCTGAAATCGTAGAAAAAACGATCCTGAGAACTATCCAACCGATCCATCATCGTTCCGTCCTCCTGAATATCTTCAGAAAAAGGGAAGAACGTTCTCAATGATCAATCAATAGAGAGTTTTGCAACAGAATTGAGCGTATAGCGGACATTATTTAAAAGGTGTCAAAGCGTCCGCTTTTAGCCAATTGGAGACATTGCGTACCTGTGTTTTTGGTACCGTTTAGGTTTACCTAAAGTAGATGATAGGAAACATGGAGGAAATCTGTAAGGACCCTTACTTTTGCTTCTTTGCATTAGCGATAAATTCGTCAATATCACCGTAAAAACTAGCCTCGAAAGAGCGTATCTTTTGGTCTGGCCAATCCCACCAAGCAATTTCTTGGAGGGCATCGATTTGCATTTCAGAAAAACGAAATTTTGCAATTTTACCGGGATTACCTAAAACAATAGCATATGGAGGCACATCGTTGGCAACGACCGCCCCTGCGCCAATCACGGCGCTATTTCCAATGGTCACACCGCTTAAAATCATCGCTCGGGCACCAATCCACACGTCGTGACCGATAATTACCTCACCTTT
>Ga0209089_10003307_pt1 | contig 13795 bp, 20 predicted proteins | sample ArcticOcean_MG_C_FD_187431 | JGI IMG/M metagenome (GOLD analysis project Ga0209089, IMG submission 187431) | Marine microbial communities from western Arctic Ocean - ArcticOcean_MG_CB2_150 (SPAdes) (version 2) | ecosystem: Environmental > Aquatic > Marine > Oceanic | place: Arctic Ocean: Canada... | reverse complement strand
GTTTTCCAAATTATCGAGAGCTGCCAAAAAGAATGGCCCTCTCATGACCGCACCGTAAATTCCCAAATAGTCCCAATCACCTGCTGGCATTTCAAGAAGTGATCGCCCGTGGAATACGCCCACATCCCGGGCCACGTACAAGTACTGATCCAACGTCCACGGTGGTTGGACCCCACCTGCAAGATCTTCCGTCCATATCCATCGTTCAGCGTCGCTTCGCTCTTGCGTGCCAAAGCACTTTGCAGGAGGAAGCCCCTCACTAATGGATTGGAAATCTGAGGATTGCGCCAACTCATACTCTCGAAGCCCAGTGTGCTCTTTCTCTACATCAACAATTTTCAGAATTGCGGTCCACGGTTCGGCCGAGCCTGAAGCTTGCCTAGATCTTCCAGATAATCGAAAAATACCGATCGTTCCAAGGCCATTGCCATTTGCTTTGGTTTCCCAGGCGCCTTCAAGTTCGCCGCCTGCGATGGCGCGCACGATTGGACTCAGGTCATCGGCTGATATATCAGGGGTAAAGTCGCCTTTGGGCATCGCCGCAATGTATTACACAATCGGTTTTATGCAATGCCTTATTTGCCTAAACCGTTTGAGATTCGGGCGTAAAACCGATGCAGACGGGCTCGTATTGGGTCAGGCGTTTGGCGGCGATTTGGACGGCTTCGGGGTTGGCGTCTACTAACACGAACTTGCGATCGTGTTTGGCTGCTGCGACGCCTGTTGTTCCTGAGCCTGCGAAGAAATCGAGAACAAGTTCGCCGGGGTTCGAGTGGACTTTCACGATTCGTTCTAGAATCGCTAGCGGTTTCTGGGTTGGATAGCCGGTGCGTTCCTTGCCGTTTGTGGGCACGATTGTCTGCCACCACACGTCGGTAGGCGTTTTGCCGCGGGCGGCTTTCTCTTTGCCAACGAGACCCGGCGCCATGTACGGAATGCGGTCGATATCGTCGTAGTTGAACGTGTAGTGGTCGGGCGATTTTGTGTACCAGAAGATCGTGTCGTGCTTAGAAGGCCACTTGCGTTTCGAGCGACCACCGTAGTCGTAGGACCAGATGATTTCGTTCATGAACGAGTCGCGTCCGAATATCTGATCGAGCAGGATTTTGCAGTAGTGCGATTCGTGCTGGTCGACGTGCAGGAACAGCGATCCGTTGGCAGTAAGTGTTCGTTGGGCTTCTTCGATTCGTGGGGCTAGGAAGCCAAGATAGTCGTCGAACGAATCGGTGTACGACTTGTTTTCGCCTCGCTCGGTGCGATATCGGTTGCCACCGAATCCTGTTCGGTCACCGTTGTCGTCTCGCACGGTTTTCAGGCTCGTCATCGATTGCTTAGCGCCTGTATTGAACGGCGGATCGATGTAGATCAGGTTCACCGAATCATCCTGAACGCCTTTGAGGAATTCGAGGTTGTCGGCAAGGTTGATGGAGTTGGGTTTCATTCGAGTACGGGCGGTGCGTGTTGGAGAGAGCGTAATCAGTATCGCTGCGATGGTTCGAGTTGTTATAGAAAAAGTTAACACAGCCCCAGAGAATTTAAAAGGATTTGCTAATGTGTTGACAGACTGACTGGCATTCGTTTTAGGTGAAAATGTTTGTATGACTCGGCGCAAATCATGCGGTAGATTCGAAGATGTCGATCAGACAAATACCTATACAGGAGAAGAACAAATGGCTGATTTATATCAGGTGATTCTTGTGGCGAATAATGTTGGGCGATTGGCTAGTTTTTATCGGGATGCACTTGGGTTTGCGATTACTTATCCCGAATCAGCTGGGGATTTGGCCAAGGAGTCGTGGGTGACTCTAGATTCGGGTAGTTGCCAGCTTGCGATTCATGGCGGCGGCGAGGTTCGTACGAGTGGGTCGGTAATTCTTTCGTTCAAGGTGGAGGATTTGGACTTTGCCGTTTTCGATTTGAAGGAGAAGGGGTTCGATGTGGAGCCGATTTACGAGGTGGCTCCGGGTGTGAAGTCGGCGAAGTTGCGTGATCCAGAGGGGAATCGACTTTCGTTGGAGCAGGTTGGTTAGTGGGGGGAGTGGTATCTCGTGTGATTCAACGTTGTTTCGCGGCGCTACGACAGTGCGCGTCCCTTCCCCAGGTTCCTGGGCTCCGATGACAATCGGGGCTCGGGAAAGGAGTTGTACGGCCTACGATTTATTTGACTCAACGATTCCACCCTCAACCTAGCCTTCTCCCCCGGGAGAAGGGACAAGGAATCCTCGGCTGTTCTCGGTTACCCGAAAAAGTCGCGGAGTTCTTTTAGGTTCCATAGAGAGCTGCTTGAGCGGGTGATTGCTATTGGGGGGACCGGGACGAGGTTTAGCGGGTGGACGTTCATGGGATCGCCGTCGCGGGATCGGTATTGCTGGGCTTTGGTGTCGACCCAGCCATTTGCTAGATAGAAAACTACGTGGCGAGCGTTGGCGAGATATCGCATGCCTTTGCCAACGCCCAAGCTTAGCTGCGGATATTTTTGGCCCTTGGCGGTTTTTGCCTGACCCTGCCAGATCCACTTGCCGTCTTCGTCGTATCGAATGCGATCGATCACTTTTTGGCGCTGTTCTACTTGTTTCTCCCACAAACGACCGTTTCCGCGGAATCGCAGAAGTCGTTCGGGATGGTCTTGTGGGAATTGGGTCATGGCGTTCGCTTCAGAGTCGTCATAATGCCGAAAGTTTAGCGTTGCCCTCTTTCCTGTCGCATCAGATAGCAGTCCATCTTGTTTGATTGCGAGTAGAACGACTTTGCGTAGACAAACCCGGCTTTCTCGTAGCTACGGATGGCTCGCTTATTGGCGGGATCGGGATCGATGACGCAGGTCTCGACGCCGGGAATTGCGAATATGATTTCGTCGATGAATTGGCGAACAGCGCTCGTGCCAGCGCCTCTGTCGCGCCACTCGGGTTCGCCGATGAACACGTCTAACCCGGCAGCTTTCGGTATCCCGATTTCTTTGTCTTCTGTCGGATAATCCCACAGGTCATATGCCTGAATATGGCCGATGTCGTGGCCGTCGACCACGATGATAAACCGCTGGGTCTTCATCTCGTAGGGTGCGCCAGTGCCGTTCGCCCTTGCCGTCCATTTCGAAGTCAGTTCATCTTCTGATATATCGGCTTCGCCCCACCAGATTGCTACTTCGGGTTCACTCTGCCAGCGCACGAGGTTCGGCACGTCATCGAGTGCGATTGGGCGGAAGGATATTTCGAACTTTTTGAGACTCATGTTGGCCTCGATCTTACGGCAACGCCGCTGCTAGATTTTCGCAGACTGCTAGTTCGGTTTCGCAGAGGATGATTAGGTTGCCGACCACGCCGAAGGCTCCGTAGTGGGTGGTTTGCTTCATGTAGGGTCCGGCGGCTCCACCGCTTACGCCTCGGCTTGCGGCCACGATTTCGGAAGCGGGTGTTGAGCCGAGGGTTTTGGCATTTTCGTGCGAATCGTAGATCCACACTTCGAGGTTTTTCTGCTCGTAGAACCCGAACCAAACTGCTGATGCGCCTTCAAGCAGATCGGCAGGGAGTTCTTTGGATGATTTCCAACCGGTCGACTTTACGTCGTCGATAGTGAATATCGAAGCTGGGCTAGCCGTCATCGATATTTCGAAGCCGAAATCGTTGGTGTCCCCAGCCATTGCTGCGTCGTCGGCGGCGTTAGATTCGGCTTCCGCTGCGGGCGAGTCGCTTCCACAGGCGGCCGCAAGTAATAGAAGAGCCGCAATCATCACTAATTTGATCAAGCTGATTCTCCCTCGTGCGAGCTTCAGGCTATGCGGTGTTCATGAAAATTACGAGGCCGAGCACCAGTGCGACCACGCTGCCAACGATCGCCAGACGAAGGAATCTTCGAGATCCCGGTGTGTCTCGAGCGGCGAATACCTGGCCGTAGCCCATTAGCCCACCGAAGGCGAACATCAGAATGAAGCGGATGAAAGAGCTTTCGATTCCGCTGAATATGGGGATAGAAATCGCAACACCGACTGCGGCGCCGAGAATAAATCTTGCCCGCGAATTCTTCGGCTTACTGCCGTTGTTATCTCTCACTGCCTGCTCCGGATCGAAAGTGGAATTTGTCTGGTGAAAAGGATAGTTGGTTGTGCGGATGTTTGGGGGTTGGTGCTGGCGATATTCGTGCTAGCCGAAAATCTTGTCGGATAGGTCAGAAAAGAAATCGACGATGATCGTCACAGGGTGCAGCAGCCAGATGTGAAAGATCATTTCTTGCAGGAGTTTCGGCCCGATCATGATGGCTAAACGATTGCGGCCGTTTTATTGGTGATCTGCCAGTTGGGTTTGAACCGTTTGCGCCAGGCGACGAATATCCACCACCACAAGAACAGGTTTGGGAATACGAGCAGCAGCCATCGTGCGCCAGTAATTTCGAAAGCTACGAACCCGATCATTCGCCAGCCAAATAGTCCAAGGGCGATTTTCTGCTCTGGGCCTTTCCAGCGGCGCCACGAGTAGATGCCCATGAAAATGAGGAAGTAGGAATCGAGATATTTGTCGGTTCCGTGATAGTTCCGATAGTCCCCCAGCTGGAGGAAGTGAATCAGTATTACGTCGATTGCATCGAGAACGGCTGATGCAATTCCGCCCCATAGCGGCCAGCGGAAAATAGCGAACGGGACTACCAGACGCAGCGTCGTGACAATTATCGGGCCGAGCGCGATTCCGAGTATTTCCATGGGTTACCACCCTGGTGCCGGTTAGAGTTCTCGTTCGATTTGATCGATGTGTTCGCTGCGGTGGTTGCCGCGGGCGAGCCGGAACTGATCGCCCATGGCTATGATCGCGTCGATTTTTTCATCGGAGAGCGATTCCACGACTTCGTTGATTTCGCGGGCAGCATCGACGGCCATCAGCCCTGAGACTTCGGGGATTAGCTGTTGCCAGAATCGCTCCAAGACGTAGTTCAAGTTGTGGTCGTTGACATCATCGGGCAGCGAATCGCCAATATTCCAGTGTCGCAGCAAGTCGGCGTGAAATCGGTCCCAGAAGGCCATGTGGGCGAACGCAACTGCGGCTGTCCAGCCGTCATGTAGGTCGACGTCATAGTCGGGGTTTGACGATACCAGCCGTTCGAGACGGTCGAGTTGCTCGGCGTTGGATTTTAGGATTTGGGGATCGATTGGCATTGGTCACCCTGCTGCTAGCGGTGTGGCGTGCGGTTTTTTCGGACGGGCTAATTGTTGAACATGTTAATAAAGGAATCGATTAGTTCAACCCTTGTGCGCTTGAAATTATCGGAGCGTGTGGAGGTTAGGAATTCTAGATGGCTGCTGAAATCGATCAAGGCGGCTCGATGTTTCCAGTCGTTTGGCAGTTCGAATCCGCCTTCGGTTAGGCCTTCTCCGATTGCCGCGTGGTGATCGGTGCCGGTGTTTCTTAGGAGGTTGCCGATGTCCATGTAGGGCGTTCCGGCGTGGGCGTATTCCCAATCGAGAACTGCGCTTACAGTGCCGTTGTGGATGAGGATGTTGGTTGGGTTGAAGTCGCCGTGGGTAAGCGAGGGTTGTTCGTGGATTTCGGTGAGTCGGGTGGTTTCGTTGACGAGGATTTTGGTTAGGACAGGGATGCGTTCGGGTCCGAGCCAGTCGCGGACTTCTTTATGTTCGAGTCTTGACCCGTAATAATCGTCGCCGAAATCGAAGGGTGCGATGTCGCCTGTTTCGGTGATCCAGCCGACGGTGTCTAGCTTGATCTGGGTGAGTTGCGCTATTGCCTGAGCGGCAGCTCGGGAATGTTCAGGCTGGGATTCCAGAAGTTGGCCTTGTGCGAATTCGAATACTGCCCAGTGATTGCCGTGATCGAGCATTTTGGGGATTGGGACTGCGTTGCCGATTGAGCTGGCGATTAGATCGGCGATTCGTTTTTCTCGTGCGGGGCTACTCTGGGCGTTTTCGCTGTATAGGCGGGCTAGTACCGTTTCGCCGTCGCCGAGTTCGAGCTTGATGTTGGTGTTCGATTTGCCTGACGTGATTCGCTCGCTGGCGGTGATGGTTCGGCCGCCCAAGAAGTTGGCGATTATTGAGGGGTTGAATCGCGGTATTCGTTTCGGTGATCGTTGGGGTCGATGGTCAGTCTCCGAAATCTTCTAGCGTGAACAGTTGTAGAAGCTCGATATCACGCTCGATGAACGCCGCTGGGTTCACGATATTCCGGTTGATAACGCAGAGTGTCGTTTGTATTAGGGCTCCCTGCGCCCGCATCACGTCGACCACATCGGCGACAGCTCCTCCTGATGTGATCACATCTTCGACGATCAGCGCATTTCTTCCATCCGTTACTGCGCCTTCAATCTGCTTCAGAGTGCCGTAGGTCTTGGCTTGTTTTCTTGCCAGAGCAAGGGGTAGTCCTGAGAGTTGCGACAGCAGAGTGGCGATTGGGATTCCGCCCATTTCCATGCCTACCAATACCTCTGTTTCATCAGGAATCATCGGTGCTAATTCGTCGCAAATGGCTTTTAGTAGATCAGGTTCAGACTCGAACATGTACTTGTCGAAGTATCGGTTGCTGGTTCCGCCTGAGCGTAGTTTGAACTCACCTGTCAAAGAGGCAGCGTTGGTGACTCTCGACGCAATTTCGATTCTGTTCATTTATTCCCGATCTGGTCGTACAAGTTGCTGCTGAGATATTTGCCTAGCCGATTATCGCTGTTGCAACGTCTCGGATGTCGGCGTTTGGTAGGTGGGTGAAGTGTTTATCGGGTGGTGGGGGTTTTGGTCCGACGTAGATGCCCAGGCCACAGGATTCCAGTAGGTAGAAGTCGTTGGGTCGGTCGCCTATGCCGGCGATTTGGCTTAGCGGGATGTTTAATTCGCCGGAGAGCTTGTTGGCGTATTCGGCTTTGTGTACGTCTAATGCATGGCCGATTTCTAGGGTTTCGAAGTCGAGGGTTGATGCGAGGATGTGTTCGATGCCGAACAGGCTGGCGATTTTTTCTAGTACGAAGTCCCAGCCGATTGATGCGAGTGCGACGGTGACTCCGGCGTCTTGGAGCATCTTGATGCCTTCGTGAATTCCCGGTGCCCACGGGAAGTCTTTCATGTCGCCCATTAGAGATTCTGGCGACATGTCCGTGTACCAGCCCGCCATCTCGCGCTGAGAATCAGCCACCTGCTGTTTGGTTGAAGAGTTTTCCAGCTCTTTCATACGCTCGTAGCGGTTGATTTTGCGTGCGATCCAGAGGCAAGCGGTGTCGCCGCGCAGGAGAGTGCCGTCAACGTCGAATATGGCTAGTTTTATTGGCATGGGCGTATCCAGATTACGCTCACGCCCAGTCGGGTGTTTCGCCCCAGCTGTCGAGAGAGACTATTTCGTTTAGGGGTTTGCGCTTTACGGGGCCGAAGTTGCCTTTGGGGTAGCCGAGCGGGATCGAGTAGACGATGGTTGCTGATTCGGGGATTTTGAAGAGCTGTTTCACCCGGTCGTTTACCGAGGCGTGCAGAGTTGAGATCGTTCCGCCGATACCGAGCGATCGGGCTGCGAGAAGCATGTTCTGCGTTGCTGGAATTACCGACTCACGAAATCCGGGATTGGTGGCGCACACGAGAACGATGACCGGGGAGTTGCCCATCACATCGGCCAGACCCATCGGTGACTTGTAGTGGGCAGGGAGGTCTTCGGGCTTGGAGTAGCCTCCGTCGTTTCGCTTGGCCCACCACGCCTCGTGGTACAGGTCTCCGAATTTCTCCATGAGTTTTTCGTCACGAATTACCACGAAATGCCATTCCTGCTGGTTCCCGCCGTTCGGTGCCTGTCGCGCCGCATCGAGGATGGTGGCGAGATCGTCGTCCGAGATTGGGTCAGGCTTTAGGCGACGGATGGCGCGCAGGGAGTAGATAGCGTCGTGAAGGGTGATGTAGGTGCCAGCCAGCCACACGGATGTTGCTTTAGGCGAGGCGGCAGTTTGAGCGGCGTTTTCTTAGTCCGAACAGGCAGTTGCGGCAAGAGCAGAGTTGGGTCGGTTCGTCTTCTTCGTCTTCATCTTCTCCTCGAACGCCTTCGAGTCCTTCTTTGATGAGCCAGGGCACGAGCAGAATTACGGTGAGAGGATCGAGCCACCACCAGCCGAGCAGAGCGTTGAAGGCGAGACCGATGAGGAGCGTTACCGAGAGATAGGAGCAGGCGAGGGTTTCTTTTGCTTCGGCTGCGAGCGAACGCAGGTTCATGTCGGACGCAATTCGCAGTTTCCAGAGCGCAATTGTCGGCATGAGCGTGACTGAAACGAGCGCCAAAACGATGCCGGGGACTGATTCTTCTGCGCCACTACGGTTGGCGAAAGAAACGACGGTCTGAGCCACAACGGCTGCTGCCAGAGCCAAAAAGGTCCACCCGATGAACTTTTCGATTCGCTCTTCGATCTCGCTCTCATCATCGTTTGGGTCTTGGTCGTCTTGCTTTACGGCGAGTCGCCAGTAAACGACGGAGGCTGCGGCTACTTCGAGGTAGCTGTCGGCTCCAAAAGTGAGTAGCGAGATGCTGCCCGCTGCGATGCCGGCCCAGATAGCCACGACACCTTCAGCGATGTTGTAAATGATGGTGAATAGAAGAAGTGACTTGGCGGTGCGGTGCATGGGGTTGGGATTATTTACTCAAATTGGCAATAGCCACGATAAGCAAAGCTGTAAGACCGACAGTCAACAAGCCCAAATTCAAAATATTGATTGTGAATTTGACTGTCGCCCACGAAAAAGTCGAACCACGAACCCATCGCGTTAACAGGACACTATGAAGTGCGCTGAGAAATACGGCTGCACCGAGACATATCCATGCGATCACTAACAGGTCGAGAAGCTCCGTAGGTTTAGCTTGAACCGCGAGTAATGAGAACCCCAATAACACTGATGCAAGCGTGCCTAAGTTATTGCGCGCATCGTCCTCTGATGCTTTGACTCGGTCTTCGTGTCGTTCGTAATATTCCATCTGATCCATGCCAATCTAATTCGTATACTCCGTTTGCTTTCGGGTGGTGAGGTCATTTCACATGCGAGTCACTGGTCTCGATAACTCAACATTCCGCTATACGATCCAATTTCATCAATAAAGCCAGAAGCAATTACTGGATATTCGATTTCACTGTCATCAGCGCTGGTGATTTTCAATACGAGATCATTCCCGCCAAGTGACGCTAATCCATTCGAAAGGGAACCACCGTACCGGTAGCCTTTCTCAGCGACTGTGACGATCCCTAAGCCAATCCAGAGTTCACCTGCATATAGCTGACATTTCATTTGAGTGTCACTTGTGCCTTTTGCCATTGATTCAATCTCCGTTTTCTACTAGCGGTACCGGTTGCTTTGGTGTGTTGAGGCTTGATCTCGTTCATCTTTCTTTAGATTTCGTCTTCAGGCGAAAGTAGCCCCAAATAAGTCCGAAGAACAGCGCGGTCGCGGACCAGACAAGGGCGCTGTTGCGGTCAGACCGACCGTCAACAAATTCAAGCCAACTAAAAGCTGCCGAGAAGATGAACACGCCGAACAGGTACGCGTACAGGTACATGAGCAGGTACATGGACAGGTACGAGATCACCAGTTGGCACGTCACCATTCGCCACTTCACCAATAGCGACGTCAACGTTCGCCACATCGCCAGAATCAGGATGAAGCCGAACAACACCACGACTAAGCCGACTGTTAAACCGAAGAGGAAGGTGGCGAACGACCCTACACCTATCACTAGGTAGTCGTCGATGCGCCGGAATCTCTTAATCACGCTGCTGTTTCCTCTCGATTCGTCAGGTGTCCGCCCTACCTGTATTTCGTCATGTAAACAACCTCCGTTGTTTGCTGCCCGTCCAAAGTCGCTTACGTGGTGGTACCCCTTCGAACCCTTCGCGCTTGCGACCCGCGAGTACTCCGGGTTCGACTGTGCCACGGTTACGCTTTGCTCGTTCGGACGACTTGAACCCGAATTTGGAACATGAGACGTATTGTCGCGCATGCCGTTACTTAGTCATGCCTGTTCTGTCGGTGCGACTGTGCGAGGTCCTGAATCAAGTTCAGGATGATGATGGTGGGAGGTTCAGGATGCTGGTGTCGATCAAGAGCATCTAATCCCTCCACCCCACACCAACCACACTCCTCCTCCTCCCTACGTAAACACTTGCTCACGTGGATACTGGTGCTTACAGTAGTTAACTGTGTGCGATATTTCACGAACGGCAAGCGCGAGCGTGTATGCCCATGTGGGCTTCAGCTTGCATGCTCTAACGAGCAAGTGCGAACCTAGTGAAATATGTAGTGCACGCAGTACTAGTTGGTTCCTTTTGAGACTGAATAGACTCTTCGACCCGTTCGACTTCGCTCAGGGCAGGTCTCGGTCAGGACGAAATTCAGCGTGACGGGGATTTGGGCTACTTGATGATCTATAACGTTGCGAATCTGCTTACCGGAAAACTCGGTGACAGTGAGCATCATGAGTTAGAAAACGAACGAATCGTATTAGGCGATCGTTCGCTAATAAACGTCAGTGGTCCGGTTCGATTGATGAGGACCGACGCTACTGTGCTGGTGAATGCTGAGATTGAAGCTGTAACGCAGGATTCGTGTTCCAGGTGCCTTGAACCGGCGTCGGTAAACGTGAGCGTTGCTATGGACGAGGAGTTCTCTCCGATAAACGCAAGTTTGATGGGTAAGGGTAAAAACCGACCCGATGAGGACGAGTATTCGTTCGATTCTGCGCTTATTATCGATGAGCAAAATTACTTAGATCTAACTGAAGGACTCGGGCAGGCTTTACTCAGCGCAATCCCAATTGCTCCACTTTGCAAGGATGATTGCCTTGGAATTTGCCCCATTTGCACAGTAAACCGCAATATAATTTCATGTTCGTGCGCCAAAAGTTCTGTAGATCCGCGTTGGGCGGGGCTTGCAGGATTACTGGAAAAAGACGCAGAATCCGCAGACTGATGGGTTAAGGCCCAACCGATATTGAGATATGGCACCACTACCAAAGAAAAAACATACACGAGCCCGTAAGGGAAACCGAAACGCTCACAACGCTATTAAGTTGCCAGCGAGTTCAGTTTGCCCATGTTCACGGCAGGAACGAATCCAGCCGCACATTACTTGCCCGGAGTGTGGAAACTTCAAGGGTCGCACGCTTCCAGGCAACTGGCCGCAGGTGAACCTTCTCGAACAAGTAGCGCCGATTGCAGCAGCAGCCGGCGATTCAGATTCGTAAGTAAGTAAGTACTGCGTAAGCAGGAAAGTTAGTCAGCAATGACCACCCAAACAGCTTCCAAGATTGCGTTCCTATTCCCAGGCCAGGGCTCACAAGCCGTTGGCATGGGTAAGGATCTTTATCTGAATTCCATCGCTGCCCGCGAGGTATTCGACGAAATCGATGACACTTTGGGTCATAAGCTTTCGACCTTGATGTTCGAAGGCCCTGACGACGAACTTCGACAGACCGAGAACACTCAGCCCGCCATCATGGCAACTTCGGTTGCAACATGGCGAGCGATGGAAGAAGCCACTGGGGTTCTTCAGGTTCCGAATGCAACTGCTGGCCATTCACTCGGTGAATATTCCGCTCTCGCAGTTTCAGGCGTGCTTAGCGTTACAGACGCAGTACGACTGGTTCTCGAACGAGGCCGACTGATGCAGGGTGCTTGCGAGGAACGTCCGGGTGGCATGGTTGCCCTGATTGGTCTCGATGAAGTAACCGCAGAAGAGATATGTCGTGAGTCTGGCGCACAGATGTCGACTATCAACACCGAGCAGCAGATTATTCTCGCCGGTGACCACCGTAGCCTCGCAATGGCGATAGATATCGCTGGTGCTCGAGGCGCCAAGAAGGCGATTCCGTTGCAGGTTAGCGGCGCTTTCCATTCAGGTTTGATGAGCCCGGCTCAGAACGGCCTGAACGCGATGATCGATTCATTGACGTTCCACGATCCGCTGGTTCCTTTGGTAGGTAACGTGACTGCGAAGTCTCTGGGTACTGCCGAAGAGGTCAGAGAAGAGCTTCGATTGCAGCTGACTTCGTGTGTGCAGTGGAACAACATCGTCAAGTTCATGGTGAACGACGGTATTTCTAATTTCTACGAGATCGGCCACGGACGAATCCTTTCCGGAATGGTGAAGCGGATTGATCGTGGTGCGACTGTTACAAGCATTGGCGATTTCGCATCGGTGCTCAAGTACGCAACAGCTTCGGCGTCGTAGGATTCCCGCTTAGCATTTCGGCCTATTTTCAGTAAGTACGCTGCCCATTGGGCCGACTCACCGTGTCTCCAGATAACTCCAACTTCTCCCCCCAAGAACCCGATCGCTTAGACGAATTAGTCGATGGCGATCCGGTTGGTGAAAACGATCCGCCGATCCGCGGTGGTCGCACCGGTTCCCGCGCTGCTGTAGTGCAAGCGCTCTATGAGTCCGATTCTTCCGGACACCCCGCCGTCGCAACCGTTAGGCGCCTCGCTATGGAGCGAGATCTGGACGACGACGACATTGATTTTGCAACCCGTCTGGTGCGTGTGTGTGAAGATCAGCGAGAAGCGCTGGATTCCCGCATTGCGAATATAGCGTCGAAGTACCCAACAGAGCAGATGCCGCTCGTAGAACGTAACGTTTTGCGGGTTGCCATGGCCGAGTTGGAAATGCCCGATGCTGCCCCACAAAACGTGGTGGCGAACGAAGCGGTTGAGTTGGCCCGATTATTCGGGTCGGATACATCGCCTAAATTCGTCAACGGAGTGCTCGGCGCTCTGCTAGCATAGGTTGCCGTTCGACCATGTGAGTGGTTGGCGTTATTTGGAAAATTTTATTACCAGTTCGAGCGGAACGGCTGTTCCGCATGACCTCCCGGGGGTTGAAGTAAATGGCCAGTGTGTTAGATCGAGTCCGCGATATTGCGGCCGACAAGCTGAGTGTTGATGCATCAGAAGTTTCAGCGGAATCTTCATTCACCGAGGACCTAAATGCCGACTCTCTCGACGTTGTCGAGTTGATCATGGCGATCGAAGAGGAATTTGGTTCAGATGACCAGCCTCTCGAGATTTCAGACGAGGATGCCGAAGGTATCAAGACTGTTCAGGATGCTGTGAAGTACCTGTCGGACCGCGGAATCACCGAATAATCGATTTTCGCTTCGTTTGTTAGGTTCCGGACGCGTTGGGCTATGAGGCGTTCGAACAATTTAGCCGCACTTGTTTTCTTTTATTTTGTAGTAGAGAACGGGTGCGGTTTTTTTGTGCGTTTAAGCTCCGGGCGTCGTCGGACGACTTGGTCGCGCGTCGCAGTCTCCCCCTCTAACTCCCCCATTCCGGGGGAGAACCAGAACAGGCTCCGGGCGCAGCGTTAGAGCCGGGCGTCGTCGAATGACTTGGGCTCGCATGTCTGCGACGCGATTCTAACTCCCCCATTCCGGGGGAGGACCAGAACAAGCTCCGGGCGCGGCGTTAGCTCCGGGCGTCGTCGAATGACTTGGGCTCGGAGCCTGTCATTGCGAGGAGGAACGACGTGGCAATCATGGTTGATTGGGGATAACGACGGGATTCTGGTTCGAGGTTGAGCCGCGGGGACGATGCGATAAGCCCGCGCCTACGATGTTAGCGGGAATGAACCGTTTGCTTGCGGGTGGTCGTGATTGCCACCCATTCGACTCCGCTCAGGGCAGGCTAAGTTCCTTCTCGCAATGACAGATAGAGCGATTGACATATAGAGCGATTGAATCCTTCCACCAGTATTCCCCCTCAACCTAACCTTCTCCCCAGGGAGAAGGGATTAGAAGCTACCGCGGGGAAGTGGACGCTATCGCGTTGGATAATGTTGGTGTGATAAGCT
>Ga0209089_10003300_pt1 | contig 13810 bp, 29 predicted proteins | sample ArcticOcean_MG_C_FD_187431 | JGI IMG/M metagenome (GOLD analysis project Ga0209089, IMG submission 187431) | Marine microbial communities from western Arctic Ocean - ArcticOcean_MG_CB2_150 (SPAdes) (version 2) | ecosystem: Environmental > Aquatic > Marine > Oceanic | place: Arctic Ocean: Canada... | reverse complement strand
ACAATTAGAACCTTGGTGTACAGACATTTATGGTGATTGGTTGGGACACAAGGGATATGGTGTAAACAAGTACATTGAAGAAGAACAAAAGAAAACTACTATTGAATTGAGTAAGAAAATACATTCTCAACACATTGAGCCAAAGAATGGTGTTGTTGTTGAGTTTGATTGTAATAAATTGAATAACCACTATTTTCAACTATTGTTGAATTTACCAAAGATACTTAAAGATAGTGGTGAAGTCGGTGAGATGGAACTCGAAATATATAAATTTAAAATTAAATCATTAAAAACATACGAGGGGGAATTAATATGAAAGCATTAGTAACAGGTGGTGCCGGATTTATAGGTACTAACTTAATACAAAGATTGTTAGATGATGGTCATGAAGTAGTTTCGGTTGATAACTATTCAACGGGATTTGTAAGTAATCACCAAGATGGTTGCCAGTATCATGTTGTTGATATTGTAGATGATAATACTGATTTTTACGATTTACTGGATAAGCCAGATGTTATATTTCATTTGGGGGCATTAGCTAGGATACAACCATCATTTGAAAGACCAACTTTAACTATTGATACTAATTTTACAGGTACACAAAGATTATTGGAGTGGTCAAGAAAAAATGGAAATATACCAGTAGTTTATGCTGGGTCATCTTCTATGCATGGTGACTTATATGCTAACCCATATACATTTAGTAAATGGCAAGGTGAAGAGTTGTGTAAGTTATATTCACAAGTTTATGGAGTACCAACTACAATATGTAGATTTTATAATGTATATGGGCCACATCAATTGGTAGAGGGAGAATATTGTACGGTTGTTGGTATTTATGAGAGACAATATAAAAATGGTGAACCATTGACAATTACTTGGGATGGAGAACAACGTAGAGATTTTACCCATGTAGATGATATTGTAGATGGATTGATGAGATGTTCAGAACATTTTACATTCATGGGTGAAGAATTTGAACTTGGTACTGGTAACAATTATTCTATTAATGAAGTTGCTGATGCGTTTGGTGACTATCCAAGAGAGTATATTCCACAAAGACCAGGTGAAATGAGAACTACTCTTTGTACAGACACATCGGCACATGAATTACTTGGATGGACACCCAAAAAAGATTTGATTGAATTTATCAAAAAATCTTATGTGGAATGAGTTTTGGTATACTATTTATTATTAAAGGGTGACAAGAAAGAAGATTTGGATGCATCCGAATCAAACGTTTTAGGAGAAGAAAGTTTTGGAAAATTTTACCCATCACATGGGTTTCAAGCATTTCACAAAATTATCAATACCCACGCAGAGTTACTCGCGGATTGTAAGATAATTACAGATATGGGTACAGAATTAACAATCACGAAATTTTTCGATACACTCGAAAAACTTTACATACAAAAAAGCACTTGACATTGATGAAATATTTACGTATATTAGACTATGGAGAAAGATAATGGCTAAGAAGGAAATCTGGACATTAGAATATGAGGTCATGGAAGAAGAGATACATGAAGAATCCACGAAAACCATGAAAATGAAAAAACCAAAGAAGTCTTGGAAGGAGGCTAAAACTAATAGTGACAACAAACGTGATAATGGGTTTACTAAGAAACGTAATAGTAGGTAGTTTTTTAATCATAGTGGGGTGTGACACTCGTGTCGGGCCAGACTACGATGAATTGTTTTTTGATATAGATGTGAGGTTACCATTAGATGTAAATGGTTATCATCACTTAGAAATGAGTCGAGAGTCTTGGCAGACACTACACAGAATAAGTGGTAGTGTTTATACCGATGAAGTACCAGCTGAGTTAGTAAGATTTAATTGGTATAGTTCACACTATTGGTACATAGGTGATACACTTGGATATATAGTAAGTTTTGGATTGACAGATGATTTGGAATATGTTAGTTACGATACAAATTATGTAACTTGGTTCGATGGTTCGGAAGTACCAACAACTAATTGTTGTAGTTATAGTAATTCGGATGGAGAAGTTAATAATATGATTGCTCCAGTTCAGAGTATGATTGGAGATACTATTACAATTGGTTATAGATGGAGTGACTATTATAATAATTTGAATGAAGGAACAATTGAAATTGTATTAGATTAAAGGAAAATAATATGAAAACAATGAAGTATTTTAGTGCTACTTGGTGTGGCCCTTGTAAAGCATTTAAACCAGTAATGAATGAAGTAGCAGGAGAAGGACATCAGATAACGTTTTTGGATGTAGATGTACATAAAGATTTAGCACAACAATATAATGTTAGGTCAGTACCGACTACTATAATAGAAGAGAATGGAGTTGAAGTGGATAGGTTCGTTGGAGTGATACCAAAACAATCAGTTTTATCGAGATTGTCGTGAAATATGTATTGGTAGATAATTACGACACCATAGTCCACACCGTTGTTTTAAATGGTGGATATACTCAAACAGAAGCACAAAGATATTTTGTAAATTTAAAACGAATGGATGAAAAAGAATTCAACACATTATGGAGAGTAATGACCGAACAAGAACATAAACGGCGTAAATTTAATAGTGAAACCATTAAAGAATACGAAGAGTTCGGTGATTGGCTTGATTTGGAAAAGTCGTGAAAGAATGGTATCACATTAAAGCAAGATATATGAATTTTGATAAACCTAACGGTATGGTTATTAAGTTTTGGGTATCGGGTAATTCAGAAAACTATATAAGAGATATAATAGTTAAAAAGAACTATAAAGATATAGAATGGATACGACAAGAAACGCCACCATTTATAGGGTAAATTATGAAAGAGTTAACAAAAGACCAACAAAAAGAATTACAAAAATTAGCCACCGAGATGGAGGCCGACGCCATTCAAATGAGAATGGACTATGAAGAAAATCCACAACCAGAAATGGAAGGAATGGTTATAGGAATTCACGAAGATAGTATTTTACTTTCTGATGAATCAATAGAACTTAATGCCGATGTTGTGGTTGAATTAAAACACAAGGAGAGTAAAGATGCCAAGAACAAAGAAAAAAACAAAGATTGACGAATCCACTATTAAAAAACCCACGAGACGAAAGCGGGCGAAACAGAGAGGGGAAATAATAGGTAATTTCAGAGACTCAGGAGATATTTTTTGGACAAATGTTGTAAACGGATTTAAGAAGTTTTTAGAAAGTCCTTGTAAATAATAGGATAATAAATTTAAATAGGAGAATGGGATGTTAGAAACAATAGGATGGATATATCTTGGTATAATTATAGGATTTATTTCTGCCGTAGTATTAGTTGTAATGATGAAAGGGGGTAAACAAGAAGACCTTGAAATGGAAATTCAAGATTTACGTACCCAACGGACATTATTGAAGGAAGAAATATTCCGATTAACTACACCCCCCAGTAAAAGACCACGTAAAACCCGTACAAAAAACCCCACACAAAAAAGACCAAAATAGTTCCAAAAAAATCCTTTAGTGATATTTATATATGAGTAAAGGAGAAAGTACTTGGAAATATTACCCGATATTGTATACTGGGTTATTTACATATTTTATTTTGGGATATTTCTGTTAATTGCGAAACTATGGTGGGATAACACATGAATGGTCAAGATAAACAAGACTTAAATGTTATTTTGGAACGTATGGACCAGTCGGATAAAGACCGAGCTAAAATACATACGGATATTAAATTCATTAAAGAAAATCTGTTTAACCCACATGAAGGTTTATGGGCAGAAACTAAACAAAACACCCAATTCAGACAAACAACTACAAAATGGCGGTCTGTAGTGGGTGTTAGTGTTTTAGGACTTCTTGTATCACGAGTTTGGGAGTATATTGCTAATGGATAAGATTAAAAAAATATTACATGGAAATGGTGGTTTACCAACAGGACCTGACGAATTGCATGGTGGAGATGGTTTACCAGATTGGATGCAGTTTATTATTACAGCGGCTATGTTTTCTGTTTTACTTTGGGTGTTACATTTATTATTTCATCCAAACTTAGAGTTAGCCGAAAAACATAGAGATTTATTGAATATTATATTAGGTAGTTTTATAGCCTCTTTTGGTAAAGTCATTGACTTTTGGTTCAGAGGTTCTAAGAAGAAGGAGAATTAAAAATGAAAACTAAAATGCATGCATTTAAAGAGAATTATGAAAGAATTTTTGGACATGGTCAACCTGGGGATAAATCAAATCTACCAACCATTAATGAAGGATTTGGGCCTCTTGAGGGCGAAACTTCAACGAAATTAGATTTTGTTGTTGATAGTAAATCTAAGTGGGGTGAATATGGTGGAGTTACAGTGGGTGTTAAACTTGTACCAGTTAAGAGTCCACAACAAGTAGTAAAAGCTAAACTTGGAGACATGAGAGTTAATCCACAAGAAGAGAAAAACTTAGAAAAAGAGTTCAGGAAAATTTCTGGGTTTGATTGGTATGTATCCAACAGAGAGTTTAATGAACATCAAAAAAATGGTTGGAGATATATATTATCTATTAATCCAACTAAAACTCATGGTGATGAGTCTGTTATTAAAAGTGGTGAATTTGATAAAGCTGAAAAGAAGTTCAAAGGTAAGAAATTTAAGCTCCATGTTGTTGTTAAACCAAAGGATTAAATGATAAAATTAAAACAAATATTAACAGAAAAGAAAGAACTCGGTGGTGCTATGATTAGTATAATTGATAGATTAACTGATAGTAATAATCACAATGAAGCTAGATTACAATTAGCTAAATCCATGTTGGGTAAAAATTCACCATTGGTACAGAGTTATGAAGCATTAATAGTATTACATAACCAAATGAACCAAATGAATGATTTGATGAAAGTCAGAGAAAAATTAGATAAGATGTTATTTAAGGGTGCAAAAAGAACCTATAGTGATTATGATGCTATAGAGGGTGTATTTTAAGGAGAAATAATATGTGTTCGTGTGAAAAATGTAAATGTACAAAATCATGTAGCTGTGATTGTTGTTGTGGAGAAAAGTAAATGATTAAATTAAAAAAATTATTAAAAGAAGAGAAATTCGCATTCGATAGAGAGTTTGGTGAACCATTACCAACAATATCGAGTGTTATGGAGAAACACCAAGCGAAGAACGAAGATGCGAATGAAGAAATCATTACTGAGGCTAGTGTTAAAACTGGTTGGAAATTATATAAAGTCTATGACATTAGTGATAAGTTGTGGAGAGAAATGAAATACGATTTACGAGAGCAATTTGATGAGTTGGTTAAAGTAGGTGAAGATTATGGTGTATTCCAAAATGCTCAAGGCACTTCAAGGATTTTAAAACAAATCAAAAGATTAATGGATAAAATATAATGATAAAAATGAAAAAACTTTTGAAAGAAAGTTCACCTGGATTTGAGAATAGACAATGGGGCGATAAACTACCCACATTATCAGATATATCCGATAGACATCAGAAGAAAGAAAATGTTCTAACCGAATCATTTTCTACAGTTCCAGACATTAATATTGATAAAGACCCAGACAAGACAGAAAAAAGTTTTGTCAAAACTTTTAAAGAATTGGCTAAAGGACATGGTAATGTAATAGACTACGGCCCAAGAGAAACAGATATGTATGATTGGAATGACCAAAAGAATTATGATTCTGCTATAAAAGAATACAACAAATGGATGCAAAGTATTGCTGACCGACTTAATAATGCTGTCGGAGATATGGAGATTATTTTTAAAGTTTGGGGTGATATAAGCGATAAATATCGGAAGAAAGACGCTAAATAATTATGAAACCAACTTTACTTATAATTGATGAAAAACGAGACTACAAAGCCGAGTACAAGAAATATGGTTCTTCTACTAAAGCTAAAAAGTATAGAGCAGAGTTGAATCAATACAATCGTAAGAAAGGTACTTATGGAAATGGTGATGGTAAGGATGCTTCACACAAAGGTGGAAAAATCGTGGGTTTTGAATCACAATCCAAGAATCGTGGTAGAGCCGAAAAGAGTCGGTTGAAGAGTGAAGTATTATCTCGTGGTGGTGCTATTGAACTCTTCGGACACGCTAAATATTTGGGCCAAGGTATTAAAGACATGACCAAAGCTTATAAGAAGAAAGATTGGGCACAGATGGAAGAAGAAGTGGACTATATTGTAACTAAAGCTAAAATGATGGGTGATATAGTAAAACAGAAGAGATACCAAGAATCCGTAAACGAAGATGTAAAGACGCACACCATCCAAGGAAGTAAAAGATGGATGATAAAAACAGCACTTCCAATATTGAAAAACTATGGTATAAAAAAAGTTAAAGTAAATAATGTAGGTAAAACAAATTTCTTTTACTTCAAAATAACATTTGATACTGATAGTAATACATTAAAAAAACTTGATGGTGAATTAAAACGAAAGAACAAAAAGTCCAATAATTATAGTGGTATTGTTGAAACATTAAATGACTCCGTAAATGAAGCTAAAATAGCACATAGTAAAGGTGGATACGTAGAAGTAGGGAAATGGTATTTACTTAATTATGGAAAATGGAAAGACACCGTTAAAGTAGTGAGTATAGACTCTAAAGGAATGAAAGTTTATAATCCAAATGATAATTGGAGATACACCATACCAATGACTATGATAAAGAAGAAAAAGATTGGTGGATATATGACTCCGATTGACGAATCCGTAAAAGTATTCGAATCAACCAAAGAATATGAAAAATCATTAGATAAAATAGCTAACGATAAGACGTTAAAAATGATGTCCAAGAAAGATAGGGATACATTGAAAAAAATAGCCGATTTAATTAAAAAAAGTCGAGGGAAATAAAATGGTGAAATTAACCGATTTAATACGAGAATCAAATTTAGGGCTTACACTTAAAAAGGGTAAGACAATAACAGTTACACACAACAAATCTGGAAAAGAAATCGTCATTGTAGATAAACCAGTCGTAAGAAAAGAATATGAAAAATTGGGATTTTATGCAGAATCCGTAGATGAAATGAAAAAACTATTTACCATAAAGAACATCAAAAAGGCACTCGTTATAGCTAAAAAGATGGGTGGTAATATGACTGGTGCTGTAAAGAAGATTGAAAAACTGAATAGAGGATTATCAGACGAACCTGATGTAGCATCTGCTCTTCGTAAAGCGAATGAATCTGTAAATGAAGCAGAAAATAAAATAGCCGATATAAGAAAGATTCTCAAAACCAAAAAAGGTAAAAGAATTGATAGTATTTTTATGGACGTTGAAACCGCTGAAGCTGTAATGAAACATTATAAATCGCTTAGTGGAAGTGCAAAAGAAAAATTTTCAAGACAAAAAATACAGAACGTAGTTAAGTCTATTGGTGAATCCGTAAATGAAGCTAAAACACAATCTATAGATGGTGAAGAGTTACTTGACTACTTACAGAAAAGATTTAAAATGAGTAGGAAACAAGCAATTGCTTCGATGAAGAAACATAATATGGATGTATCTTCAATAAAAAAAGAATCCGTAAATGAAGGTACATGGCCAGATACTCAAACAGCAAGATTATTGTCTCAAGCATTTGATGACGCTAAAGTTAAAGTCCAGAAAGTTTGGGAAAAAGGTAATCATGAATATATAATTCGTGTTCGTGCAAAAGATGGATGGACAAATATAAAAATGGAATTGAATGTTATAAGTAATGTTATCATGATGGATACTCAGAGTGGTCATGTAAAACTTGGTGAACTACAACCTGGAAGTAGGGGTCGTAAATTAACAAAGAATTTGAAAATGTTGAGTAAGATACCATCATTTGGTGTGGCTGGGTTAAAAGGATTAAAGTATAAAATTGAATCCGTAAACGAGAGTGGTATCATGTATAGAGCCGGTGTAAAGAAATATGGTTTAGAAGGAATGAAGAAAATACAATCAGCGGCTGGTAAAGGACTTGGACACGCGGAGATAGGTAAGATTAAAGACCAGTATGATAAGAAAAGAAAGAAGAGAGAATCTATAAGTGAAGGTGGTACTGTTGAACCAGCAGGTAACATGGCCAAAATATTTAAAATCGTTAAAGATAAACAACACGCTAAGATAGGTGGTATGTTAGTAGATATGTTCTCAGCAAGTGCGTTGGTGAAGATATTTGATGCAGTAAATGATTCCAATAAAGAAAAGTTAAATAAAATGAATATGAATAAATTATCGTATGTATTGGATAAAGCATTTAAAAGTAAAGTAGCTGTATAATTTCAATAATAAAGAGTATGGAGAAATAATATGAAAAACATATTAAAGTATATTCTTTCCCTAATCATCTTCTTTGGAGTCGTTCCAACAGCACAAGCTAGTGATATGAACAATAGTGCTGGAATGGAAGAGATAAAGAAGAAAAAGAAAGGTAAGAAGAAGAAGATTTCCAAAAAAGGAAAGAAAAAGAAAAAAGGTTTCTTTAGCAAATTTAAAGGTGCTAAATAACATGGACTTCTTTAAGAAACACCTCGATAAAATTTGGGGATTGGGAATTGGGTTCGTAGTTGGATTCTTAGTAGCTGGTTGGGCATCGTCCACTGGTGTATTAACTGGATTCTAATCATGAATAGTCCAATTGCAAAATTTGTAAACTGGCAATTGTCATCAGGTCAATTAGACCATTGGACTTCGTATCATATAGCAGCTGGTCTGTTTATTGCTAAGGTTGCCCAATGGTTGGGTTGTTCCGATTTATGGGCAGTCTTATGGGTGGTCATAATTGGAGTTGCATGGGAAATATTTGAGTACTTTGTAGAAGGTACAGAAGAAGTCTATGGTACTAAAAAGAAGTGGGCATATAATACTGGAGCTGACCTACTTGTAGAGATAGGAGCGGCTTGGTGGATGGTAATGTAGTTAAATTTTAGGTTTACAATGAGTTATTTATTAATGGTTTTAATGGGAGTAATAATCCCTATTATATTTGGAACGATACATACGTTAGCAAGTGTGTATTTAGTTTACAGTCGAGGGAACGTAATAGCCTTAGGTTGGAATATGTTGGGGTTCTTAACCAAGACAATCTTCATGGTATTTATGACGTACATGGGAGTATCAGTATTAGAGTTTGATGTGAGAATCTATGTTCCGATTCTATCATTCGTTTGGTTCATGACTCACATTGGTGAAGCGTTTTATATCAATTTCCATATGAAAGAAAATACAGCTTAAAAAATCCATTTCAAAAAAGCCGTCGCTTTAAATACGTTGGTCACACAGCTTATTTCACACAAGTGTCAAATTTATCATTCGTTTTTTAAGTTATATATATATATATTATTATGGGTATATTCAAGAAACTAATCGACTTATTCACCGCCCTATTCAAATTGGGAGTTGTCTACGTTACCTATGAATGGGATTTTATTTATATTAAATATTTTGAGTCATTAGTAAAAAAGCCCCAATAAACCCAAACGAAAATACAGGGTAACGGATATGTATCTATAAGAGACATGACGAAAACCGAAGAATAAAAATTTAGTTGTCGTAGACATTCCTTGCAGTTTCCTCCTTTCGACAAGGATTTATTGAAGACAACAACATGAGAAACCCCACTTTGTGGGGTTTTTCTTTTATTAATCTATATTTATTAATGAAACTGGTTTCGACACATTTCACATGAAGTCATGGGGAATATAATTAGAAGTGGTGGCCTATTTAAATGAGCTAATGGATGAAATAGAAGCCTATTCCACTTCATGGAATTGTGTTTTTTTAGGAGAATAAATTGTCAAATAAAACAGCTAGTGTTAGTAAAATAAAAGGGTATAGTGGTTTCATTGCTCCCAAACATTGGGAGTCTAAATTACTTGACTTGGCGAAACATATCGAGTCGAGTACTGGATATGTACTGGTAGAGAAACCGAAAGAGCTCGGTGTACCAAAAATGTTAGATACTTATCCAAAGGGAAAGAAGGCTATATGATAAAGTTATCCGAACTAATCAAAGTTCCCATAAGTGTCGGAGATACGGTACTTGGTGGTAAATTTAAGAATAAGAGAATCGTGGTCAAATCAATTGGGAAAAATGATAAAGGGGATATAACAATCAATAATAAGCCAATGATGAAAGTTAGACTTATTCCAAAGAGTGATATAGATTTTCCCGAAGGGCTTAAAGAGAGTAAAGAAGAGTTATATAAATTGTATACACAGGCCATGAGGGTGATGCCGGGGTCTCCAAAACAAAAAGAATTGATAAAGAAAATCACGAAGCTTCGTAAGAAATTAAAGATGGACGAAGGATTAGGCCCAAGTGATGAAGCTCGTAGATACATGATGTTACAACTATATGGAAGTAATTTTGTTACTAATTACAAGAGACTTCTGGGAGGAATCAAAAATGAAAAAAAAGGTGTTATTAAAAAGGCATGGAAAGACTTTCAATCAATATACAACCAAATCGAAAAAGAGATACAATCTCTCGTATGATGAAGAAAAGAATATAAGAGACAATGAAGATTTATTTATTAAAGCAATTGAAGAAATGGGGTTTATCCACGGGAAATGTAAATATACTATACCTTATTTTCTTCGTTATTGCGTTCCAAATTAGTTGTAGTTCAACACACGGTTACAATAGTACATTTGAACCAAGTGGTGTACACTTTACTCCGAGTTCGTATATGTTAGAAGATATGGGTGGTAAAATACATAGATACAAAGATAATATACATACTCTACACTTACCCCTTGAGAGCCCTAAGTTAACCCAGTATTGTATGAAACACTTCGTATGGGAAGATATTCATGTACTCAGAAAACAGAGGATTAAATCACGACAAAGACTAAAAGGGCCCTATCTGATAATTCAATATAGAATCATTAGTCACAAGAAGTAATCGTTATTCACACAAAGTAATAGTTTTTCATGAAATTTAGTGGGTGTATCTCAATAGTCTATAGTGGGGAGAGTCACGTAGTGCACTACACGACATTGGTTCGATTCCAAGTACATCCACTATTTATACTATATGAAAGGAACTGAAAAATCCCAAACCCATGACGCTCTACTTAAACTTATTGAGGGGCATCTTTCGGCCCATCATATGGCTAAATGGGGTCAAGCGGGCGTTATAGAGAGACTTGGTAAGCTCTTAGTAAAACGTATTTATCGTGAATTCGATGTGAGATTTAAGGAAGAATCCAACGATGGAGAACCGACTACGGCGGATGGCTACAATAAAATGAATGAAATAGACCGTAGTAGTGATTTAAGGTCACATATTCTATCAGAAGGAATTAAACACCATAAGGAGGTAGGTAACACCTATGGTGATGATGATTACGCAGTACCCGTAGAATGATACACCTTTCTACGTAGTTTTATTTCCGTTTAACCACAATCCCCCACTCTAACCCCTTTTTTGACACTCTTGATATTTATATGTATGAAGAGTATCATACCATGAAATGTTTTGTATACTACAAACGTGTCTGTTTGTCAAGCTTCTCATATAATAATTTTTAATAAAGCGAGTATGTCATTATGTCAAAAGTACCTATAAAAAACAAGTATCGTAGTAAGCCCGTACCTAAAGGAGTTATCCAAGACGCCATAGAGAAAACTCTGTCAATGCGTCAGGCATCTAAGTATGTGGGTGTGTCATTCAATACATTTAAGAAGTATGCTAAGAGATATGAAGTCTGGGTACCTGTTACTGGTAAAGGTATACCCCACGATACGGTACCTGTGTGGGGATTAAAGATAAAAGATTTATTAGACGGAGAACATCCTAACTACCCACATTGGAAGTTACAAGAAAAGCTTATTCTACATGGTTATCTGATAGAGAAGTGTAACAACTGCGGAGAACATAGGTTACGGGAAGCCGATTTAAAAGGGCCTATGTTATTAGATTATTTAGATAACGACCAGACTAATAGACATATAGACAATTTAAGGTTATTATGTTTTAACTGTTACTTCCTATTCAAGAAGGATATCGAGCCTAACATGAAACATAGACCATTAACCAAGTCAAGCCTCAAGATACACAAGGCCTTTGGTGTCATTGCCCCAGAGCCTGACCCGGGTGAGAGTATTGACCCAGGCTCTATCTCAATAGAAGACGTACAGTCGTGGTTATCTGACGAAAATTGAATATAGCTCTTGACTTTGTCACCCGGGCGACGTATATTATAATAAATGCTCTTACGAGCCCTCTATGCCCCCCTTGGATTCCTCACTTCACCTTTATTGCTTACAGTGGCCTGAGTCTATCCCTACTCGCTATGACTCTCCCAGGCCGCTGCTGAGTCTCAATCTCAATAGGCCGCCTCTAATGATAATGAGTCTCAACAAGCTGCTCCCCCCAGAGCAAGAAAGCTTAAAATAGCTCTTGACCCGTATATGTTTTTATTCGTATATTATGGGGGGTTTAATAAAATGGGCCGTGGGGGCAGGTCATATCGAGTACTCGGCTAACCCACAAATCAGGCTCGTATAACGTAATAATGCTTTTATCGAGAGCTATAGGGGTAGTGGGATAAGTAGAGTAAGTAATATAACCAAGAGCCCCACTCACCAAGTTCCCCAATGTATGACAAAATGACACAACAGGAGCATTAAGTCGTTAACCAAGGCATCATGCAGGGTATGAGGTAGCTCTGACCCATTGGCTTATCGAGGTAAGCTGCAACCGTATAGGATTTGATAGTTTTATTATATCACTTCGTGATAAACTTAATCACACATGGTCACTACCTTAGTCACACATAGTCACACATAGTCACACATAGTCACAAGTGGGTAGTATTACTAACCACTTCACCACATAGTAAATAATACTTACATACTGAATAAGGAGAATGATTCACTATTCTCCTCAAATTTTAAGGAGATAAGCTTGTGGTGGAAAGTTTCCACCGCATAAATACCGAACCATACCGAACACATTCTCTCTATGGTATAATGGTTGACTCTTTGTATATCAACCGTATAGGGTTGATAAAATAGCTTATATTAGCTCTTGACTTTGTCATTTATTCTTCGTATAATGAGGTGTCACGAGAGACGAATGGTAATTAGATGAATATTGGGAGTTCGAGTCTCCCCCGTCTTTAGACAAGGAATGACGCTCTTAACATTGGGATTAATCACCTGGTGGAGTAATGGAGTCAAAGAGATAGAGAGTTGATAACTTGAATTTCGTTTGGATGGCTGTGGGGTTCAAATCCCCACGATTCCCCTAAGTAAGTAAAAGTAAAAATAGGAGAAGTAAATGGAATTAAAAGGAATAGTTAATAAATTGGAATTGATAGAATGTTCGTTAGATGACGCATCCAATTCTTTACCAGAGTATAATTCAAATGTAGATTCAAGGGGTTACATTGATTCAGCTCTAAATGAGTTATATACTTTGAAAGATGAGATTGAAAAGGTTCTAAGTGATATAGATAAAGTTACATTAGACGAAGTATTCAATACATCCCCATATCATGCGTTATAACCTTAAACATAATAGGAGAAGTAAATGAAGTTGATGAAAATGAATCAGAAGGAATTAACTACGGAATTGAAGGGTATGACTGGTTCCGAGTTGTTAGCTCTATACAATGGTTTAGAATACAAGCATCGAATATCTACCAATGGAAGATTTATTTGGGATATGATATTAAGAAGTAGTGGTTCAAGAGAATATAAATCGGTACATAGATAAAGAAAGCTCTTGACTCTTAATGCTTTATGTTGTATATTAAGGTAACAAGTAAAGGAAGTAACACATGAGAAAAGTACACAGATTTAAGAACACCACCAAAACAGAGTATGTTAAGAAAGGTGGTGTGAACTATAGGGTAG
>Ga0209089_10003291_pt1 | contig 13845 bp, 12 predicted proteins | sample ArcticOcean_MG_C_FD_187431 | JGI IMG/M metagenome (GOLD analysis project Ga0209089, IMG submission 187431) | Marine microbial communities from western Arctic Ocean - ArcticOcean_MG_CB2_150 (SPAdes) (version 2) | ecosystem: Environmental > Aquatic > Marine > Oceanic | place: Arctic Ocean: Canada... | reverse complement strand
CAACTACGCCAATCACGTTGTCAAAGCTTATCGTAATATCTGCAAACAAAACTTTATAAATACTTTTTACAAAAGATGGTTCTGTTGATTTTTTTATTGGAGACTTAATCTTATTCTTCATCTCAACCAAATCTTTCCTCAAATCATTTACTATCCAAATTAAAAGTAATCCTCCTAAAATCTTTATAAAATAGAATTCAAACAGATAAGTAGCAAATATTGCAAAAATAACTTTAAAGACTAAAGCTCCAGCAACACCCCATAGAATTATTTGTTTTCTATTTTTTGGAACAAAGTTAGCAGCAATTAAGCCAATAATAATAGCATTATCAGCAGCTAAGATTATATCTATGAATATAATTTGGGTTAAAATTATGAATTCTTGTAACACTATTAGTAATATATAATATATTTTTAAATAAATTTCATTTTAAAAATACCATATTTAAATAAAAATGAAAAACAAATATATAAATGAATTTGGAAATAAGATTTTATTTTCAAAAATTGAATACCAGAAAAGAGTTAAAAAAATTAAAACAAAAATGGCCAACGACAATATTGATATATTGTTAATTGCGAGTCCAGCAAATCAATTCTATTTAACTGGTTATGACGGTTGGTCGTTTTATACTCCTCAAATGGTTTTAATTTCCTTATCTGAAGAACAGCCATTTTGGATTGGAAGAAAAATGGATGCTGTTGGTGCGAAATTCACAGCCTTTTTAGATAAAAAACATATAGTTCCTTACCCAGATCATTACGTAGCCTCTGAAGAAACTCACCCAATAAATTATTTAGTTGATTTTATTAAATCAAAAAAATTAGATAAAAAAAATATTGGAGTAGAAATGGATGATTATTATTATACTGCAAAATGGCATGATATTTTAACTAAAGGGCTGCCAAATGCTAAATTTTTAAATGCATTCTTGTTAGTAAATTGGATACGAATGATTAAGTCTAATCAAGAACTTAACTATATGAGAAATGCTGGTAAAATTGCAAACTTGGCTATGAAAAAAGCAATGGAAACTGTCGATGTTGGTGTAAGGCAATGTGATGTAATCGCCGAGCTAAACAAAATAACAACTAGTGGTACCAAAGAAATAGGAGGAACTTTTACATGCAAACCACCTAATGCTATGGTAGGAAAATTTTGCAGTGCACCACATTTAAGTTGGACAGATGAAAAGTTAAAGAAAAATGAAATTTTTTATATAGAAATGGGAGGAGCGAAACATCGATATCATGTTCCTCTAGCTAGATGTATTTATACTGGCAAAGCTCCAGAAAAAATTCAAAATTTATCTAAAATTATTAAAGAAGGACTTAATGCAGTTTTAAATAAAGTGAAACCAGGAGTAACTGGCCACGAATTAGAAAATATTTGGAAAAAAGTTATTAACAAATATGGAGTAAAAAAAGATTCTAGAATTGGCTATCCAATCGGTATTGGTTACTCACCAACATGGGGTGAACTTACAACAAGTTTTAGAAAAGGTGATAACAATATTTTAAAGGAAAATATGACCTTTCATTGTATACCCGCTTTATGGTTGCAAAATTATGGCATTGTTATTAGTGAGAGCTTTATAGTAAAAAAAAATGGCCCAGAAAGGCTTACTCATTATGAGCAAAAGCTGTTCGAAATAAGTGATTTTTAATGAAGTTAAAGACTAAATTTGGAATGGTTGTAAGTGGCCATAAAAAAGCTTCACAAGCTGGGATGAAAATATTAAAAAATGGTGGTAATGCAATGGATGCTGCTATTGCTACTGCAGCTACATTATCTATTGTTATTCCAAATATGAATGGTCTAGGTGGTGACAGTATAGCTCTCTGGTATTCCTCCAAAAATAAAAAGATATTAACAATTAACGGATCAGGAAAATCACCAAAAAAAGCAAATATCTCTTATTTTAAATCATTAGGACTTAAAAAAATTCCTCAAAGAAGTCCATTGTCGATTACAGTCCCAGGTGTTGTAGATGCATGGGACACTTCTTTAAAAAAATTTGGAAAAAAAAAATTAAAAGATGTTTTAAATGATGCAATCAAATTAGCTGAAAATGGTATTAAAATTGACAAATATTTAAATGATTTTTTAAAAGGTGATGTTTATAAAAAATTAATTAAAAACAATAAAAACCTATCTGATATTTATGGGTTACCCAAAAACATTAGACTTGGAAAAATTATTAAGCAAAAAAAGTTAGCAGAGACCTTAAAGATATTAGCAAATCGTGGATCTAAATCTTTCTACAAAGGAAGTTTGTCCAAGATAATACTCAAAGATTTACAGTTTCAAGGATCAATTTTAGGTAAAAATGACTTTAGCAATCATTCAACATTAATACAAAAACCAATTAATACTCAATATTTTGGTAAATCAGTTTTTTCAGCACCTCCCAATTCACAGGGCTTAGCTTTAATTGGGTTATGCAATCTATTTAATAATGTTAATCAAAAAATTGAAATTAATGATTATTTAAAAGTCAAAAAAGAAATTTTTTTTCTAAGGGATATGTATTGTTTAGATCCAAGTATTTCAAAATTATATCAAGATAAAAATAAATTAAAGAAGATCCAAGATAATTTTAAAAAAGTTTCAGGAGATACAAGCACCCTAGTAGTTATTGATAAATATGGTAATGCAGTTAGCTGGGTTCAAAGTCTATTTGAAGAATTTGGAAGTAGTATTGTTTCACCAAATACAGGTATTATTTTTCATAACAGAATGTATTTAGAAAAAATTTCTAAAAAAGGTCATAATCAACTTAAACCTCAAAAAAGACCGTTTCATACATTGTGCCCTGTGATTGTTCTAGATAAAAAAGATTTAGATTTAACAATAGCTACTCCTGGTGATCATGGTCAACCACAAACAATTTTTCAGATACTTAACTATATATATAACTTCAAATACTCAATCAAAAAAGCAATTTTAACACCAAGAATTAGACACAATCAAGGAAATGAAATTTTAGTTGAAAAAGGATTTAACAAAAATTTTAAAAATTTAAAAAATAAAAAGATTAAATTTAAAGTTTATAATAAACCTCATAGAATATTTGGGGGGGTTACTGCAATTAAAGTAAATTCTAATAAAACATTGTCTAAAGGAGCAGACAAAAGAAGAAATTGTTTTTAGATTGATAAAATTGCATCTAATATAATTACCAAAGCACTTATAAAACATACTGCTATAATTAAATTTTTTAAATTTCTATTTACAAATTCTCTAACAATTCCTCTTCTTCCTATATAAGTTCCTATTACCAAACCAGGAGCAAGATAAATTGACTTCATGACTTCTGGCAAATTGATCAAATCAAAATAAACAAATAGCAGTACTGAAAATAAAGCACCAATACCAAAAAACATATTTAAAGTTGCGACAACTTTTGTTGCAGAACTATTTTGATATACAATTGCCATAGGAGGACCACCTATACCTGTTAAAGTTCCCATAAGACCTGAGGCTGTACCTGCTATTGTTATATTTTTTTTGGTAGCTACAATATTCCATTTTTTAGCACTTAAATATGTTGCAATTAAAAGCAATACACCAAAGATTATTAAGTAATAATCTGTGCCAAGAGTTAAAAAGATTAGAGGCATAGCTAATATTGAGCCTATTACCCTTCCTGTGTAAGAATAAATTAAATCAACTTGTATGATATCTTTATAGCTTAACATTGCATTACTTAATGCTAAAAATGATCCCATTAAAATAATACAACTAGGTACCATAGAAGGTTCAAGTAGAACTAGTATACCAGCTGGAATACCAAAACCTATGCCAATTGCACTTTGTGTAATTGCTCCTAAAATAATTAAAAATAGTACAATTAAATAAAAATCTAAAGAAGAGAAATAACCAAGAATGTTAAACACAATTATCTTCGAGGATCGTCATGATCAGGGTTAAATCTAGCTGGAAGTAAGCCTGATTGAAACCATTCTATAAAAGTATAAATATTAAATACTGGTATTCCAAATTTTTTTCTTACATCGGCCGCAAATGGACTCATATTTGTGCATTCCATTACTATTGCACCGATATTAGAATTAGTTTTCAATAATTCTTCAGCAGCATCTAAATGATCTTGTCTCGCAAGATCTATGTCCATTTCTTTTTCATCGTTTATAATAACCCTAGTAAATTCTTTACCATTTTCAGTCCCTATGATTGGTGTATTTAGTGGAACATTAGCTGCTTTAAGATGTGCTTCTTTTAAGGAAGGCTTATGAATAGTCATAATTCCTACTTTTTTATTCTTTGGTAACAAGCTTTGTACCATTTGAACTTGCATTAAAGATGATGTAGCAACAGGAACATTAACTGCTTCTGCCATTTTTTCTTGAAACAAAGATAAAAAACCACAATTAGTAGTAATACCATCTGCTCCCATTCTTACTAATTCTTTTGCAGCATCAATGAAGCCATTTAAAATTTCTTTGCCTTCATCATAAACAGCTTGTTTGGGTGTTGCTCCTGGTACTACTCTATAATGAACAGGCACACTCCATGTTCTAGCATTAGCTATATCACCATGGATTCTGGGAAATTGAGTATCAAGCATGCATACTCCAACCGTTCCTCCATAAACAGTTTTACCACCAACTGCTATATTTTTTTTGCTATTTCCTATTTTCATTATTAAAAGTTAATTTTTATTTTAAGTTAAATCAAGAAAATTAATTGACAACTCTTAAATTCTTTAATTAAGTAACCCTATGAATAGCATTTTAAGACCTAATCATTTAACTGGCGCAGAAGCACTAGTAAAATTGTTAGATGCACATGAAGTTAAATATATTTTTGGACTTTGTGGAGATACAACTTTACCTTTTTATGATGCGCTATACAGATTGAATCACTCAATAAAACATATTTTAACTAGAGATGAAAGAAGTGCCAGTTATATGGCTGATGGTTATGCTAGAGTTACAGGTAAAGTTGGAATTTGTGAAGGGCCAAGTGGCGGTGGTGCTACTTATATTATTCCAGGAGTTGTGGAGGCTAATGAGTCGTCTATATCAGTAATAGCAATTACAAGTGATGTTCCCACTACTTCAATTGGCCATTTTCCTTTAACAGAATTAAATCAAAAGGAACTATTCAAACCTTTAACTAAATGGAATGAAAAAATAAATAAAGCTAAGGACCTAGGGAAAATAATAAGAAAATTATTTGAAGAAAGTACATCAGGCAGACCAGGAGCTTGCCATCTTTGTTTCCCATTTGACATACAAAAAGCAGAAGTCTCAGAAGAAGATATTTGGGTTAACAAAGAATTCACTAGATTCCCAGCCAAACCCAAAGCACCAGATCCATTAAAAGTTGATCAGATTGTCAAAGAAATATCAAAATCAAAAAAACCAATAATTATTTGTGGTGGTGCTATTAAAAATTCATTTGCAGAAAAAGAATTACAAAAAATAGTTGAAAAAACTAATATTGTGTTGGCAACAAGTGTAACAGGCAAGGGAACACTTGCAGATACTCATCCAAATTGTTTAGGAGTGGTTGGAAGCAATGGTGGTTCAATACATACTAGAGAAATTACAAAAAACTCTGATTTAATAATCTTTATTGGCTGTCGTGCTGGCTCAGTAACCACAGAAAAATGGCAATACCCTAATAAAAAAACTAAAATAATTCACATAGATATAGATTCAAAAGTTATAGGGGCAAATTATAAAACACATATATCTTTAATTGCTGACGCAAAGCTTACGTTAATAGAGTTGAATAAAAAAATTAAAAAAATTAATTTTGAAGGAAATAAAATAGTTAAAGAAGTTAAAAAGAAAAAATTTAAAGAATTCAATAAACTTTGCAATGAAGATAAGGGTTTAATAAAACCAGAACGTATTGTTAAAGAACTTAATGATGCTCTTCCAGAAGATACCTATATAGTTCTCGATCCTGGTACACCATGTCCATATTTTGCTGCTTATTATAATTTTTCAAAAGCAGGAAGGTATTTTTTAAGTAATCGTGCTCATGGAGCACTGGGTTATTCTTTGTCAGCATCTATAGGAGTTCAAATTGGGAAACCAAAAAACAAAGTTGTTGCAGTTATGGGAGATGGAAGCTTTGGATTTACTGTTGGTGAGTTAGAAACAGCAACGAGACTTAATTTACCAATTATATTTATTGTAATTTCAAATAGTGTGTATGGCTGGATAAAAGCAGGACAAAAATCAAGTTTTGATAAAAGATATTATTCAGTAGATTTTACAAGAACAGATCATGCAAAAGTAGCTTCTGCTTATGGACTTAAAACGTGGACAGTCAAAAAACCAAAAGACTTAAAAAAAATAATTTCACAAGCACTTAAGCAAAAAGGACCATGTCTCATAGATATTATAAGTCAACCTTTGCAGGATGCAAATGCACCAGTTAGTGAATGGATTGCATAATTTATAAATGAGCAATCAAAAAAGAAAAATAACAATTGTTGGTGCTGGCATAATGGGAATCTCTTCTGCATTGAACTTAATTAGAAGAGGTTGTGATGTAACTATAATAGAAAAAGAAATAGATGGTGAGCCTGCTTCTTTTGGAAATGCTTCATGGTTATCTGCTCCATCCATAACACCAGTATTAACACCTGGCGCTATTTATAAAATTCCCAAAATGTTATTTTCATCAAATGGACCTCTATTTTTAAGATTTCCAGGTGTAATTAAAATTCTACCTTGGTTGCTTAAATACTTAACTTATTCAACTGAAAAAAAAGTTAACCATATAGCAAAACATTTAGAACCTTTGCTTAGAAACAGTATAGAGGAGCATAAGAAATTAGCAGATGGAACAAAAGCTTTTCAGTGGATTAAAGAAGCACCATATTTATACTTATATAAAAACCAACAGGACTATGTAAAAGATTCCTTTATTTGGAATATCAGGAAAAATTATGGCTTTAATCTAATAAGTGTTGAGAGTGATGAGCTTCAAGAATTAGTACCGGGCCTTTCCAAAGAATATACATTTGCAATTAAAATAGAAAACCAAGGATATATAGTTAGTACCAAAGACTATTTGAAAGATTTACTTGAAGGTTTTAAGGAATTAGGAGGCAATATTATTGAAGAAGAGGTTGTGGACATTATTTCTAATGAAAAAGATATTAAAATTAAAACCAATAAAAGTGAAATTATATCGGATGATGTTGTTATAGCTGCGGGAGTTTTTTCAGACACATTATCTAAAAAATTCGGAGCCAATGTTCCTTTGCAGTCTGAAAGGGGTTATCATTTAGAGTTAAGAAAAACTAACATAGAGCTCAAATATCCTTTATTTAATGGTTATCTAAAGTTAGCAATTGCGCCTAAACCAAGTGGAATAAGGTTTGCTGGTCTTGTTGAATTTGGAAGTCTAAAATCAAAACCAAACCCTAAAGCTTATGATTTACTTTTGAAAAATGCAGAATCTATGTTTCCTGGAATTTCATATGGAGAAAAAAGTGAATGGTCTGGACACAGACCAGCAACAATAGATAGTCTTCCGTTAATTGGAAAGTCACCAACAGATGAAAAAGTTTTTTTTGCTTATGGACATCACCATATAGGTTTAACAGCTGGACCAAAAACAGGAGAGATTATAGCAAAGTCTATTTTAAGGGATAACAATCAAACAGATATCACCCCATACAAACCTAATAGATATTAATACAATTATTAGTTGTAAAATATTAAATCTATAGGAAAATTTATATGCAAATTTTCTTTGTATTTCGAAATTATTCATGTTCATATTAAAAATAATTAAACAACAAAGGAGAGAGATAATGTTAAAAAATATACTTAAGTTATTCTTGACTGTATTAATTTCTTCTGTATTGACATTTAGTGTTCAAGCAGCTGAAAAATGGGATATGCCAATGGCATACTCTGCAACAAATTTCCATAGTCAAAATGGAGTATTGTTTGCTGATGCGGTTAGAATTGCAACTGGTGGAGAAATTGATATTACAGTTCATGCTGGTGGATCACTGTTCAAAGGTGGTGAAATTAAAAAAGCAATCCAAACTGGACAAGTTCCCATTGGAGAAAGGTTGTTATCTGGACATCAAAATGAAAGTTTAATTTTTGGAACAGATTCAATTCCATTTCTTGCCACATCTTATGAAGATTCTGATAAACTTTGGAAACATTTAAAACCAGAGTTAATCAAAATACTAGATAAACAAAATTTAGTATTGCTATATGGTGTGCCATGGCCTTCTCAAGGTTTATATTTCAAAAAAGAAATTAAATCTGTGGCTGACAGTAAAGGTGTTAAGTTTAGATCTTACAACAATTCTACAGCAAGAATAGCTGAGCTAATGGGCATGTTGCCAGTTCAAGTTGAGGCTGCAGAATTATCTCAAGCTTTAGCAACTGGTGTTGCTGACTCATTTGTCTCATCTGGTGCTACTGGATATGATAGAAAAGTTTGGGAACATTTAACTCACTTTTATGAAGTAAACGCATGGTTACCAAGAAATTACGTAATGGTTAACAAAAAAGCTTGGAAAAAAATTGGTAAAAAAAACCAAGATATCATTATGGGTGTTGCGGCAATGGCTGAAGCAGCTGGTACTGCAAGATCAGAGCAACTTTCTGGTTGGTATTTAACACAATTAGCAGCAAATGGTATGACAGTTACTGCAGCAAAAGGTCAACTAAGAACTGACCTTGAGGCTATTGGTAAGACTATGTCTGACGAATGGATGGCTAATTCAGGTTCAGTTGGTAAAAAAATTATCGACGGATTTAATTCAGAAAAATAATAGTTAAACAGATAATTAAAACTAAGCCCAATTAATTTTGGGCTTAGTTTTTTAATAATTTTTATGGAACAAAAAAAATTTTCATTGAGATCTTTTTTAGATAAACTGTATTTAGGAGCAGCTTATATTGCTGCCTTTGGATTGCTCATGATACTACTGATCATTGTATACAATATGGTTGCTAGATGGACAGGAGGAACCGCGATGGGAGCAACAGCTTATGCAGGTTATGCAATGGCTACTTCAGCTTTTTTTGCAATGGCTTATACGCTTAATCAAGATGGACATATAAGAGTAAAAATGCTTTTAAGTAAATTAGGCAAATATAGAAAATGGGGAGAGAGATGGTGCTATGGAATGGGCTCACTTCTTAGTATCTATTATTTTTATTTTGCTGCTAGAGGTGCACATTTTTCTTACATATTAAACGATATTTCACAACAAGATGATGCTTGGCCAATGTGGATTCCTCAACTGACTATGGTTTTTGGAACATTAATTTTAGCAATAGCTTTTGTAGATAGATTTTACCAGGTCATATTTTTTGACTTTGATGAATTAGAAGTAAAGTGGGAAGTAAAAGATGAAAAAGCTATTGAAGATATAACATCAACCAAGGATTATCATCAAGAGGAAAAATAAAAATCGATGGAAAGCTTATATTTAACAGTTATTTTTTTATTTACTCTTTTTTTTCTTTTAGGAAGTGGTGTGTGGATTGGTTTGGCATTAATGGGTGTTGCGTATGTTGGGATAGAAATGTTTACTGTTCGTCCAGCAGGAGATGCAATGATTACAACAATATGGACCACATCCTCAAGCTGGTCTTTAACTGCCTTACCTCTATTTATATGGATGGGTGAAATACTTTATAGAACAAAATTATCAGAAGATTTGTTTAAAGGGCTTGCACCTTGGATGAATAACTTACCAGGAAGACTATTACACACTAATATAGTTGGGTGCACTTTTTTTGCAGCAGTATCGGGTTCATCAGCCGCAACCTTGACCACTGTCGGCAAGATGTCAATTCCAGAATTAAGAAAAAGAGGTTATCCAGAAAATATGACAATAGGAACGTTAGCTGGATCGGCTACTTTAGGATTGATGATTCCACCGTCTCTAACTTTAATTGTTTATGGAGTTACAATTAATGAATCAATTGTACAATTGTTTATGGCGGGTATATTTCCTGGAATAGTATTAGCGTTTTTATTTATGGGGTATGTTGCAATTTGGGCAACATTTAATAAAGATAAAATGCCAACAAAAGACCCTCAAATTAGATTAATTGATAAAATTAAAAGTTCTAGGTTTTTAATTCCAATATTTTCCTTAATAATTTTTGTAATTGGATCGATGTATATGGGGTGGACGACACCAACAGAAGCCGCATCTTTTGGAGTTATAGGAGGATTGGTACTTGCAATGCTACAAGGATCGTTAACTATGAAAACATTCTTAGCAAGTTTAATGGGGGCAACGAAAACATCATGCATGATAGCTTTCATTTTAGCTGGTGGAGCATTTTTAACAATGTCAATGGGGTTTACAGGATTACCAAGATCAATAGCTGAATGGATTGCATCAATAGGACTGTCAAATTTACAACTATTATTATGTTTGATGGTTTTCTATATTGTACTGGGATGCTTTTTAGATGGTATTTCATCTATAGTTTTAACAATGGCTGTTGTTGAACCAATGATAAGAGATGCTGGCATTAATGTAATTTGGTTTGGGATATATTTGACAGTCTTAGTTGAAATGGCACAAATTACTCCGCCAGTTGGGTTTAATCTCTTTGTATTGCAGGGCATGACAAAACATGAAATGTATTTTTTAGCTAAATCAGCACTACCAATGTTTTTAGTTATGGTGGTAATGGTCTTTATAATGATTGCTTTTCCAGAACTTGCAACGTACCTACCAAGTACAGTGAGGTCAGCAGGTGCTGGCTAGAAGCAAGATAAAAAAAAGCATCATTTTTAAAGAAATAAAAAAAATAGGTGTTATCACATTAAATAGGCAAGAAGTTCTAAATGCATGGAATAAAGAAATGCGTTTAGAAATTTGTGAAATTTTCAAAAAAATTAAAAAAGAAAAAAAGATAAAAGCAGTTATTTTAACTGGTTCAGGAAAAAAAGCTTTCTGTGCAGGTCAGGATTTAAATGAATTAAAAGATTTTAAGACAAGTCAAATAGATTCCTGGATAGATGAATTTAAAGACGTGTACACAGCTATTAGATCTGCAGAAATACCAACAATATCATGCATTAATGGTGCTGCAGTAGGATCAGGATTTCAATTATCCTTACTAACAGATATAAGAATTGCACATAAAGATGCTAAAATTGGACAAGTTGAAATAAACTCAGGCATTGTAAGTGTAACAGGTCCTTGGATTATCAAAAAAGTTTTAAATTTGTCAACTTCAATTCAACTTTCTTTAACAGGAAAATTAGTGAGCGGTAAAGAGGCAATGAATATGGGTGTAATTCACCACTTAACAAATAAAAATAATGTGATGAAACTTTCATTAAAAATTGCAAAAGAATTATCTGAAAAACCAGAAAATGCTATGAGAATTACAAAAAAAAGGTTCTGGGAAGTTTTTAGATTAGGCATGGATGAGGCATTTCAAAGTGCAAAAAAATATCACAGAATATCATTTAAATCAGGTGAACCTCAAAAAACAACTAAAAATTTTTTAAAGAAATAATTTTTTAATGAAGTCTCATTCATTGCCTAATAAAAATATTTTAGATCTATTAATTAGTACTTCAAAGAAAAACCCAAATCATGTTTTATTTATAGAAAATAAAAAAAAAATAACTAGAAAAGATTTCATAGAAAAAATCCTAAAAATAAAAGGAGGGTTAAAAAAAAGAGGGTTAAAAAAAGGAGATAAAGTATTAAGTTTATTAGAAAACTCATATGAAGAGATCATTCTTTTTTTTTCATGCATAACCTCTGGAATTATTTGGATTCCTTTAGGATCAGAAAGAAAAGGAGTGGGCTTAAAATATATTATAGAACTAACAAAGCCAAAAATTATTTTTTCAAAAAAAAATAAACCAAAAAATTTACCAAAAAATTTATATAGAAAAATTTTTAAAATAAACAAAAATTTAAAAGATTTAGAGTGGAAAGAAAATTTTTTTAATATTCTAGATTTAAGTAAATTAAGCTGCATTATATTTACCTCTGGAACAACAGGTCCCCCTAAAGGAGTAATGGTTAGCCAAAAAATGCTTTTAACGTCAGCTTATGCAACGGCAATAGCTGCTGATATCAATAAAAATGATAAATTATTGTTATGGGAATCTTTATATCATATAGGGGGTTTAGAAATAATAGTGTTAGGTTTGCTAGAAAATATAACAATAATAATTAAAAAAAAATTCTCTGCTACAAATTTTTGGACATTTATACGAAAATATAAAATCAGTAAATTACATTATTTAGGTGGCATTCTCGATATTTTATTGAAATTAAAAAAAGATAAATATGATAAAAAACACAATATCAAAATAGGATTTGGTGCAGGAGCACGATCTGATGTTGTCTCTAAGTTTAAAAAAAGATTCAATATAAACTTGCGAGAAGTTTATGGAATGACTGAAGCATCTAGTTTCACAACCATAAACTTTAATCAAAAAAAAAATTCAATAGGAAAAGTACTTCCATGGTTTAATGTTAAGATTAAAAAAAAATTTAATAAGGATAAAGTGGGTGAAATTATTATAAAAGAAAAAATAAAAGGATTGCTTACTAAGGGTTATTACAACAATATAAAAGCTACTAAAGAATTATTAAAAAGAGATGGACTTCACACTGGAGATATTGCAAAAAAAGACATAGAAGGCAACTATTTTTACGTAGGTAGAGAAAATGATTCTGTCAGAGTTAGAGGTGAAAATATTTCTGCATGGGAAATTGAAACAACTTTAAATAAAAAAGATTTTATTTCAGAAAGCTCTATTCTTAAAACAAAAGCTGATATAGGTGAAAATGATATGATAGCTTTAATTATTCCAAAGACTAATGCTCTAAATATTAAACAAATAGTATCTAAATGTCGAAAAGACTTATCAAAAAACTATTTTCCTCGTTATTGGTGTTTAGTGAAGAGATTTCCAAGAACACCATCACTACGAATAGATAAAAAGAATATTAAAATTTCCAAACTCAAACTATTTGATCAAGAAGAGTGAAGAATTATCAATATTAAATATATTAGTATTTAGATTTCTTAGTTCCTTTAATTATTTCTTTTAGCTCTTCATATTCTTCACAGTTACAAGCTTTTAAAACTTCTAATCTTTCTTTAGCCAAATCTATTCTATTAGTTACTACATAAAGCTCACCAAGGTACTCGTTTATTCCATTATGATTAGGTTCAATTTGTAAACCTTGCAAGTAAAACTCTTCACCTTTTTCATAATCCCCAAGTTTTCTAGTAGTAAAACCCAAATAATTTAAAGTATCTGCCTGTAATGGTTTTTCATCATTAGATTTTAAAAGAAGCTTTTGTGCTTTTGCATATCTTTTTTGTGCTTTTTCAGTTTTACCTTTTTTTTCATATTTCTTGGCAGCTTTAATTAAATTTTTTGCTTTTGCATAGTTTGACACTTTTGGAGTAGAATCGTTATCACTGCTACTCCCTGCAGAAAATGAATTATTAGTAAGTGCTATTATTATTAGTAAAGTATAAATAAGTTTTTTCATATTTTAATTAAATTTATCCATTTTATTTAAAGGTTTTAGTTCTAAGCCATTATCAACTAAATTATCTCTGATAGATTTTGCAGTTGCCAATGAACTTTCGTTATCACCATGTATACAAACTGAGTCAATCTCGCAAGGTATCCGTTTACCACTGAGACAATTTATTGCCTGATTTTTAACCATGCTCAGCACATGTTTTTTTGCTAATTCAGGGTCAGTGATTAAAGCATTTGGTTTACTTCTAGAAATTAAGTTTCCATTATCTTCATAATTTCTATCTGCAAAAATTTCACAAGCTATTCTTAAACTATTTTTCTTAGCAGCA
>Ga0209089_10003290_pt1 | contig 13846 bp, 15 predicted proteins | sample ArcticOcean_MG_C_FD_187431 | JGI IMG/M metagenome (GOLD analysis project Ga0209089, IMG submission 187431) | Marine microbial communities from western Arctic Ocean - ArcticOcean_MG_CB2_150 (SPAdes) (version 2) | ecosystem: Environmental > Aquatic > Marine > Oceanic | place: Arctic Ocean: Canada... | reverse complement strand
CATAGATTTCCAGATAATCATTAAGCCATATATTTTTGTTGTTAAAATAAAAATATTTAACACCAGAGAATACTAGATCAGGTTTTCTTATGACCATTTTTTCTAAATCTTCTTCAGAATTAACTATTGTAATTGAAACATTTTTATAACGTTTAGATAAGATTTTTAAAATTTTTTCTTCTTCTAGTATAATTCCCACATTATCCTGATGAGCATTTAAGTCACCTAAGTTAGGAACAATAACTATCTCAATTGATTTATTAATTTTAATTGGAACAACGTTCCCTTTTTTAAATGGTAGAATGGCAGCTGTTATAGGAATAGGTTTTTTTGTTATATTTTTTATAATCATAATAAATTGGTTTCATTATCCACGCAAAAAAGTGTGAACAATTAAGTCTCTTTAGATGGGTACTTTCCGAAAAATACTTGCCCAAGCAATTAAGATTAATATTATTTGGCAGTATCTAAAAAAAATGTTGTATCAGCTATTGTTGGTAATAGATAGGATAATATAAAAAAATTTCACCACCAGCATGCCAAGGTTAAATTTTATTAAACAAAATCAACGAAAGATTAAAATTTTAGGGGCATTCTGTTGCCAGGAACCCCTAAAATATTATTTATTAACTTTTAAAAAGCTCTAGAGCTTTATTTAATAAATCTTCAGACTTAGCATGATCTCCAGCTTCATGAGCTTTCATGCCTGCGTCACGCATTTTTTGAGCCTCTTCAATTTTACTATCCAGGTTTTTAGCCATCATCGGACATGATCCAGCTTGCGCTGAGCCAGCAAAAATCACTAGCATTGATATTATTAGTAGTTTTTTCATATTTCTCCTTTAAGTTAAAAATCATTAATAATAGTTAAAGTTAAATTAATGAAAATAAAGATTGCCACTGAGGCGTCATGACCTTGCTAAACTTAATAAAAAGGTCGCCCTTTTGAAAAATATAAAATTACAACAAGTATTACTATTATCATTAAAAGAGCTAAATATGATCCACTTTGAATAAGAGGAATAAATACCAAACCCGCTACTGCAAACAAAAAAAGTCTAATCAATAATTGCACTTGCCAAGCTTATCATTTTAAAAAAAATAATAAAAAATTATAAAATTTTCCAGTGAAATCAACCTTTATACATGCACTGACTCCCCTAGACAAGTTGGTGTAGGATCGAAAGAGGGATCTAGAAACCGTTCTGGTGAATTTGTTCTGGAAAAAGCCTTTGTGGGCTTAAACCCTATTGGCACCACTTCACTTAAATTTTAGTAATATATTTTTTAATATTATAAATGGCTTTAAAAAAACTTATAATAACTAAAAAATAATTAATATCTCTTATTAAATTAAATTTTTATGACAAATCTATAAGATTTTTTATTATATTTATTTGATTTTATAATTTTAGAAACATCTTTTAAATTTATTATTTTTGTTACTTTTAGTAAATTTTTTTTTAACTTAATTGAATTAAATTTATGAAAAATATTTTTTCTTTCATTTGAATCGGTATGTTCTGCATTAATACCCAAGATGTTTGTCTCTCTTAGTATTAAAGGCAAAATATTTATGGTGGATATATTGTTTAAAATATTTCCTATAGAAACAAATATGCCGCCTTTAATTAAATACTTTAAACAACCAGAAATTATATTACCTCCCAAATTATCAAAAACCACTGAATACCTTTCATTCAATAATGCAAAATTCTGAGTATTAAGGAAATTTTTTAGTGAATGTATTTTTGTAATACTTGGATTTTTTAGAATTATATTGTTATCTTTTTTTGAACTTATTACCTCAATATCTATTCCATAGCCTTTAAGCAGGAAAATTATAAACATTCCAACATTTCCTGTTGCACCTGTTACCAAAACAGGTTTTGTTTTATTTTTTAAAATAATTTTTAAAGCTTTGTTAACGGCCTTTACAGCAGTAAAGCCTGATGTGCCCACCATCATTGCTTCTTTTAGGCTTAAATATTTTGGCAATTTACTAACCCATTTCTCAGGCACAGAAATAAATTGAGAAAATGATCCATTTAATTCAACACCAAGAGGTTTAGCTATAACTAATACTTTATCATTTATTTTAAATTTTTTTGAATTTGAATAATAAATAACACCACTAGCATCAATGCCGGGAGTATGAGGAAATCTTTTAACTAGACCACCAATACCTTTAGATATTAAAAAATCTTTATAATTTATATTTGCATAATGAACTTTTATTAATACAAATTTTTTCTTTATTTCTTTTTTATATAAAAAATTATTGTAGGTAATTTTATTTGAAATTTTACCCTTTCTAGTTTTGTTTATTTTTATTGCGGTATATTTTATTGGGAATATTTCTTTTTTATTCATTTTTTGGATATAAAATAATTGTAGTTTCCGCTAGCGATCTTAGTATTGTTACTGTCTTTAACAATACCAGAAGTTTGAATTCTTAATTTTTTAATTGCTAGTATTTTTATGTGGATATTTAGGATTGTTGACTTTTTGATTTTTGCATAAAAATTTGTTTTTGTGCTAGTTATAAGACAAATTTTATCATTAAATTTTTTACTTGAATAAAGTGTGGATACTATAGTTTGAAGCATAGCCTCTTCTATTAATGTTCCAGGCATTATTGGATCATTTGTGAAATGACACTTAAAAAACCAAGAATTTTTAGTAATTATTTTTATGCCTGTTGCTGATTTAAGGCTGATAATGTTTTTTATTTTATCAACCATTAGAAACGGTTCATTTATTTTCGTTAATAGAATGATTTTTTTTTTATTTAAATTTTTCATTAGTTGCCAATTGTTCTTGATAGTGTTGCAATAATGTCAACTCCATCCCATTCAGGAGTTAAGTCAAAAGCTCTTCCAACTGGAACAACTCTATCAATCCCTTTTAATTTATTTCTAACTATAAATTTTTTTATAATATCAAATTCAATTCCATAATATGTAATGGTTTGTAGTTTTTCAGAAACATATCTGTGCAATTGATTTATGTTATTAAGGCTAAACTCAACAAAAGTTCCAAAATTTACATTGTTAAAACTATCAAACTCTATTTTTGTATTTTCTAATGTTATTAGATTAAAATTATTATTATTAATTCTAAATTTATTATTTTTATTTAAAGTGAAATTCATTAAATTTGAAATCTTCTTATTCGCACTTGATAAGTCTAAATCGTATTTTTGATTTACTATTTTTTTTAATTCAATCCAAAATTTTTTTTTAGAAGCATTATTTTTTCCAAGCCAAAAAACAGCACTGGGAGAAGAGCAGCCAAATTGATCCATGGTGTAAGTGTCATTAAAAAATTTTTGAGCTAAAGTTGAGAATTTATCATTATTTAATTTATTAAGCATATTTGAATCTATTAGAGAAATTGAATATCTATCTGCAAATGGTAAATCTATACATCTTGGCTTTGTTGTAAAAGTTTTAAATTTATTTATGGTTTTATCTCCACCCCAAATTATTCTTGCCTCAACCTCTTTAGAAAGCATTGCAGAAATGGAGTCGGAATTATCATATCTTACAAGCAATAGTTTGTTAAAATTTTTCTTTAAATTATTTTTTCTTGATAGTTTTCTTAATATTTTACATAATATTTCAACTTGAAAAAATTTTTTACTTGGAAGCCGAATTATATTGTTATTTCCAGATAACAATCCAAAAACCATAGAGTATGCAAAATTGGTTGGTACATTTGATGGTGTTATGTGTAGAACAGAGCCACGACCCATTCTATTTTTAAAAAAATTATAATTTTTTAATAAAGATTTTATGTTGTTAGTTCTGCACCAAAAACCAAATGTAATTAAATCAGGAAATTTTTTACACGCACTATTTCTTAAAATTTCTTTTGATATTTCATTTAAAAAGATAATGATATCTTTGTCAAAAATTTCAAATGGACCATCTTTAAAATTATAATTACCGATTATAATTTTGATTTTTTTATTAATTTTAGTTAACATCGCTACATCCCTTAAGTTCAGAGTCGGGAACTCTTCCTAGAACAGTAAAATATTTACCCAATTTTCCACATTTGCAGTTGTCAATACCATGAATTATTCCAATATCTTCAGTTAATACGTTTTGTCCAGGATAACTAACTGGTAACAATGAAAGTGTTTGAATTAATCCAGCTTCTTTGAATTTACATAGTTCTAATTTGGAATTTCTAACCAAAATATCTGAAAAAAGTGAGCAATGAAAGAATCCTTTTTCACATTCAGGAAATACAGAGCCAGTTTGCTCCATCATTCCATAATAGCTATAAACTTTCTGTAAACCTAAGTGGTTTTTAACTTCATTTTTAAATTTTGTATTAGTTACTCTTAATTTATACATTTTTTTCCAACCTCCGCCGTGTATCATAATCCCTTGATTTTTATTTAATCTAATTTTTTTTATTTTCATTTCATCAATTAAATTGAACCATATTGAGCTGGTAAAACCAAAAATAATAAATTTTTTATTTTTTTGTATATATTTTTTTAGAATTGATAAATCCAATTTATTTTTTTTATTTAAAAGAAAATATTTATTTTTACAAAGTTGACCGAAACCCTTAATTGCTGCACCTTTGGCGGACATAGCGTCTTTAGAACTTAGAAAATTTTTATTTTCTAAAAAAAAAATATCCGAGTCTTTATCAATTATATTTGAAAAAATTTTGCCAAGAGCTTTAGATTGTAAAATAGCTGTTTTATAATCTAAATGAATTTTTGATTTTTTATTACTAGTTGTGCCAGATGAGTTAAATGTTGAAATTTTCTCATTTTTAATTTTTGAAATTAAATCAAAATTTTTAAATAATGAAACATGTAAAAATGGAAGATCGGCTATTTTTTTTATTTTAGATATTGACTTAAATAAATTATTTGAAATTAATTTATATTCACTAGAATGTTGGTAATGAAATTGTGAAAGTCTTTTTATATTAAAAAAAAAGAATTTATTTTTTTTTTTAATTGGTAGGCTAAAAGAATTTAGATCAAATAATTTTTTATAGTCTAACATCTAATTTTTTTAATTCATTATAACTTATCTTATTATTTGATGTTCTCGGGAAATATTTTAACTTAATCAACTCAAAAGATCTAATGTTTAAGTTGGTAATTTTTGAAATATAATTAATTAGACTTGTTTTGTTGTATTTTTTTTCTATAAAAATAATAATTTTTTTATCGTTACTAAGACATGCGATTTTATAACCTTTTTTTTTCATTAAATTTTCGAGAGCACCGATATCAACCCTATTACCAAATATTTTTGCAATTTTACTTTTTCTACTTGTAATATAAAAAAAACCATCTCTATCAAAATACCCTAAATCTCCAGTGTTAAGTTTATAATTTTTTTCATTATCATTTATTAAATCTCTAAAATTTTTCGAATATCCCATAAACACATTTTTTCCCTCACAAACAATTTCCCCCTCTTTAAAAGGTTCTAGTATTTTTTTTTCATTGTTATCAATTATATAAAGTTTATTTCCAGGTATCCCTTGGCCTATACTTCCCAACTTTCTCTTTAAAAACTCTGGTTTTAAGTAGGAAATTCTTGGTGATGCTTCAGTTTGGCCATACATTGAAAAAAATTTCAATTTATTTTTTTTACAAAAGTTAATAATTTCTTTTAAATTTTCTTTTTCAAGTTTTCCACCAGCGTGGGTTAAATATCTTAATGTGTTATTTTTTATATTTTTTAAACCAATTTTGCTGAGAATTTCATATGTATAAGGTACACCATTAAACGATGTAATTTTATTTTTTTTAAGAATTTGCCAAAATTTTTTTTCAATCAAAGAATAATTTGAAATTATTATTGATCCTCCTTTTTCAAAATGTGTATTAATTATTGAAAGCATATAACTGTAACTGATTGGCAAATTTGTTATGGTTGTGTCTTTCTTGTTAATTTTTAAATATCTTATTATGGTGTCAGCATTGTACTTAAGATTAGTTCTCGATAACTTAACAAATTTAACTGATCTCATTGATCCAGAAGTTGGTAATAATAAAGACAAATTTTTGTTTAAATTTATTTTTCTATTAACTTTGTTTTTCAACAAAACTTCGTTAAAGAAATTGTATTTTTCAATACATTTTTTATTAAAGATAGATTTATTTTTTGTTGACAAAAAAATATAGTTCGGTTTATAGTTTTTGAAAATTTTAAGAATATTTATTCTTGCTGTTTTTACATCTGCAATTATTGCAACATGATTATTAATAATACAAAAGATATAAGCAAGTAAAGAGCCAATAGTATTTTCTGAAACTATTAATACTAGAGATTTTGGTTTTATTTGTTTTTTGATCTTATTAAATTCAATTAATATTTCCTTATAAGTTAAACTAATATTCTCACCATCACATATTGCTATTTTGTTAGCGTGACTACCAAAAGATTTGAATAATTTCATGTTAAAGATTTATATCTTTTTTAATAATTTAATTATTTTTTTTGTTATCCCATTAGCATCAAGACCATGATACTTTAACAAATGATTATATTTTGCAGTAGGACCAAATTTATCAGGCAATGAAAAAGAATGCAGTTCAGTTTTTATTTTGTATTTTAATATTTTTTCAGCAATAATACTTCCCAACCCCCCTACTGTTGTGTGCTCTTCAATAGTTATAACTTTTTTAAATTTAGAAATTATTTTAGTTACACTTTCATCTATAGGTTTTAAAGAGACGACATTAACTAGTTCAGCGCTAATTTTCATTTTTTTTAGAGATTTTAAAGACAATTTAATTTGACCCAATATCGATCCATGGGAAAGAATTAAAATATCATCGCCCTTTGAAAGAGTCATATTTTTTCCAAATTTATATTTATAATTTTTTTCATACACTTTTTCAGACCCAGGTATTCCCGTGAGTCTGATATAACTAGGACCTCTATCATTAAAAGCGTAATCATTTAAAACTTTACCCAATTCCGAACAATCTGCGGGACAAGTTATATTAAGATTGGGAATTGTTCTCATAATAGCTATATCTTCTAGTCCAAAGTGGCTATTACCTAAAAAACCCATTGAGAGACCGCTGCCTAATGCCACAAGATTTACACCATGCTTCATATAGCCTAAGTTCATTCTTATTTGTTCACTTGCTCTCATAGAAAGAAATGGAGCGAAGGAAGTTACAAAAACTTTATAACCTTCGTCAGCAAGCCCTGCTGCTACGCCAATAAGGTTTTGTTCACTTATTCCAATAGAAATATATTGATTTGGAAATTCAATTTTAAATCTTGCTAACCCTGACGATCTTCCTAAATCTGCGCTTAAAACAATTAGTTTTTTATTTTTTTTTGCAATATCTAACATAAATTTACCAAACATTGCTCTAGGTCCCATTCTTGACCACTGGTTTGCGTTAGTAGAATTAAAATTCATGTCTAGTCTAAATTTATTGATTTAATAGATTGTAAATATAGTTCTTTTGTCAATCTTCCGTGATGCCAATCATTATTATTTTCCATAAAATTAACACCTTTCCCTTTTGTTGTTTTAGCAATTATTGCAGTCGGTTTTGATTTTGATTTTTTCTTGAAAGCGCTAATCAAAGCAGAAATATTATGACCATCACAGCTATTAATGTTCCATCCAAAACCTTTCCATTTTTTTTTCATTTCTCCGTAGCTCATCATTTTATTTATGGACCCATCATTTTGATAACCATTACAATCAACAACTACATATAAATTATTTAAGTTTTGTTCAGTTGCTGTTATTGCCGCTTCCCATAATGAACCCTCATAACATTCTCCATCCCCAACAACTACTATTATTGAATTATCTTTATTCTTTCTCTTATAGGAAATAGCTAAGCCAACACCAAATGATAAACCTTGACCTAAACTACCATTAGATGTTTCTATACCTATAGATTTATTCATAATTGGGTGAGCAATAAATTCACTTTCATTTTTTTGAAATCTTAAAAGATCTTTTTTTTTAACAAAACCTTTGCAATGTAGAACTGATAATAGCGCAAGAAAACCATGACCCTTACTTAATATAAATCTGTCTAATGGTTTATTAATTCTTATATCAAAATATGAATATATTGTTGATAAAATTTCTACAATTGATAACGCTCCACCAATATGAGATGGTTCTCCACAATTGTAACTAATATCTAAAATTATTCTTCTAATTTTATAACTTAATTTTTGTATTTGATTAATTTTTTTTAACACTCCATTCCTCCATCTAAAAAAATAATCTGTCCATTTATATATTGAGAATTTTTAGATGATAAAAAGAGTATTAAATTTGCAACTTCATTTGGTTCACAAGCTTTTTTCATAAATGATTTAGAAATAAGTTCATTTCTAGATTTAGGATCCATTTTTTTTAACATTTTTGTATTCGTTGCATTTGGACAAATACCATTAACTCTTATATTGTAGCTTGAAAATTCATTTGCCATAATTTTAGTAGCGTGCATCATTGCTATTTTACTACACCCATATGCAAGAGTGCCTCTATTAGCTATTTTTGTCACTACTGATCCTATATTAATTATAGATGCATTTTTTGATCTTTTTAAATGCTTAAGAACAAGTTGCGTTAACCTTATTTGTGAAAAAAAATTAATATCAAATATTTCTTTTAAATTTTTTTGGGAAGTCATCTCCACTATTGCTCCAGAGGCTTTTCCGGCATTATTAATTAGGAAATCCAATTTTTGTTTATTGGAAAAAGTTTTTTCAAGTTTTGCTTTAAGGCTGACTTCGTCAGTTAAATCAGTCTCTATAATCTTTACTTTTCCAGAAAATTTTTTAACATAATTTTTAAACTTACTATCTGATTTTCTGATTAAGCATATAACATTGGCATTATTTTTTAAAAATAAATCTAGAATTGATCTCCCAATTCCACCATTAGCACCTGTTATTAAAGCTGTTTTACCTTTTAACATGTTAAATTTATTTTCTAAAAATTTTATTTTTATATTTAACTTTTTTTAATAGTTTAAACATATTTTCTTTTTTTGTGTCTTTTAAATAATATTTTTTTCTTAAATTAAGAGCTTTTATAACTGAATTTGATGTAAAATAAGCCTCCAAAATATCATTAACTAAAATTTTCTCACAATTATCCCAATCTTTTTTTTTATATAAGTTAATTCTTCTTTTTTTCAAACTAAGTATAAATTTATTCTTTAAATATTTTTTAATTATGATCTCAATTTTAACAGCTCGGGTAAAACTCGGCATATATTCATCACCTGGAATCATTTGATTTAAGATTAATTTTAAATTACCCTTTAAGAGAGAATATTCTCCTGATTTAAGCATTTTTTTTAATTAAGTTTTTCAAATTTTTTTTTATATAATCTGATATCATTAGTGATACAGCCTGTACAGTTGATGCAATATTTACACCAGAGGATGAAGGAAATATACTGCTATCAACAATAAATAAATTTTTAATTTCATGACACTGTCCAAATTTGTTTACTACAGAATTTTTTTTACTAGTACCCATTTTTGCTGTGCCCACTAAGTGCCAGCCAGTGTTTTTAACTGGCCCAAAAGCTATTATATTTTTTGCTCCAGCTGTTCTAAATAATTTTTTACATTGATTAATTCCATGTGAAAGCATTTTTTTAGTATTATCTGAAAGTTTATAATTTATTTTTATACCTGGCATTCCGTTATTATCTTTATTTTTATGGTCTAATTGGATGAAATTATTTTTATTTGGCGTGTCTTCACAAATTATTGCTATAGGAATTGTCCGTCCAAAATAATCAAATAAGCTTTTAAAAAAAGAATTGCCAAACTTAATTTTATTAAATTTTTTCAAATAATGAAAAGACTCAATGGGTCCTGGAGATTTTAAAAGTTGAAGTGTATAACCTCTTTTAAAATTCCTATTTTTTTTTGTTTCATAAAATTCATGACTGTATATTGAACACCCTTCAGGACCCTCATTTGACTCTAAAAACTTATCAAATTGGCCCTCAACAAAACCTAGTGGATGAAGCATCAAATTTTTACCCAATTGACCAGAGTTATTTGCAAGTCCATTTGGGAAATCTTTATTTTTTGAATTTAATAATATTCTTGGTGTCCCGATACCATTAGATGCCAATAATATTAATGAAGCTTTTAAAAATTTTTTTTCATTTTTTTTATTTGAATAAATAACACCAGTTGCAATTTTATTTTTTGATAATTTAATTTTTAAAACTCTAGAATTAGGCTTAATTATAACTCCATTTTTTTCTGCTTTATTTAAGTAAATTTCGACTGCTGTTGGTCTAATACCTTTTTTTAATTTTTTTGATTTTTTAATAGCCGCGTACGATGGCCACCAATGCCATCCAAGTTTATTAAAAGCTTTTGCGATTAAACCTCCTGAATATCCAATATCAAGTGGGGGGAGCAAATTACTAATTTCAGGATAAGCAGGGTCACCGGAAACACCTGAAACTCCAACCATTTTATCATTTAAATTGTAATATTTTTCCAAATCGTAATAATTAAATAACCAGTTAGATCCAATTTTATCATTTTTTTTTGTTTTAAAATCTGAAGGGTGAAATCTAGGATAATGCCCAGAATAGATAAGTGTTGAACCGCCAACCGCATTATAGTTTGCAATAGAAATTGGTGAATTTTTACTATTTATTGGATAGTCAGAATTAAATTTTCTTTGATTAGGGTCTATATTAAATTTATTTAATTTATTTATTTCACGATCTTTGTTGTTAAATGAATATTCTTTTTTATTTATCAAAGGACCTTGCTCTATACATGTTATTTTAAGATTTAATTCACTCAAGTTCCATGCAGAAGCAGCTCCTGAAGCTCCAGCTCCTATTATAAGGATATCTGTTCTCTCTTTTTTCATTATTAGAATTATTTTTTAGGAAGAAATTTATCTAAAATTTCTGGGATTGTGATAATCATTTCTGCTTCGCACGCAATTTTTCCAAAAACAATTCCTTTACCAACTCCTTTACAAATTCCTCTTTTCCAGGATAGTACTTTAGTTTCTATTTCAAGTTTTTCTCCTGGTAGTATCTCTCTTTTAAATCGCACAACATGCGAAATTGCATGAGTCACTTTACCTTTATTCCCGGGTAGAGTTGTAATTGCTACCGTTAGCATTTGAGCTAGAGCCTCTAGTTGAAGAGCTCCCGGAACATTTGGATGTCCTGGAAAATGAATTGGGAAAAACCACTCATTATTTGTAAAATTTTTGTAACCATTCGCTAATTTCCCAGGAATTACTTTTGTAACATAATCAATCATTAAAAAAGGATATCTGTTAGGCTGATAGTCCAGTAATTCTACGCTATTTAAGCTATTTTTTTTCAATTTATTAAATTGTAATTTTATATTTTTTTAAAATTTTTTTACCTTTTTCAAAAGAACTAAAATCTATAATATCATCCATATCTAATGAAATTTTGAAAGCGTCTTCAAGTTCACCTACCATAGACATGTGTCCCACAGAGTCCCACTGAGGCACTGACTCATATTTTAGTTTTTTAAGTTTTGATTTTTCTACTGAAAAAGATTTTATAAAAATCTTGTTGTATTTATCTAAGTTAGTCAAAATTTATGTATTTAAAGTTTTTAATATATCTTCTTATTTATAATGATTAATTTTATTATTTAAACACTTTTTTTCAATAAAATCAATGTTTCTATGGGAAATTATATTATAATTTTTTTTATTTTTTTTTATTACTGATACAAGTTTTGGTACTTTATTTTTCAGATCTTTAAGTAGGAGCTGTGATGACTTTTTTATATCTAATTTAAAACAGATTAATTTTTTATGTCTATAAAATCTGGCAAATTTTTTTTTTAATAATAAATTATCACATGTTTTTGTAATTGCAGAATATTCACATAATTTTCTATTTCTTACATATAAAGTAATTTTTTCTTTTTTTTTGTTATTATACATATCTGTGCAATCAATTTTAAACTCCTTATCATATCTATATTTAACCTTAGAGAGATACTCAAGATGATGAATGTGAGTAAAAGATCTACTATAATGATGACCAAGAGTTAATAAGTAAAAATTATCTTTTATGAAATATTTCCATAAAGAGTCATTGCCTACTACATGAGAATCTTGAACTTTTTTATAAAAGTTTTTTTTTTTTCCAAAACATAAAAAAGAATAAAAAGGATTACCTATTCTATATTTATAATAATCTTTAAGCAGTAATGTACCTAGGGCGCCGCTATCACTTGAGCTGAGTCTTTGATTAAATTTTTTTTCACGAACAGATTTGAAATTAAAAACAGGAATTATTAAATTTCCCTTTTTGCCTAAATTATCTAAGAAAAAATTTAATATTTGTTTAACAAAATGATAACGGGTAATTCCTTTATCATTTAAAGTGTCGAATAATTTAAAAATATCTACACCTAAATAAATATTATCACCTTTCTTTATTTTTAAATTGCTTAATATTTTTTTTAGAATCTTTGTATTATTACTAACCATTAGTTAATATATATGATTAATTTATTTCTATCATATTCATTCCTTTTTTAGTATCGAGATTTTGGAGTGGTAAGTGTGCTGATACTTTCAGAAGCATTTTTACCATTTCGTTCTTTCATTGGTGGAGTTGAATAGTAATGAAGAAGCTTTTTTATATTATAATTTAGTTTTTTCATTCGTTTCATACCAAGCATATCAGGAAATCTCCAATATGGTTTCATCCACCATGGTCCATAAATAATGGATACACTCCATCTATCTTCATTTGTTGCTTCGCCTCCTTTATGCCATAGACCACTGTCAAAAAGAATCATGCTACCCTTTTTACAAGTAATAACTTTATGTTTATAATTTCCATAACGTTTGGGTTTTTTTCTTATTAAGTGAGATTTTGGAACATAAAGTGTAGCTCCATTTTCTTTTGTAAAGTCATTGAGCGTCAACAAAGCTACGTAGCTAAATCCTTTGTCTATTTTTTTTCCACCCAAATAACGAGAGTCTGTATGCCACTTTGGTTTATCGTGTAAAGTGTTAAGAAATTTATTTTTAAGAATTCTTCTATTTAAAACACCCTGATCGATTATAACATAATTTTCATCTAGCAGTTTAGTTAAAATTTTATCTACTGTTTTAAAATAAAGCAATCTGAAGAAATTTTTATCGGATCTAAATGGACAAATTAACTTTTGAAAGTTATTATATAACACGATTGTTTTTTTTTTTTTTAACAGTTTATTTAATAATAAGTTTGATCTATTTACAAAAAGGTCACACTCTTTTTTAGAAAGAACATTTTTAATAATAGTGAATCCATTCTTTTTTAATTCAGCTACATGTCTATTAATATTACTCATTATTACTATAGTTAATTCCTTTAAAATTTAGTCATTTTATAAATAAAATCTTTTTGTGATAAATTGTATATTACTAACAATTTCTTATTTAATATCACATTAAAGCCATTTTAACAAAAGGTAGAAGTTTAAGACAAATTCCGAATGTATTGCGAACGGGCTTTGTGTAGAATTAATTCATGGGATTTTTTGGTTTTATAATAGTTGCAGTTTTATTTATAGTACTGTTAATTCTTCTTGCAGGCATTGTTTCTTATTCTGGAAGTTTAGAACCAGGAGCTCCGCGTTTCTTTGGAGACTCTCAATAAAAATTCCGATTCTATTCCGAATAGAAAATATTCTAACGCTAATTCTTATTAAAAATTCACTAAAGCAGAAGGTTGTGTAGGGGCGTTCTGTTACCCGGTGCCCTTAACCTTGGTGCCAGTTTCTTGAACTAGAATCATACAGCATCAGCCAAGACTCACGTAAAA
>Ga0209089_10003288_pt1 | contig 13853 bp, 7 predicted proteins | sample ArcticOcean_MG_C_FD_187431 | JGI IMG/M metagenome (GOLD analysis project Ga0209089, IMG submission 187431) | Marine microbial communities from western Arctic Ocean - ArcticOcean_MG_CB2_150 (SPAdes) (version 2) | ecosystem: Environmental > Aquatic > Marine > Oceanic | place: Arctic Ocean: Canada... | reverse complement strand
ACCAGTTGCTCGTAGTCCCGCATGCAGCTTTCGACCAACTCTTTGAGTTCCTGCACGTCGGCGCTCTGTGAATGCGTCATTTGCGTCAGCGGCTCCATCCAGCCATGCATCAGCTTGAACTGCTGCTCCATCACGTTGAGCATCGTCCTGGGGATCTTGTTGATCACCGTAATCTTCTGTTCGCCGCCCGGTCCACCGCCCCGAATCGATTCGGAGATGACCGACGGTTCGCCATCTTCGTCCGGCGACGACTCGGCCCGCTCTGGAACGACCTGCTGTGAAGTGGCCTGCGCTCGAATCGCCTCGGCCAACTCCTTGAACACCGATGGATCGAATGCAACCGGTGCCGGCGCTGGCGGCAGTACGCGGGCGGCCGACTGTTCGGCAGTCTGCTGAACCAGTTCCCCAACGTGTTGCAATCCGCCTGACAGCGATTCCGAAACTGTGGCGATGCCCTCACGCAGTCCGCCGACGTGCGAGATCAATTCTCCAATTCGGGCGGCGACTTCGCAATCGTCATCGTCATCATCTCGGGCAGACAGCTGCGAGACCCCTTCGGTCATTGCCTGGCGAATCGAATTCAAACCTTCGCCGAATGCGCTCAACTCGACAATTGCCTGGCCGATCTTGTCGTCTTCGCCCATCCCCCGCATCCGCACGTTTCGCTGGAACGTGCGCTGGATGTCGTCCCAGCGTTTCGCTTCCTCATCGTTCAGGATGCCCATGATCTCCTTGAACTTCAGCATGTTCGCCTCGGTTCCCGAAGTCAGCGTCTGCGAGTCCTGTTCGTAGTTTGTGACGATCAGCGTCTGGAGTTCCGCATCGTTCATAATCGGATACACCTTCTCGGCGATCCGGTTCATGTTACGGTACGAACCCTGCAGCTTAAACGGCGGCTCGGTGCGGTAATCGTCCGACTGGGCGGCCGACTCAATATACGCCCGGTTCACCTGCAGAATAACGTCGCGGACGCGCATCAGTTTCTGCATCGCCGAAACCATCTCGTTGAGTTCTTCCAACGAGTAGTTGCCATCCAATTCCACGCCGTCCTTGTTTCCATGCTCGGCCATCTTCATGACGGCATACACGTCCTGCTGGCTGCGAGTCGCCAGATTGTTCAGCGCCGGGTTGGAAGTCATGCAGTTTTCGAGATAACTCATCTCGAACGCCGGCGCGTTGTCGCCCACCACTTCGCCCAGATTGTAGACGTCGGCCCGGTTGGCCAGCATGTCGGGAATTTGGAACTTCTCGCCGCTTTCGGTGTATGGGTTGCCCGCCATCACGACAGCAACTTTTCGGCCGCGCAGATCGTAGGTGCGGGTCTTCCCCTTGTAGACCCCCTCGATCTTCCGCGTGGCATCGCAGAGCGAGATGAACTTCTGCAGAAACTCCGGGTTCGTATGCTGGATGTCGTCCAGATAAATCATCACGTTGTCGCCCATCTCCAGCGACAGATTCAACTTCTCGACTTCCTCACGCGCACCGGCATTGGGCGCAGCTTCCGGGTCCAGCGATGTCACTTCGTGCCCCAACGCCGGCCCATTGATCTTCATAAAGATGATGCCCAGGCGGTTCGCAATGTACTCCATCAACGTCGTCTTGCCGTACCCAGGTGGTGACACCAACAGCAGCAACCCCATCCGGTCGGTCCGCTTTTGCTCGCCCGCTTCTCCCATTTGCTTGGCCAGATTGTCACCAATCAACGGCAGGTAAACCGTATCGAGCAGCTTGTTACGCACGAACGATGTCAACACGCGGGGCCGGAATTCTTCCAGCCGCATCTCTTCCCGGGCCTCTTCGAGAAGCGCTTTCTTCAGCTTGCCGTATTCGATGAAACGAGGGACAACCGTCTTTTTGAACTGGTCGAGCCGCAACATGAACTCGTTATAATGCAGGCGATACCCGGCACCTTCCACTCGCGGATGCGAACCAACCATCCCCTCCAACTCGCAAACCACATCGGCTTCCACAATTCTCTGCGAGTCGATCTTCTTATCGACGAGTTGCGCAGCGACTTCATCGACGTATTCAGACTCCAGCGTCTGCGACTCGCCACCGTCGCCGTTCGTGCGCATCTGCAGGAAGGCTTCGACCCAGTCGCGCAACAACAGCAAACAGCCGGCCGGATCGCGCTGCACCGACTTCACCGTTTGTGCAAACCGGTCGCCGAACTTACTGCGCGTCAGGTGTTCGTTGAATTCCCGGAATAGGTTGGCTGCCGTTCGGCTGACGACAAACCCGTCCCCGCGAATCAATTCGCAGAAGAGATACTCGGCCGCCTCGTCAATCAGCGACTCGGGGAATAATTCACTGTGCGCGACAAACTCGCCGAGCATGTCTCGCAAACGCGACTGATACTCCGATTGCGCCTCGGCGTCGGGAAACAACTCGATAACTGCCCCGAAACCTTTCAGTTTGGCCGCCATCTGTTTCTTCTCGGCGCCATTGGCGAATCGATTCCAGAAGACGTTGGCCAATGCACGCGACCGCGTGTGGAATCGCAACAGACCAATTCCAGCGCCCATGTCGAGCAACGCACGAATGATCAACGCGGCATCGTGATCGTGAACGCCCTTGACGTAACCCTCGCTGTACCGCGGCCCCATAAACCGGGCAACGGCGGCCTGCAGTTGCCCGGCATCGAGTTGACGGGCTTCCTCGGCTGTTGGCACATCCGACTCATCATCTGAAGAAGCTTGGTTTTCGATCGCCAGATACATCGTGTGTGCCAGAAACTCGGCACGGTACACGTCCCGGTTTTCCGAAACCACGTCCTGATTCCAAACGTCCTTCGTCGCGGTCAACCGATCGCTGACGATCCGCTCGAAGAAGTTCGTACCCGTCAGATGCAGGCACAACTCCTCGTCGCGAAAGACGCTCGTCAAATCGAGCGGTTGCACATTGACCGTAAACTTGCGGCTGCCAAACTTGATGATATTTTCGCCATCGACGTACAACTCCTGCCGATCCTTCAACTGACGGACGGCGTCTTCACGAACCGTTTTCAAACGGCTTTGAATGTCATCGACCTTGACCGAATCGTCGAGGTCGCCGAGTTTCTCGACAATGTCGCGGACCTTTTCGATCATCAGGTCCGATGCGAAGTAGCCGTTGATCTCGTTGATCGTTTCAAAACTCTCGACGCGGTTCTTGATCCCGTTCAGAATTCGGTCGGCCGCAGCCGCCAGCGCGCTGGCGCGTTTGTTGCGGGCTTCGACCAATGCCAACTTCTTGGTCTCGAACGCGTTGTAAATCTCTTCGCGTTTTTCGGTCAATTGAATGACGAACTCATCGAACTCGGCGAATCGGCCTTCCAACTCCTCAATCTGAACCATCATCTTCGTCAGGAATTCATCGCACTTCTCCGGCGTGTCGCAGATGTCGAGATAATTGACGACCCCCTGGTTCAGGAGTTTCATCTGCGAGTTGAATTCCGCAATCCCCTCGACCGACAGCAATTCACGCGTCTTCTTCTTCAGGCCGGCACGCGCCTGGTTGACCGTCGAGAAGATCGTCGAAATGTTGTCGATGATCGCCGTCCGCTGGGTGGCGTCATCAATCTTGAGGTTGCTGACGATCTCGATCAGCATTTCAAGTTCATTCGCGCTCGTCGCGATGTCTTCTTCGATCTTGCGTGCCTCGGTCACTTTCGTGAGGCCGCCAATCTTCGATTGTTCTTCTTCAACCTTCTGCTGATACGGTTTCAACGAATCCGGTTTCAGCAGAAACTCGACACAGCGGCCCGCGAGCCGGTCGGACTCCTCGGCGACTTCGTTTTCCAGCGACTCGACCAGTTCCAGATCGACGTACCGCAATTCCTTCAGCGAGATAATTTCGCCGCGACATGTTCGCAGTTCTGCCAACGATTTGACGAAACCATCGATCGCCTCGAACCGCCCGCGATTGATGTCGGCTAGTGTCTCGCGTGCATGCTTGCTGACGCGGCTGGTCTCCGATACCGTATTCCGGCGGACGCGGACGACCTTTTCAAATTCATCAACGGCCGCCGTCGCTGCCTGCTTGATCTCCAGCAGCGTTTGTTTCAGGTTGCCGGTTTCTTCGTTACCGATCCAGAAATAGGAATCGACGATGTCGCCGGCCTCTTTGACCAGATCGATATACAGACCGGCGTAGGAGTCCTCTTTCTCGATGAGATTGAGTACCTCGTAGCACTCGGACATGCCGCGAACGATGTCCTTGTTACCAATCTTGTACAAGAATGAATCGGTTTGTGTCGGTGGTTTGTAGTTCTCGCCGACGTAGGGCGTTTGCCAGAGTTGGATGGCGTGATGCTTCTGCGGCTCGTCCTGCCCCTTGAAGCAGATCATCTCGCCGCCTTCAAAGAAGGAATAGCCGTGGCAGACAATCGGCGTATCGACCTGTTGGGAGATGAGGTTGTACGGCAGTAGCACGTACGATCCGGAGCGGCGGTGATAGAAGACGTAAAGATAGTCCTCGCCGTTGGGCGCAGCGAATCGCCGCTCGAACAGCATGTCCTTCAGGCCGCTGCCGAAGGTCTTCGACTGCCCATCCTGCAGGTAATACCCGTTGGAGAAAATAAGCCCGTGATCGTCGGGCAGCAGGACGCAGGCATGCTCGATGGAGTCGAGCCGCATCGCCCGCTGAATTTTCTCGTTGTAAACGATGTAGCGAGTCGCTTCTTCCTGATAGGGGCGGATCTTCAGCAGAACAATGTTGCCAACGATCGAATAGTGAATCTCGGCGTCGTCAAGCGTCTGGTCGGCGTTGTCAACCGGCTCCGAATAGATGCCCTCGCCCGTTTCGGTACTGTCCTCAATTTTTATGGTGAGATCACCGCCGACCGTCTCGACAAACACACGGTCTTCAATCGAAATGTGGGGATGCTCGCCGTGCTGATGCAGGTCGCGATGCGTTCGTTTCCATTCGAACTCGTGCTGCGCGGGAAACGCCACTTCGTGATCGCTACGATTATCGAGGTATTCGAGCGATTCGCCGCGCACGAGCCATTTGAAAGCTTTGATGTCGCCGACGCCCTTGCCGACGCGGAAGACCATAAACAGATGCGGCCCACGACGGAAGAATTTTGCGAACACCGCTTCCTTGTAGAAGCGGTGCACGTCGTGGAAGTCCCGTTCGAATTGCTCCCCTTTGATGAGGTCCAGCGGCAATTCGTGAAATGACTTTTCGCGAAACTCATACACGGAGAAGACGTCGGCAACTCCGCGCTCGGTTTTCAGCCCGAAATGCACGTTGTAACCAAACAGGAACCGGCTGCCGATGGCGACCATGTCGCGGGGAACGCAGTTGTGTCCAGTCGTAACGCGTTCCGTCCCCAGCAAGACGGTTTCGATCGATCCGAAAACCTCTTTGCGGGCGTGGTTCAGAGTCTCCAGCCGGCTGCGCAGTTCTTTTCCTTCGCCAGAAAGCCGGTTACGAATAATTTCGTAAGTGCTGCTCTCCAGCGCAATTTCCGGCTCGGCCGCTTGGACGGCGGATTCTTTTTCGACGGTTGCCATAGGAGTCGCGACTCGATTTAGCCTCAAGGGATTTAGCCGCCGGTGAATACACCGGCGGCCGACGTGCGATCGTCAATTGACGCCGCATTGCCGGCCGACCCGCCGTGTGGTCACGGCGGGCTAAGTGAAGTCGTTCAATCGGCCGCTGCACTCGCGGTGACGCCGAGCATTGCGACCCGTTTGTCCGCCAGACCGGCACCACGAATCGTTTTCAACAAACCTTGCAGTGAATTTTTCGACTCGGCGTCGTCGGCTTGTAACAGCATCTTGCCGATCAAGGCAGCAACCGACATGTCCTTCACATCCTCGAAATTCATCCCGAATTGCGAGACGAATCCTTTCAGGCTCTCGCGGAAATTCTCGGGCTTGCCGTTGAAGAAGGTCGATTTCACGTCGGTGAGAACGTCGCTGTTGTTGACGAACCGATCGACGGCCTTGCCTCCCTTAACCGCACTGACAATCTGGTCGAAGAACGTCGTCTCGCCGCCGACAATGTCGATGCGGGCCGACTTGAGCGCCTCGCCGACAATGTTCGACTGTGCCTCGGCAATGTGCTCCTGCGCTTCGATGGCCGCGATTTCGATGTCCTTGTCCTTGTTCAGCCGCAGCTTGAATTCTTCGTGTTCCTTGCCGACTTCATCGAAGAGTCTCATGGCGTTTGCCTTCTCTTCAATACCAGTCGCTTCGGAACTGAACTTCTGCTGCATGACGGTCGCTTCGGCCGTTCCCAGCTTCTCGACGGCAACCGCTTTGGCCTCTTCGCCCTTCGCTGAGGCGACGGCTTTCCGCTGAATGACGGCCGCTTCGGCCGTTCCGTCTTTCTCTTTGGCGTCCGCCTTGGCCACAATGACCTCGGCGTCGCCTAAACCGATCGCCGCGTGATCGGCCGTCTTCGCTTCGGCCAGCATCTTGGTCGCCTGCATCTGTTTTTCGGCGGCCGCCCGCTTGCCTTCGGCTTCGACCACAACCTGTTCGGCCTGAAATTCGGCCGACTGCTTGCTGGCTTCCGCCGCTCTGACTTGTTTCACCAACGATTCCTGCGCGGTCGCTTCGGCGGTGGTGACCGTCACGCGTTTCAGCCGATCGACGCCCATGAATTCCTGGGTGTTCTTAATGTTTTCCTGTTCCTCGACCACGCCGCGTTCAACGGCGAGGCGCTCGCGGATCACCTCTTGAATGTTGCGCTTCTCGATTTCGATGGCCTTCTCTTTTTCAATGTCGGCCAACCCGACGACGCGTTCGCGTTCGGTCACTTCCAGCAGGCGGTCTTTTTCCACCCGCTCGATTTCGACCTTGTCGGTCCGTTCTTTGTTACGCATGGCGACAATGATCTGCCGCTGTTTGTTTTCGTCGCGAACTTTGATTTCTTCTTCCGCGGCGATGCGGGCTGATTCGGCCTTCAACCGTTGCTCTTCCTGGACCTTCGCCGCCTCGGCGTGTTCGCGGGCCGTGATTTCGGCGATTTCCCGCTGCTGTTTCTGCTCGGCTTCGACGCGTTGCCGTTCGAGCTCGTACAGCGTCTCGTCGCGTTCTACGTTCTGCTTCTTAATCGTCTTGGCTTCTTCGACCTCGAAGTGATTCCGTGCCATGTTCTCAACCGTGGTCAATTGGGTAATCTTCTTGATACCCTCGGCGTCGAGAATATTGTGCGGGTTGAGCATCTCGAGTCGGGTTTGCTCCAGATAATCGATATGGCAATTATCGAGCCGATATCCGTTCAGGTCGGTGCCGATTTCGGCGATGATCTTGTCGCGGAAATTGTCGCGGTCGGTGTACAGCGAGACAAAGTCGAACTGCTTGCCGACGGTTTTGAGTGCTTCGGAGAATTTCGCCTCGAACAATTCACGCAATTGGTTGATGTCCGACGCCCGTTGCGGATTGAGCATCTCGGCAACCGCTTTGATGTCTTCGGTCGCATTGTTGACACGGACGAAAAAGGCGACCTTGATATCGGCCCGAATGTTGTCCTGACAGATCAGACCGTCTTCGCCTTCGCGGGCGATTTCGATCCGCTTGACCGACATGTCCATCACGTGGGCTTCCTGGATCAACGGAATGACAACCATGCCGTGACCAGTGCAGACCGTCAACCCCTTGACGCCCGTCCGTACGATCGCCTCCTCTGGTCCCGGTTTTCGGTAGAAGCGGGAAAAGAGCGTCGCAAGTCCAATCAGAGTTATTACTACGACGGCTGCACCGATCAGAATGGTGGTAATATCGGGCATGGTTACACCTCTTGCTCCGCTCGTTTGACGAAATAAATGTTTTCTTCCGGAGAGTAATCGACGATTTCGGCGAAATCGCCTTTATTCAATGTTCCTTCAGCAGCTCTCACATGCAGCACCAACGGTGCGGCACCGGTCGCAAAGTTGGCTTCTCCGCCCTTCTCCGTTACTTCAATTGTTGAGATGCGGCAGGTTTTTCCCAACAGGTCTTTCGAGCCAATTGGCTCAACAGCGTCGAACTTCCCGCATAACGGTTGTGTCAGAATTTTGGTAATGCCAGAAGCAATGGCGAAATCCCGTACGATTGCTAACGAGTCATTCGCAAAATCAAATCCGCTATGCGGTTCCAAATGGTCGAAATTGGTCAAAATCACCCGCGAAACCACCCACGCCGACAATCCGAAAACGCTCAGCCACAACATCAACGGCACGCGGCCAAGATTCAGAAACCGAAAGGGGACAAAGCCCAAATCGAGCAGCGACCCATCGACGTCGGTGTCGAAGTGAATGTCGTGAAAATCGATATGAAGCGCGTCAACCGTTAGCGCTCCCAACATCACCATCAGCCAATACGTGCAGCACACTAACACCAGCACCGTTGCCGGCAAGGTGGGCCACATAAAACTTGGTTCGAGAAACTCAGGCATCCCGCGCTCCTTCGGGCGGTCGGTCAATCCGATCGCGACAACAATCCCGCCGACCGTTCGCTTCAGAACAGCCGAACCGGCCTGATGCGCCGAATCAACACGTTGCAAGTATGCAACACAGTTGTGTGGGAACGATGTCAGAACGCAACCGGAGAAGATCGGATCACGGAATTCCGGTGCAGTTTTCCGATTCTGTGCATAATCGCGTCTGGAACGCAAGCAACAACTTGGCGAATTGGGGGGATTCAGACAACGATGGGCGTGAGGACGCGAGACTGCCAGAAACCCGATTTTTGAAAAAACCGGGTTTCTTCGATCACCGCCTATTTCACCTTCGTCATCTCAAACAGATGCGTTGCCTGCGGGCCGAGAAATCCCTCGAACCGTGTCGGCTTGCCCGTTTCCGGATCGACAATGTCGCCGCGTTCGGCCAATTCCATGTACGCGTAGGACCAGGGCATGACGGCTTCCTGACCGTTTTCACGAACGGCGACGTCGATAACCGCCGCCTCGGTCGCCGATTGTCGCAGCTTCGATCCCGCCGCTCCTTCGATCTCCGCCTTCATCGGCACGCCCGCCTTTCGCAGAGCATCGATCGTTTTCTCAATGTCGTCGAGCGTCTCGATGCCGTGCGAATTGATGAGCGACGTGAAGTGATTGACGTTGTACCCATGCACGGCGACCCAAGCCGCGTATTGGCTTTCGTCATTCAGCGCGGTCACGTCGTCTTTCTCGGAAGCATCCCAGGGCAACTCGTGAAATTGGCTAACAACGGCGTCGAGTAACGCCTGGCGATTCTCGGCGTTTCCAGCGGACAGGTTGGAAATGGCCGCGAGTGTCTCGACACCAATCGCCAGCCGATGACTGCCGACGATTCTCTGAATGATCTGCTGCGCCGGCCGACTCAATTCCCACGTTCGCAACTCAGAAATGAACACCTTGGGAAACTCACGATTCGCATGCTGAAAGTGAATGGCACTGAGATGCTTGTTCGGAAAGTTGTAGCAACCGGCCGATGCATAACCGAGCGCTTCGAAGACGCGAGAGATGGAAGCAATTCCCGTCAACGGTTGTTGGCAGGCAAATGTCCGCAGCGCAATGTGGTCGTTCACAAACGTCGCCCCGGCCTCGCGGACGATCCGCTCGTACTCGACAACGTAACTCACGCGTTTGCGGTATCGTGACCATAGCGCGTCGAACAGCTCGGCTGTGAAACGCTCACGATCGTCAACCGTGGCGATGACGCCATGTGGTCCCTTCATCGCGGATTCTGCGTGGTTGCCCGAATTGCCTGACATGATTTCACTCCAGCGAATTCCCGTGTCGTCGAACAACAGCACCGCCGCCGGCGCTGAACATTTCCACGTGTCGCGTCGAAGTTCTGTCTGGACCGATCTGGATCAGCCGCTGCATATTCTACGCAACATCTTGCAAATCCAACAGAACGGCAGACGCCGGCCCGCGAATACCGAACAATCAGACACATGCCGCCTTGACTGGAACCAAGGGACATATACGATTCAGTTGCCGCTGACACGTCTCGCGATTTCTGCGAGAATCCCCCTGCTGTGCAGGCCACTGGAACAAGTACACCCAGCTGCAATGCAACGCATTGCAGAGACTGCGAGTCATTGACTCGCAGCTAGATGAAGGAACTGCCATGCCGACTCCGAGTCAGTTCGCCAACGTTCCCAATATCCGCACCGAACTGCCGGGACCAAAAGCCCGCGCGTTAATCGAAACGGACGAGCGTTACACGTCGCCGTCGTACACGCGTGACTATCCATTGGCCGTCAAACGCGGCGAGGGGGCGGTCATCCAGGACGTGGACGGCAACCTGTTTCTCGATTTCACGTCGGGCATTGCGGTTTGCGCAACCGGTCACTGCCATCCGCGCGTGGTGGAAGCGATTCAGCGACAGGCCGAACAACTCATCCACATGTCCGGCACCGACTTCTTCTACGCGCCGCAGTCAAACCTCGCGCGAAAACTCGCCGACGTCGCGCCGGGCAATACACCGAAGAAAGTCTTCTTCACCAATTCCGGAGCCGAAGCGGTCGAAGCGGCTTTCAAGTTGGCCCGGCATCACACGGGTCGGCAACATGTCATCGCATTCTTAGGCGCGTTTCACGGCCGCACAATGGGAGCGCTGTCGCTGACGGCGAGCAAACCGATCCAGCGGCGTGGATTTGGCCCACTCGTTCCCGGCGTGACCCACGTCCCCTATCCCGATCCTTACCGCCGCGCCGACGGATCGGCGGAGGACGATTGCGGTCGCGCTGTTGTCGAGTTCATCGAATCCCGACTCTTCACCAGTAATCTAGCGCCGGATGAAGTGGCCGCGATCGTCGTCGAACCGATTCAGGGTGAAGGCGGATACATTGTCCCGCCGCCCGAGTTCCACCAACAACTGAAACAACTCGCCGACAAGCACGGCATTCTCTATGTCGTCGATGAAGTGCAAGCCGGCATGGGACGTACCGGCAAGATGTTCGCGATTGACCACTGGGGCATCGAGCCGGACATTCTCTGCACGGCCAAGGGACTCGCCTCGGGCATGCCGTTGGGGGCAATCGTCGCGAAAGCCGATGTGATGGATTGGCCGCCCGGTGCGCACGCCAGCACCTTTGGCGGCAACCCGGTTTGTTGTGCCGCAGCGCTGGAGACCATCGCGCTGCTCGAAGAGGAACTCATCGAAAACGCTGCCCAAGTCGGCAACTTCCTGCTAACCCGGCTCGACAAATTGAAGCAGAAGCACACGCTCATTGGCGACGTCCGCGGCAAGGGCCTGATGATCGGCATCGAGTTGGTGACCGACCGCGAAACCAAGCGACGCGCAATCGACGAACGCAACGAAATCGTCCAATCCTGTTTCCGCAAAGGGTTGCTGCTGTTAGGCTGCGGCAAGAACAGCATCCGCTTCTGCCCACCATTGGTCATCACCCGCGAGCAAGCGGAAACCGCAGTGTCGATTCTGGATGAAGCGCTGTCGGAGGTTGCAACGCAGACAACAGGCGTTGCGGCAGCACAGGATGATTAGTTTCCGATATTCTCGTTCCCACGCTCTGCGGCTGAGAATAATTGGTTTTTCGCCCCAAAGGGGCACACTATGTCAGCCCACGGCAACGCCCTGGGATCGGTTCCCGTGGCAAAGATAGCCCCAACGGGGCGCGCTAACATACTGGAGTGAAGTCGTTGAGCGCGCCCCGTTGGGGCTGAAGGCAATTCGTACACAGCCGCAGAGCGTGGGAACGAGGAGAGAACGAATGTTCGACGACGTACTCAAACGGCTGGGAATCTCCGACGTCAACAGCGGCGTCTATGCCGACGGCTGGATCGACAAACCGGGCGGCGAGGAACTGGTTTCCCTCAATCCGGCCACCGGCGAACCAATTGCCCGGGTGTTGACGGCTGCGCGAGATGATTACGAACGCGTGGTGGAATCTGCGCAACAGGCGTTTCAAGATTGGCGGATGACGCCGGCTCCCGTTCGCGGGGAATTTGTGCGGCGGTTGGGAATGGCATTGCGTGAAGACAAACGCGATCTCGGTCTGCTCGTCACGCTCGAAATGGGAAAAATCCAAAGCGAGGGCGAAGGTGAAGTCCAGGAGATGATCGACATGTGCGATTTCTCCGTCGGGCTGTCGCGACAGTTGTACGGACTGACCATCGCCAGCGAACGGCCGCAGCATCGCATGATGGAACAATGGCATCCGCTCGGCGTCGTCGGCATCCTCTCGGCTTTCAACTTTCCGGTTGCCGTCTGGGCATGGAACGCAGCCGTCGCCGCTGTCTGTGGCGACGCATCGATCTGGAAGCCGTCACCACAAACACCATTGACGGCCATCGCCGTTCAGCACATTGTTGATCGTGTTACGACAGAAATGAAGATTCCGCCGATTTGTGGATTGGCTGTTGGCGCGGGAATTGAAACTGGGCAATGGATGGCCGACGACGCGCGGCTGCCGTTGATCTCGGCCACCGGCAGTTGCGAAATGGGCCGCGCGATCAGCCCGATTGTTGCCCAGCGACTCGGCCGTTGTCTGCTCGAATTGGGAGGCAACAACGCGATCATTCTGACCGAATCGGCCGACCTCGATTTGGCATTGCGCGGCGTTCTCTTCGCAGCCGTCGGCACATCGGGACAGCGATGCACCTCCCTGCGGCGGTTGATCGTCCACGAGTCGATCGCCGACACTTTCGTCGAACGGCTGGCCAACGCCTACCACAGCGTCAACATTGGCGATCCGTGGGAAGAGGGCGTGCTGATGGGACCGCTTGCCAACGAACGCGCTGCAGAAACGATGATGCAGGCGGTTGAAACGATTCGCGAGCAAGGTGGAGAAATCGTCTGCGGCGGCCACCGCACCGACCGGCCGGGATATTTCGTCGAACCAACAATCGTCCGCGCGACGGCCGACATGCCCATCGTCGCCACAGAAACCTTCGCCCCGATTCTGTACGTCCTCACGTACAAAACACTCGATGAGGCCATCGAAATCCAAAACAGCGTCGCGCAAGGACTCTCGTCTGCCATCTTCACCGACCGCATGCAGGAGGCCGAACGCTTCCTCTCACCCATTGGCAGCGACTGCGGCATTGCCAACGTTAACATTGGCACGTCAGGCGCCGAAATCGGCGGCGCCTTCGGCGGCGAAAAAGAAACCGGCGGCGGCCGCGAAGCCGGCTCCGACTCCTGGAAAGCCTACATGCGCCGCCAAACCTGCACCGTCAACTGGGGTGATTCGCTGCCGTTGGCACAAGGGGTGGAGTTCGATGTGGGGAGTTGAAGTTTACGGGGTTACTTCGTCGCTGACTTTTGCGCCAACGTCACCAGGCCGCGGAGCGCATCGTGTACCGCCTCGGCCGTTGGGAATGCTTGTGCCAAGTCGGGCGGCAGCACCACCACATTGCTGCCTTGGGCATATCGGTGGGCATACTTGCCGCGAACACCTTCGCTGAAATCATATTCATCCAGCATTTCACTTTCGCTGTTATCAGTCGATGCCTTCTTCATAGTTCTTCCTCTCACGCCGGGTTGCGCACCGGGCAGTGATGATGCGGATAGTCTCGTCACGATCGGTAAACACAACAACAATCAAGCGACGCTCGTGCGACTCACCAATTATCACAAACCGGTCTTCTTCCTGGGAGTGCAAAGGATCGGGAATCGTGCATGAGAGCGGATCGCCGAAAACCGTGCCGGCTTCCTCAAAGGACACTCCATGCTGCTTCAGGTTCAGTTCAGCCTTACCCTCATCCCACTCGAACGTGAGCCCAGGGCGATTGCGCCACACTGGGTAACTTGGCATAATTGGAGCATTGGTGTTTTCACCGCTTGCTGAGGAGAAGCAAGGGTGTTGTGAAATGCTATATACTCCGGAGCCTATGTGATGTCCCAGACGAAGTCTGCAAGGATTCAAGATCACTTCGCCGAACTCACCGACCCCCGCCGCCGCGAGGTCACTTATCCGCTGATCAAT
>Ga0209089_10003281_pt1 | contig 13874 bp, 9 predicted proteins | sample ArcticOcean_MG_C_FD_187431 | JGI IMG/M metagenome (GOLD analysis project Ga0209089, IMG submission 187431) | Marine microbial communities from western Arctic Ocean - ArcticOcean_MG_CB2_150 (SPAdes) (version 2) | ecosystem: Environmental > Aquatic > Marine > Oceanic | place: Arctic Ocean: Canada... | reverse complement strand
TGTTTTTAATTTTTCTAAATATTTTTCTTTCCGGTCTCTAAAAAATAGGTGATTGAATAATTTTATAATCCTATCGAACATAAATTCCTCCGAAATAAATTGCAGTTGCAAGACTAAAAGTTAACCAAGACACGCTCTCCCAAATGTTGCGCATTTTAAATGATTGGGGACTAATTCATCCTTAAAATTCAGTTATGCATAACCTATATATTCCATTATTTTTAATTCGAATTATGGATACTAAATATCTTGTAGCTTTGCTTTTAGTTGCTGGACTTGTTGGTGGAGTTTCCAATAATTATATTGGAGATTATTATTCAGATTCATCTGAAGAAGAAAATAATAATGATATTATAGAACCTGTTGGAAACCAAGCGCCTGATTTTACAATTACTGACATAGATGGAAATGAGTTTAATCTTTCGGATTTTGAAGGAGAGAAAGTTATTGTTTTAGAATTTATGAATACTGGGTGTGGAACTTGCCACAATTTTGAAAAGAATGTTCTTAAAAGTTATTACAATAACACTACTATGCCTTCGGACGTAGAAATTATTTCAGTAACTCAAAGTAGTGAGGATCGTGATAAAGTTGCAGATAGAGTACAAGGAAATTGGATTTACGCAATAGGTAGTAACGAAATGACTACAGCTTTTGATGCTGAAAGAAGCCCTACTGTTGTAATCATTGACAAAGAAGGAATGATTTCTTTTTCAAAACAAGGAACTTTATCTGAGGAAGATTTAGAAAAACAAGTCAACTCTGCATTAGCTTAGAGATTTTCTAAGAACTTTCAGGCCAGACGGAATCAGTAGAGATGAGTCTTAAGTAAATGGCCTTTAATCATTATAAGGCAATCAAATGAATAAAGAAAAAGAAATTTTACTTAGAGATGTGCATGCTAAAATTTTATCTTATCTTGGAGATTCACAGATTAAACCTGTTGAAAATGTAGAAAATATAAAAAAAGATTTTAACATATCACTAGGTTCAAGCTCGAATTTTGATTCTATTCGAACTTCCGTAGACAAATATTTGCAATATTCTACTAAAACCAGTAGTTCTAATTTCTTTAACCAATTGTATGGCGGTTTTTCAGTAACTGGACATATTGGGGAAATGCTTAGTTCCATTACAAACAACTCAATGTATACATACGAAATGAGCCCAGTATCTACCCTTATGGAAATTGAACTAGTCAAGAAAATGAGCTCGCTTGTAGGGTATCAGAATGGTGGCGGTATTTTTGTTCCAGGAGGAAGTAGTGCCAATTTATTAGCAATGCTAGCTGCACGTCAAAATAAAGCTCCTGAAACGATAAAAAAAGGATTGTTTGAAACTCCAGAACTTACTGCGTTTGTGTCTAAAGACAGCCATTATTCTATGGTGAAGTCAGCAATTCAATTAGGGATTGGAATGGACAATGTGATGAAAGTTGATACCGATAGTGAAGGGAAAATGCTTGTATCTGATTTAGAGAGATTGATTAAGAAATCAATAGGAAAAAATCAGAAACCATTCTTTGTAGGGGCTACATCTGGCTCGACCGTAAGAGGCTCTTTTGATTCTTTAAATGACATCAATAAAATTTGTAAAAAATATAATTTATGGTTCCACGTAGATGGAAGTTGGGGAGGTTCAGCCCTTCTTTCAAAGACTCATCGCTATTTATTGAAAGGTGCTAAGAAATCCGATTCCTTTTCTTGGTGTGCGCATAAAGCAATGTCACAGCCACTAATTTGCACAGTGGCTTTGTTTAAATCTCCTTTAATTTTGAGAGAACTCAATTCAGTTGAGGGTACTAATTATCTTTTTCATAATAAATCTGACGAAATAAATATAGGAGAATATTCCTTACAATGTGGCCGGCGTGTAGATTCTTTGAAATTATGGTTAACATGGAAATATTTAGGTGACATTGGATTTGAAAAACATATGGATCATCTATTTGGCATGGCCAAATATGCAGAGGAAAAAATTAAATCTTCAGAGGAATTAGTCTTAATTCCTCCTGTAAATTATCTAAACCTTTGTTTCCAAGTAAAGCCTAAAGGTTTAGCTACTGAACAAGTTGATGAATTCACTGTAGCCATCAGACATAAACTATTGGATAAAGGTAAAGCTATGGTTAATTATGCTAAAGTAGATAATAAAAGTTGTATCCGTTTAGTGACTGTGAATCCTGATTTAACAACTGAACATTTAGATACCTTTTTTAGAAATATTGAAGATATGTCAATACTTTTGCTTAAAGAAGTCTATTAATGATATCGAACCAAAAATTCAGACTTTATTCTGAAGAAGATTTAGAGAATCAAGTTAACTCTGCACTAGCTTAGAGCTTTTCTAAGAATTTTTCAATACGCTGCTTTATTTCATCTCGAGCACTTCGATATTCTTCATCTGTTTTTGGATCTTCAATAGGCCAATGTTTCCGTTGACAAGTTTCAGGCCAATTCATATTCACACAAGTTTCATTGGCTGAATCACAAAGTGTAATTGCATAATCTGCTTTTGTCCATTCAACATTATCTAAATGTTTAGACACTTGATCTGATACATCTAAACCCACTTCTTTCATAATTTTTACTGCCTGAGGACTAAGTCCATCCGGTTTAGTACCGGCACTTAGAACGGTGAAATCCGATTTTAGGTTTTTTAGCCAACATTCAGCCATTTGAGATCTAGCCGCATTTCCAGTGCAAACGAACAGTACTACAACCACCTATAACCAATTACATCGTCTATTAAATAATTTTATCGAAGTGCACAAATTAATTGTGTTCCACCATTTTTATTTTCTTATTTATGGTAGGACAACTTTGATTTTTGTGAGAGGCACTATCGCCAATAAACTTTAAAAGGTGGAACCAATAGCTATAGTCTGTATGGTGTATCTAACAAAGAAGACTACACGAGGGCAGAATTACTACTACCTCGTTAAATCTTTCAAATATGATGGACGCGTAGAAAAGGTACAACAGTACCTAGGTTCAGATGAACCTAACGAGTCTGAACTAGAACACTTAAAACAAAAATATACTATTGATTTAGAATTGGCTGCAATTGAAAGAATGGCAATTATGTCTTCTGAAACTTACAGAACCCCTTATCTTGACAAAGAAGCATTGCTGGGCCTAGAGCGAATGAAATTTCTAAATCGAGCTCTGCACAGAATCGAAACCATTGAACAGAGAACCACCGAGAATATGCGTAATCTTATCTCTACTATCAATGGAAATATGTCACTTTCATCAGCCCCATTATCAATTGATAATATCGAAGCTATTTTTGAGCATGATCGAGCACCTACTGGCGTTCCCTTGTCAAAAGTTCTAGAAGTATTAGCTTTGAGGCGATTAAATGACGAAGTACCAGAAAGAGTGGCAAGAATTGATAAAAGAAATATTTTAAAATTACATCAAGATTTACTTGAAGGAACTGGAAGAGGAGGAGTCTTGAGAGAAAGTTCTGCAAGTTTACCTGGCTCAGCATTTATGCCTCCGCCTGCAGTTTTAATTGAAGATGAATTAGAAGGATTATTACAATGGTGGCATGACCCTTCTCCTTTACATCCTTTTGAAAGGGCTATATTATTTCACCATAGATTTCAACAAGTTCGACCCTTTGAATCAGGCAATGGTTTAGTTGGAAGATTAATATTGGATGGTATGTTAGTACGATCGGGATTATCAACTACTAGATGGCAAAAAGAAGACCGTTCTATTTATTTATCCGGTTTAGTAGCAGGTGATCGTGGAGATAGAACCAAGCTCATCAAAATATTTTGGCAAGCTTACCGAAATCAGCACCGAACGAGTGTTGAAGGCGGTAGAGATTCTATGCGGCTTTCACCTCAACAAGCTCAGTTGGAGGCCTTCTGAGTGAGGCTTCTCGAACTTGAGTTCGAGAATTTTAAATCTTTCAAAGGCCACGTTACCCTCCCTCTCGGGCCTGGATTTACATGTATAACTGGACCCAATGGTTCAGGTAAATCAAACATAACTGACGCTATTCTTTTCATTCTCGGAACTAGATCAACCAAATTACTTAGAGCTAGAAGACTCAAACAATTAATTTATGGTTTTCAAGAAGGAACCAAAAAGAAGACTGGACCAAAAGCGTGTAAAGTTTCGATGGTTTTTGATAATAGTGATCGATTCTTAGCCGTAGAAAAAGATCAAGTCACTTTTACAAAAGGAATACGTCTAAGGGGTGAAGACACTACGACTTACTATCAACTAGATGGCATCAAATCTTCGGCTAGAGAATTTGAAGCTTTATTTTCAAGAGCTGGGCTTTATGCAACTGGATACAACATAATCCAACAAGGAGATGTGATTCAAACATCTCTTATGTCAGGTACTGAAAGAAGACGGAAAATCGAAGACGTAGCTGGAATTACAGCTTATGATAATAGACTAAGAAGTACAAGAAGTGCTCGTAATTCAGTTGAAGCTGATTTAACGCTATTGAATGATAGAGCTAAAGAAGCTAAAAGAACACTTAACCAGTTAGAAAGAGAAAAGGAAGATGCTGAAAAGTTAGAAGTAATACTTGATGAAATAAAAGAAACCGAATTATTACTTAAATTTCGTAATGTATTTGATTTCGAAGCTGAAATTGAATCAAGAAGAGAAGTAGTTGAAAGATATACTAAAGAATTATCTGAATTGGAAAAAGAGCAGCATAATAGAAAAGAAGATATTGAAAGTAAACAAAACCAATTTGAAAAAGTTGAAAAAAATATTGCAGTTTCGGGAGGTGATAAGGCTCGTGAATTACAAGAAGAATTGGATAAAACTCGTGTAGCTCATGCTTTGTCTGAGAGAAATGTAGATGGGGCTGCAAATAGACTCCACGAATTGGAAATTAGTCGGAAGATATTAGATGATGATCATAAGATAGCTTCAAAAGAATTGAAAAACTTGAACCTAGATTTGACAACCATATCTAAAGATGTTTCTAAAATGGAAGATAAAATAACTGCTAAAGTTTCAAAATTGAGTAAATTGGAAGGTGCAGCAGCAAATAATTCTGAAGCTGTAAGCACGCAGCGGGATGAACTAGAAGTCTTACGGAAAAATGCTGGCGAATTGGAAATGCAACGACACCGCCTCGACGGTGAAAAAGAACAAATCGAAATTCAACTAGCTAGTGCAAAAGAACAAGTGATAAGATCTAAAAAATGGTTAGAATCTATTGAAACTGATGTAAAAGAAGCTGATTACCAATTGAAAGATTTAGAAGTTGGAAGAAAATCTACAACTCAAAATTTAGACAAAGTAAAAACCAAACATAATAGAAACCTTGGAACTATAGAGACGCATCAAAATAAATTAGGAAGTATAGATTCTAAACTCAGAAGCTTTTCTATGAAATTAGCATCTCAAGAAGCTGCACTGCGTGCTAGAGAAGAATTTGGAGGTTATGCTAGAGGTGTTCAAGCTCTTTTAGAATGTAGAGATAAAAAAGAATTAAGGGGAATTATTGGAACTATTGCTGAATTAGGAAGAGTAGATGAAAAATACGCTACAGCTTTAGAGGTTGCTGCCGGCGGTAGGCTACAATCTATTGTGACGGAAGATGATTCTGCTGCTGCCGCTGCAATTGATTATCTCAAGCGGAATAACATTGGAAGAGTTCGCTTTTTACCACTCAATAAAGTTCATTCATACAAACCAAGTGCACATGCTCTTTTGATTTCAAAAAATGAAGGAGCTCTTGGTTTTGCTCAAGATTTAGTTAAATTTGATTCACGCTATAGTAATGTTTTTGGTAATGTTTTTGGAGACACAGTCATAATGGATTCTTTGAATCGAGCGAGAAAATATCTTGGTAAAGGCAGGATGGTCACTCTTCAAGGTGAAGTGCTTGAAAGTGGAGGTGCGCTAGTAGGTGGTGCAGCACCTAGGACTGGAATTCATTTTGGAACCTCAGAACGTAACGATATTGATGAATTAGCTAACGATATTCGAAATTTAGAAGCTGAAAAACTACAGATTTCATCTGAATTGAATGAAATAATTAGAGAAGCTGCCCAGTTAGCAACTACAAGACAGGAATTAGAGAGCGAAAAAGCTGCATTTCAAACTAGAGTTACTGATTATGATGGGAGAACTGGAGAGATCAAAAAACGTCTCCAGGAGGCTGATGATGCCGTTAAAATTCGTGAAGGCCTAGTTGAAGCCTTGCAAGGTGAAATTATAGAACGAACTGGTTTGCTAGAAGGTTTAGAAAAGGATATTCAAGAAGTTTCTACTAAAATTAGTAAAGCCACCAAGAATTTACAAGCTGTAGCTGGTGGAAAAACTTCTAAAGTTATTTCAGAATTACAAAATAATCTCGATGGTGCAAGAGAAGAATTATCTGTTGGTCAGGCCAAACTAGCTTCACTAACTGCAAAAGTCGATTCGATGAAGTCTGAAGTTGGTAGATTAAAAGGAGAATTGGAGATTAATAATAATGAGCAGAAAGAATTGCAAGAAACCCATAAACTAGAAACCAGAAAAGGAAAGGAATTTGAGAAACTATTGAAATCTCTCCGCCAAGAAGAAGAAGAAAAATTCAAAGAATTAAAAGGACTAAGAGATGAACGTGATGAATTACATGATTTACTAACTAACCTAAAAACTGATTTTTCCACTAAACAAGAATTGCGCCGAAATAGAAGACATGCAATGGATGACTTAAAAATCGAAATTTCGATTAGAGAACCAAAACTAATTGAAGCAAAAAGCCGCATTCCAAAAGGAACTAAAACTCCACAAACAGTGCCTGGTAGAGAAAAATTAGATATCTCTAAAGAGAATCTTGATCGAAATCGAAATCGCCTTGGAAATGTAAATATGTTATCATTAGAACATTATAGACAAGAATTTGAACGATTTGGTGAAATTAAGAAGCACAAAAAACAATTGAATGAAGAAGTAAGACGTCTAGATACTCTTGAAACTAAAATTTCAGAGAAAAAAGAAGCAAAATTCATGGGTGTTTACAATAATATCAGCGAAAGTTTCAAAACTTCATTTAAGGAAATAACCGGAGGTGGAGAAGCTGGACTTGTTTTAGAAAATAAAAAGTCACCTTTCGAAGGTGGAGTGACAATAAAGGCTCGAATGCCTCGTAAGAAAACTTATCCCGTAGAAGCACTATCTGGAGGAGAGAAATCACTTGTTTCGATGGCCTTCATATTTGCGATTCAAGGATATGACCCTAGCCCATTCTATCTGCTAGATGAACCTGACCAAAATTTAGATGGTGTGAATACTGAACATATAGGTCGAGCTATTGCATTACAGTCAAGTGTTGCTCAATTCCTAGTTGTTAGTTTACATCATGCTGCTTTAAGAGAATCAGATAATGTAATTGGAGTCTTTATGGGAGATGATGGTGCCTCAAGATTACACCAAATAAGAGATGTTGATACTTTCCTAGCCTCATTGCCTGTAGAAGCGGAGGTCGGAGCTTGAGTTTAGTCGTTAATCACTTGTTATTTCACAAAGCTATGATTGGCATTGATTCTGAAAAAATTGACCAATATATTGATATTGCATCTGGCGCAAATACAACTGCTGAAGTCTCTACTATTGAAGATCCATTTACTAGAAGTGTGACGCTTCTATTCATGTTAGTTAAAGATCATGGCCTTGATCCATGGTCTCTAGATTTAAAGCATATGATTCTAGAATATCAAAAATATGCAGTTAAAAGTGATGATTTGGATCTACCCTTAGCTGGTTCGGTTCTTGGTTGGGCTTGGGACGTATTAAAACTAAGAGCAACAGGAGCAATTGAAGCTACTGAACCTATACCTGAACCTCAACCTGAATGGACAAACTTTGATTTTGGATGGGAACCAACCTATTCCGAACAATTAGATGATTCATCTGAACCACCTATAGAAGAAAGTCTCTTGTTTCAAGGAGAAAGAAGAGTCACTTTGATGGAATTAGTTGGCGCACTTGAAGATGCCCGTAATATTGAGATGGAGCGTAAGGAGCGCTTAGAAAGAAGAAGACAATTACGAAATGCAAGACAATCTGTCCTTAATGAAGTAGCTCAGAGACTAGGTGAAAAATTACATAATGATGATCCTAGCCAATACAAAGAACAAGTGTGGCAACGAATTAATGAATTTAATGGTAAACCAATACCTATGGCTGATCTTTTGGATAGGCCAGAAAAAGCAAGTGTAGTTCGGACATTTGTAGGTTCCTTATTCTTAGCAAGAGAAGGAAGAATTGACATAATTCAGAAAGACTTAGAAAGTCATAATATTTATGTTAAGAATCTGGAGAGTGCAGGATGAAAGAATTAATCGCAGTTGAAGCAGCTTTATTCTCGGCTGGAAGAGCTTTAGATGCAACTGAAACGGCCGAAGCAACCGGCCTTTCAAGGAAAAATGCACTTACGGCTTTAGATACTTTGTTTGAAGTTTATAAAAAACGTGAAAGTGCTTTGGAAATTGTAAAATTAGGACACAAATATGCATTACAATTAAAGACTGAAGCTGTTCAATATGGGAGAAGACTAGCCCCTCAAGAAATACCTTCATATCTTTTGAGAACTTTAGCCCTAATCGCACATGAACAGCCAATGCTCCAAACCGAATTGAAATATAAATTGGGAGACAAAGTTTATGAGCATGTTGGTGAATTATTAGAATTAGGAATGGTACAACGTGAAAGAAAAGGTAGATCCTTTGAACTATGTGTAACTCCAGCATTTATGGAATATTTTGGAATAAATGCAGATAACCAAAATGAATTGAAAGCTTATTTGGAACAAGCATTAACTGAATCATGAACAGTCCTGGCCTTTTAGAATTAGTAGTGATTATATTTCTTTTATCCACTTTCTTAGGACCTGAGAAAATTAAAGAAAGTGCCCGAGCAATCGGGAAAGCTTATCGAGAATTCAGAGGTTATTCTAATCTAACTCCACTGGGAAAAAATAAAATTACAGATAAAGAGAATATTAGGTCTTCAGCTGAAAAATTGGGGATTGATACTGCCGGAATGAACTCAAAAGAGATTAAAACGGCAATTATTAATGAATTGTCAAACGAATGAACTAGAATAAAGAGAAAAAGAATCAAAACTTTGATATAGTTACTTTTGTCCATGATTATTATGGAAGTACTAAAGACTGGGGCCTTGGCCATCCTATTTTTGCTATCAGCCATAATTCCTGCAGTCAGCGTTGAAGCTGCCAATGAGGCTCGAACTGATGTGGATACTGATTACTTGGATGAAAAGTGGCATACTGGTTTGGGAACTGGTATTGGATCACTAAATTCGATTAAAAGTGCAGATATTGATCTAGACGGAGAAGATGAATTAATATTCGGAAATAAGCAAGGATATGTTCATGTTTTAAATTGGAACGCAAGTGCTGGTGGATGGTATGAAGACTTCCAAAGTATTAATGTGGGTGGAGCCGTTAAAGGAATGGAAATCGGTCAAATGGATGATGACCCTCAATTAGAAATTGCCATTGGTTATAATTGGAATAGTGATATAGGGAGAGTTAAGATTATTGACGGTATTTCTTTATTGGCTGAAACTAATTGGTCAGCTGGTATTTCTTGGTCTCATACACAACAATCGGAAGGTTGGCCATATGGTCTAGCCATGGGTGATTTAGATGGCGATGATGAAGTTGAGCTAGCAATGAGTGCTGATCGTGGTTTTCTATGGGTTGTAGATGCTAATACTCCTGAAATCTATGTCCAAAGAGATATTACACATGATGAAGCTGAATGGTATCTTGATGTTGGAATTACGATAGGGAGTGGTTCTCTTGAGAATACATGGGGGCTTACTTTCGGTCAATTTGATGAAGATGAAGCAATGGAAGTCGCTGTTGGAAGTAAGGAAGGATGGGTTGCTATCTTTGATGGTGAAACTCAAGAATTACAATGGAAATACGACATGGATGGAAATGATGCACATGATAGTCTTTGTTATAGCCTATTATCTGCAGATTTAGATGGTAATGATATTGATGAATTAATTGTTCCTCAACAAAGTAAATTAACTGTCTTTGTTGACGGTGACCGAGATAACCGAATAGAAGATAGTGATATCAATAGTGGTTATGGACTGGCTAATGCAAACTTATTTGGTGATGCTAATGAAGAATTAGTCGTAGCAGACAGTGGTGGAAATATTAGAGTTATGGGATTAGTTGGATCTTCTTTAACAACTTATCAAGAATGGAATGGTGGTTACATAATGGATGGAGGTGCAGGTCTCACAATTTCAATGAATGGCCATGATAATCCTTGGATAGTTCATGGGAGTGATTCGGGAATGGTTGTGGCTTGGGAATTGACCTCGCAATCTAACCATGAATTAGCTTGGAAATCGGATGGCGAAAATAATGCAAATCAACTTGTTTATTCGCTTGAAGGAGGAAGCAACTATGCAGTTGCTATGGCTAATATTGATGATGATGATGCTTTAGAAATTTTAGTAGGATCTGGTTCGGGTAAAGTATATGCCTTTGATGGGGAAACATATGAGGCTGATTGGGTAAGTCCTGTATTAGATAAAGTTCCAATGGGAATTGCCGTAGATGATCTAGACAATGATGGAGTTAATGAAATTGCAATTGTAACTGGAAATCCTAATGAACCTAAAGGTGAAGATGGTATTGGAGGTGAAGGATATCTATACATTTTCGATAAAGATGGTGATGATTTTGAACAGGTCTTTCGTAGCGATAATATTGATGCTGCGTTTGGTCTAACAATTTCAGAGCTGGATGGAACAACGTATCCTGAAATCGGAATTGGCACAGGTTACATCAAAATCATCTCAGCAACAGCAGGAACTACCGAACTTCATGGTGATCTGAAAGTTTGGGGATATGGTGGTTCAAGCTATTCACAAGAATGGAATTATGGAAATTTTGGAGAAATTGTAGGAGGTGTTTCAAGTGGCGATCCAGATGACGATGGGACTAATGAACTCGTCATCGGAACTGGTGGAGATAGTCGCGATTCGGGCAGTGGAGATGGTGGAGAAGTACGTGTATATCAGCGAAGTGGAGATAGTTATGCATTAGATGGATCAATTATGCACCCTAATCGATTCGATGTTTACGGAATTGCTGTTGGTGATGTTAATGATGATGGGCAGGAAGAAATCATAGTTGGAACTGGTAAATTAGGAGATGATAAACCTAAAATACTTATTTATGATGGAACTACTCACGCTGAAGAATTTTCTAAAGTTTTAGATACTGATTCAGTATGGGGTGTTGCTACTGACGATTTTGATAGTGACGGAGAACCTGAATTAATCTTTGCAAACTCAGGCGGCCAATTATTCATTTATGACGGGATTGACCCTACGGCTTTTGAAGCTAAAACAGGTTCGCTTTCCGGTAAAGCTGGACATTATGGTGGAATTGCAATTGGGAATGTTGATAATGAAGGAGCTATGGAAATGGTCGTGGGAAGTAATGCTTACTTGTGGTTATTTAGCACAGTAGGAGATACTGAAACGCCTGATTTAGCTATTGATGGAAGCGATATTAGTTATCTACCTGAAACTCCTGATGAAGATCAAAACATTGTAATTAACCTAAGTGTTTCAAACCTTGGAAATGCGGATATTAGTAAATGGCGTGTAGTGATTTATGATGGCGATCCGGATGCTGGTGGGAAATATATTACTACATTTGAATGTGATGCAACTGAACCTGACCAACGCTCCGGATGTAAGACACTCTCAAAAGGTGAAACTGCCTCTTTTGAAGTTACTTGGTATGGTCAATCAACATCTCCAGGATATCATGAAATTTATGGTTCAGCTGAAGATGGAAACTCACCAAGGCAAGAAGCACGTTTTGGAAATAATAAAGATTATACCACTATAGAAATTGAAGAAATTCCTAACGATAAACCAACTACTGTATTGTCAAAAAATAAAGAAATCCTTTGGGTTGATGAATATGTCCGTATTGATGCTGGAGCTTCGTATGATAATGAAACCACTAATGGAGAAGCAGATAATCTATCAGATGAAGATGATAATGGGAATTTTGCAGATTTACAATATCGCTTTTATTTCGATGATGGATGGACTTCTTGGTTAAGCAAATTTACTCAAGATATTAGTTACTCCACGGCTGGAGAAAAAGAAATCATTGTTATGTCAAGAGATGAAAGGCGGAAAGAATCTGATGAAATAACTATCAATGTTATTGTAAAAACTAATTCGCAGCCTATTGCTATGTTGAGGGCTGGAAATTCAGCCACGGGAAATGAGTTCATTTTGGATGTTTTTGCTGATGATTGGGAGGATAAGAATTGGTACGAAGATGACAGCAGTGATACTCAGATAAATATCGTGGAAGGCGATTCCGTCACTTTTGATGTGTGCGAGTCCTATGACCCCGACATTATTATTGCTGGTATCTCTACTGTTTGGTCCGAATCACAAGAAAGGTGGGTGCCATCATACAAATATGGTGCCTGCAAACTTCTTGAATATCGTTTCGACTTCGGTGATGGAGTCTATTCTGATTGGGTTGCAGAAGGGGAAATAGTACGGCTTTACCGAGACGCTTTCTTCGAAGGATCAGATGGTGGGGAATTACAGTACGATAGAGGTGAAGAAGTTCTACGAGATGATTTTGGAGCTATTCGTATCTTCAAACTGGTGCGTGAAACCCGTAATTGGTACGAAGGTGAAGATGATAACAATCCTGATACTCATGATTATCAGTCGTACTCCAGAGATGGATTACAATTACTAGAGGTCAAGGACAGTGTGGTGACCACTAACGGTTACAACTACTCATTACCCGAGACTTCTATTGAAGTGACCTACACGGCGAAACTGATGGCCCGTGAAATGGAGAACGACATTAGTGACATTACTCTAGCCAGTTCTTGGTCTAATCCAGTCACAATCAGTGTCTTCAGAGCTGAGAATATTAAGCCTGTGGCAGTGGCTAAAGCTGGAATTGTGGCAACAAACGGCATTTTTACAGATCTATTGAGTAGTGCCAAGACTGGTGATGAAATCACTTATGACGGCAGTCAATCAATGGACCCTGATGGAGTAATAGTAAAATATGAATGGTTGATTAAAGATAGCAGTGGAATCGTAATCAACCTTCTTGGAGATAAGTATAAATCAAATTTTAAGAGAACTTACAATGAACCGGGACTATACGTTGCAATTTTAACAGTGACTGATGACCGAGGTGGAACTCATGAATGGCAAGTAGATGTACAGGTTACTAAAGGTGATGAATACGGCGATAAATTAGATGTAATAGAAGGTGAATACTCTCAAATAACATTGATAGGTGCTGCTACTGTTGCAATTATAGGATTAGTTGGTGGAGTAATGGGTCTTAACCGAATGAGAGGTGGTGGAGATGGTGACGTCGAGGATATGTTTGAAGATATAACTCCTGGCCCTTTAGAATTAAATTGCCCTACCTGTAATGGCTTGATTTCAATTACAACTACACAAAGGCCAATTCAGATTGGTTGTCCAATGTGCCAATCACAATTTGTAATTCGTGAATGAGCCTCTTTTTAGGTAAACTGAAACTTGATGGTAATTCCCATGTAATGGGGATTCTGAATGTTACTCCAGATAGTTTTTACGATGGCGGTTGGCATTTTGATTCCGTGAGTACTCAAAAAAGAATAAAAGAAATGATTGCTGAAGGTGCTGAGATAATCGATATCGGGGGAGAATCGACTAGGCCTGGTTCAAAGTCAGTAAGTATTGAAGAAGAATTGGAAAGAGTAATTCCGGCAATAGAATTTGTAAGAAGTATTTCAGATATTCCAATTTCTATAGATACTCAAAAAGCGGAAGTTGCAAAGAAAGCTGTAGAGG
>Ga0209089_10003272_pt1 | contig 13892 bp, 32 predicted proteins | sample ArcticOcean_MG_C_FD_187431 | JGI IMG/M metagenome (GOLD analysis project Ga0209089, IMG submission 187431) | Marine microbial communities from western Arctic Ocean - ArcticOcean_MG_CB2_150 (SPAdes) (version 2) | ecosystem: Environmental > Aquatic > Marine > Oceanic | place: Arctic Ocean: Canada... | reverse complement strand
GTCAAATTTTTGTTCAAATATAATGTCATTCATTGTTTTTAATACTTCAACATCATTTTCTACATGAGCAATTAAATGCTCTAAATACCATTTAGCTTTTTTTAAATCATTAACCCCATCTTTATTTTTCCAACGCCATAGATACTTAATAATATTACCTGTATCAGTAGCTTCAATTCCTGTTAATCCCTCTACCACTCCCTCAACACAGTCAATACATTGTAGTCCTTTTAATGATTTATAATGGTCTGGATTTATTTTATCTTCAGTCATAATTGCTCTCCATACAGTCTTGATGTTGCATTTTTATAAAAACATTACTATTTGGCGTTGCACTTTTAAACAACTGCCCTTTCTTGTTGCATAAATAATTAAAATGATTTTCATTATGAACAGTGTAAATATCCCATGCTTTAAAACAAACAGCAATGGTAATCAAATAAATTACTAATCCTTTTGTAATTATACCTTGAATAATTTTTATCATTTAAAAAAATGGGAGCTTTCACCCCCATTATCCTAGTTAAAATGGAATTTCCTCTAAAGGAATTTTATCATTCACAGTTTCTTTTTTATCTTTTGGAGATGAATTATTACTTTCTCCTGTATAAAATACTCTACTATTTCCAAGAATAGCTCCTTGATTACCTGCATCTCTTTCTTCTTTCGTGGTTGATTGAGTAATCATACCATTGTTATCATACTGGTCTTTCTCATCTAAATTAACAAAAGCAGTAATATTTAAATAAGTACCTTTCTCGCCTTTAATTAATTTAGTTTTATCAATCTTACTTACATTTATACTTGCTGAAATTCCTACTGTTGCCATTAGTTACTCTCCTTAATCGATTTAATTATATCTTCAACTTCTTTTAAAAAGTTAATAACATCTACTTCACAACGACCTATTAAGTCATTATCTCTTTCAACTCTTTTAATAAAGAGTTGGTATTCTTTTGGAAAATCAGGGTGATAAGATACAAAATCACACCAATCTTTCCCTACACAAGACATCTGCCATTGCATCTGGTGTATATATTTTTTAGCAATAACTCCTGTTTGTAATGTTTCAGTATGGGTCATTGGTTGCGGACATTTAATCTCGATTAAGCCGTTTAAACCAACTAACCCATCAGGGCTTGCTCCAGCCATTTTAATGGTAGGGTGGTCTATAAAGCCAACTTCTCTAACATCTTTACCAATCAATAACTTCATTTTATTGGCATACTTAACCCTAGCCTCATCCTCAAACTCCACACCATGAGCCATTGCAGAGTTCATAAAAATAGGAACTACCTTATTAGTTAGCCTTTCGGTAACTAATTGCATCCTGTACCTTCTTTTGTAAGTAGACTCCCCATTCTTAACTTTAACAATAATATTATCAACATTACTAGCTGTTACCTTACCCAATCTAGCTTGAAACCACTCTGCACTTTTTTGTTCCATAGTTATTTCTCCTTAACTTTTTCTATGAATGGTGTGCATAATTTTCTATCATCCCCATCTAAAGTATTAAAATACTTTCTAGCTTCATCTATACCTTGTTCTTTATAAATGTTTTCTATGCGTTCCAGAACATCTCCTTCAGGCAAATCTTCGCCATAATATAAATGAAGACTTATTCCAAAAAGAGCAATTGCCTTTGCTAGACACCTTTGCATAGCAGTATTTAATTGCATTGTATTTGGGTTCTTAATAGCTTGGTTTTTAAAATCTAACACAGGTAGCTGTGCTGTCATTGTTTTACCAAACGCTTTTAATGAACAGAACACCATCATACTTCCGTCAGGTAAAGTGAGTGGCTCTTTATACTCCCATGTAGCAGAGCCATCATGTTGTAATAAAGTATCTACACCCCATGCCCAAGATAAGTAGGTAAACTTACCCTTCTTTTCTGTATGTTTAGATACATCTATTTCTCTTAATTCTTTATATTTACTCATTTGTATACTCCAAATATCTGATTGATAACTTCTTGTGTATATTGCAATCTTTTTCTCTGCTCCATTTCAATGAAGTCAGCTTCCATTTCTGCATTAGTAATTGCTTCTTGTGATTGTGCTTCTAAAATTTCTCTTGCTATTTCGTTTGATTTACTCATTTGTTTCTCCTTCTTCTTAAAGGCTAATAAATTGTTACTTAATAACATTATATATGGTCAAATTATCTTGTCAAGGGCTTATTAATTTTTTTATCTGCCTCATCAAATCCTTTAGACTTAAACACTTGTCCTTTATTACTTGTTGCCTTATATTCAAAATCTTTAAAGTGGCGTTTAAACTCTTTTATTAATTCATTAATTGTCATGGTCGTTCCTTAAATCGTTGGGTTTCCTTATCAAACCAAAACCCAAAAGTACCTTCAAAAGCATGGTTTCTTTGTTTCTGTACCATTAAATAACAAGTACAAGGATTATCCCCTTCCTCTAATTCTTTTAACTCTATCTTCTTTTCAATATCTTTTCGTCTATGTAAGCACAATATATTATCAGTTAAATTTCTAATATGGCTAGAGCCTAATATATGTGAAGCATCAGGTATAACTGTATCGTCTGCTAATTTCTTTGTATGTGCAACTATAAATACATGAATATTTAAATCTCTTGCTATACAACTAATTTTATTAATAAATTTCTTTTGAGAGCCATAATCATCTTCTGCAATGCTATCTACTTTCATCAAGCTATCTATAACAAACAAATCTGCTTTCAAAATATGCTTGCCATAGTATAAACTGGCAACTAAATCGTTTTCACTGGTCGTTCCTTGAGCATTAAATAGCCATAGTTTATCTGTGTACTTCTCACAAAATTCATTAATAGCTAATTCAGTAGGATTTTTATTTCCTGTTTGCTGTATCATTTTTGCAATTTGCAATACAGGTTTCATTTCCATACTTGCTACTAGCACATTAGTATAAGTTACCACATTTAATAATACTTGACTTAAAAAAGTGGTCTTTCCAGAGCCACTACTTCCTGTCAGAATAGTAACCTCACCTTTCCTAATTAAGAAATTATAGTCCGCATCAGTTTTTTGAAACCCCAACGAGAACCCACTACCTTTTTCTTCATTAAAGTATTTAATAACTTCAGGCAACAAAGTATCAGTAGACTTAACTTTAAAATCTGTTTTTTCTTCATAATAACCACCTTTCATTAATGTTTCTTTAGTTATTGTAAGCTGACGCATCATCTGATTAACATTAGGTTCACTCATAATACTCCTTTTAGTTCAGTAGTTTTATTGGTTGCGTCATTCCATCTCTCTTGGTTTAAGATAGTTTCTGGAGCTGGATTAAATCCTTCCTTCCATTCTTTCGTAGACTTCATTGTATTTGTCCAGCCTATAATATTTTTTCCAATGTCATCTAATTTTTTACTACCCCATTTTTTCTCACACCCTTTCTTATTATTTTTTCGATTGTCAGGTAAAGAAATCCACCACTCCTCAAACAATGCTGAATGTTTTTTAATAACTTCTGCACTTGCCTTTATGGTTATAGAGGGTGTATATACTTCGTCTATACTATTACTAGAGCCTGTATAGAGAAAACCTTTTTTATTTAAGCTAACATATATTTTTCGTAGCTCTTGTTCTGTCTGCCTTAATCTAAAAGCACAAGTTTCTAAATCAGGTAATTCTCCATCAAATTGACTGGCTAAATCCCAAGCCTCACGCAAAAATAATTTTTCAGTAATAGTTAATTTCATGTATGCTGGGTCGTTCAATATATCTGCACCATACATTTTATACCATGTCATTTTTTGTTGGTGCTTTGCATTTTTAGGTTTGTAATGCTGGAACTTATCCCAATTTTTTATTTTATACATAATTTTACCTTTGTAAGTTTAAACGCCTTTATTATCCGCAGTATTATCTAGTAATAACTCTGTTAATTCGTACTGGCGTAATTTTGGAATTGACCCAACAATAAACCACTTACTTACAGCTTGCCTACTTATGTTTAATTGTTCTGCTATTGCTGATTGATTTCTAAACTTATCTTTTAAAACTTCCAATGTAATGTTTTTCATATTTACTCCTTCATTAAAAAAATAAAAAGGGTGTTGCCACCCTTCTTAATTATGCTACTTCTTTTTCTATCTTTAGTTCTGTTATATCTTCAATTTCTACTTCTTCTTGCACTTCCCAAGTACCACTATCATTACCTAATCTATCATCATAGATACTTTCATCTAAAGCAACATTGTTAGGTTCAATTTTGCCATTACTATCCTTTATATCTATTATATCCCTAGCTTCATCTTCTGACTCTGCATCAATCAGATATGTAGCTGTGATAGTTATTACTTTTTCAACATCTAGTTTAAACGCTGTCATTGTAACTCCTTTCTTTATTGAATGAATGTCAATACTATCAGAGTAAATTTTTATTGTCAAGACTTTATCTAAATATATTATCTTCTCTTCTCTTATCTTATCTAGTATATACACTGTATAGACATTGTATAGACCTTGTATAGACATAGCGTAAATTTGTTGGTATCAGTATACACTAAAACTAATTGTAAATAGTGCTTGACTTTTTTTTAAAGTATGTAATACTAAAAGAGTAACTAGAAAAAGGAGTAAATGATATGAGTAAAAGTAAGTTTAAACGCACTAAAGGAATTAAGAACTTGTTACTTGTTCATAAGGGTTGTGATAGTAGAAATGGTAAAAAAGATTATTACAATTATAGAACTAAAACTTATATGGATAAAGATGAAGCAAAAAGATGTTGTTGTGAAGATTTTATGCCAAGTAAAAATGGTGTAATAGAAGAACCTTTATATTACCTAGATACAGATACTTATGGTAATAAAATATTAGCTAGATTTAAGTTAAAAAAAAGGAGTAAACGATATGGGTAGTAATAGAGCAGAAACTATACAAGAATTGTATGATGAATATTACCACGAACTAATGCAAGAGGGTAATATCGACCCAGCAATTGCTGTATTAGAAGCTATGAGATTAGCCCAAGAAAATTATGATAGGAGAGTGGATTATGTTTAGATTTACAAGTTGGAAAATAGTAGCAACATTATCAACAGGTAATAACACTAAAGAAATAGATATAGTTGATTTACCTAATTGGGTTGCTACTCCTATAGATGAGTATCTAGGCGAATTAGAGGGGAGTGAAGATGAGTAAAGAAAAAGTAATTCAGGAAACAGATAAAGAGTATGAGGATAGAATTAGAATTTATGAACAAGCCGAGAGAGTATATTTTGCAGTTGTTGAGCATTTAAACTTAACAGATGTAATGATAGAACAAGATACTACAGGCGAGAGGTTTGGAGCAACACGCAACACAGAAAAAGGCAGAGAACTATATTATCTTATAGAGGATAACTTAAAAGGGGAGTGAAAATGACTGAAAAAGGAACTAATGAATATGTTGATGAAGAAGATGGCAGACTTTATCAAAAACCTGAACCTGACCCTGATGAACAACGCCTTGACGAATTTTATAGGCAAGAAGATGAAGAACAACAAAAAATAAAGGAGAAAAAAAATGAGTAAAATTATTTTTGATATGCCTAATAAGAAATTAGCAGTGGCAATGAAAGAAAAAATAAGTAAGTCTGATGAGCTTATTAAGTTTAGAGATATGGTTTCTGAAATTCATATCTCTAGGTATGACCAACAAGAATTTGCAACGATTGTAACTTATATCTATAAAGCAATTATTGATGGAAGATAAGTTAAATAAGCGGTGGCTAGGGTATTACCTAGCCACTTTAAATGGCACTACGGCTCTTATATGAAGCCAAAATTTAACAATTAAGGAGAAATAGACAATGTTTAATAAAAATCAACAAAAGCGTCTTTATAATGCCAGTTCGTTAGGTGGTGGTGAGATAAAATCAAATTGTATATATTGTAATATTGAGTATTCTGAAGCACCTGATGAGTGGAGAAGAAAAGGTTTTAGTTGGACAAAGGTTCAAGGTTCTCATGCAGAGCAATGGACAAATTTATCAGAAAAAGATATGCAGAAAATTTCAAGACGAATTTTACAGGTTCAATTTGAGCTAGTAAATGAGTCGCCACATTTATTTTCCACACAGGGAATTTTAGATGTAAAAAACGAAATGAAAAAAGAAATTAGCTTAATTTTGGGTAGTCCTTGTTATCCATATACTATTTAATTACGGAGAAATAGAAAATGAGTGATAATTCTACAAGGATATTTAAGGCTATTTTAGGGCAAGCACTATCTGATGCTTTATATATTCCGATTAAAGAAGATGAAAAAACAGAGAAAGAATATCAAGAGAGGTTGATAAGATTTAAAATTGATAAAGAAAAAGGAGAACAAAAGTATCAAGAGAAGGTAGCAAATTTTTTGAGCTACAAGGAAAAAATAGAAATTAAATATAAGGAAGGTTTAAAGAGGTATTTTATTAGAAAAGGAGAGAGCAAAATAAAATACAAAAGAAAGAAACCTAAAATGCCTCATATAAGAAAACCGCCTAAAAAGGCTTATTTAAGAAATAACCCTGCAAGGCTACAAGATGACTTTCTGTTTAAACGAGATGCTTTAAGGTGGCTATATGGTCAGGATAAAAATGATGTATGGTTGTTAGAGTTATGCTGTGATGTTTGTAATGTAACTCAAGAGCAGATTATAAAAGTAATTGAGAAGCACCATAAAGATAAGGAGAATTTTTTTGAGAAAAAGTAAATACGGAAAGAAAAGTAATTTTGTAACAACAGAAATTTTTTTGAATGATGAGGGAAAGGAAACTAAACTTACTTGGGACTATAAAGATAGGTTTCCTACTGAAAAAGAAAAGCAAGCGACTAGGCAGTGGGTAACAGATGAGAATAAAAGAAATCGTTTAAACGCAGAAGCAAAAAAGAAATAATAGTTGGATAATGATAAGTAAAATCAATCATTAAAGATTGACAAACTTTGACAAGGTGCTATACTTAAAAAGTAGTCAAGTAATTAAAGAATGTTTATTGGGAATACCAATTAATAAAAAAGGAGTTTAAACATGAAATCACTATTATTTGAAGTATTAGATAGAGCAACAAAAAACAATATGGAATTTTTAATTTGTGATAATCAAGATGGAACTGTTTTTATGTCACAGAGAAAAAAAGCCACAGAAAAACAAATAAAAAAAATGTATGACACTTGGGATATTGGGGAATGTTTTATTTTATTTCCAAAAAAGAATAAAAAATATTTTTTTATATATTCTGGAACTGATAACGATTATTATGTAGATTTTGATACATTTGAAGGAAAACATATTTTATGGACTGAACTATCAGAAAAAGAAAATAGAGTTTCTGATGGCTCATCTAGTTTATGGGAAATTTTAGGTTTAGATGAATTGGTAAATAAATGGGCAGTTTTTTATAAATATTTATAAGGATTTTTTTTATGAAATCAGAATGGGATAGTTTTATTACTACAAAAAGAAAAAAAAGGAATTGTTGTATTTTATTTTTTTTAATAGGGATTATTTTTACAATTATTTTTTATGAATTATTTTTATTTTAATTATTTTTTATGAATTATTTTTTTCTTAATTATTTTTATTTTAATTATTTTTTTTAAAAATTATTAGTTTTTTTGTAATTCCTTTTTAAAGCTGGTAATTTTATTAGAGGGTTTAAACGCCCTCTATTTTTTTATCTAAAAAGTTTGTTTAAACATAATAATTAATGATAAGTAAAACTAATGATTAATAGGTTGACAGATTAAAATAATTAAGTCATTATAATAGAGTACCAAAAAGAAAAGAAGTTAAATTTTAAAAAGGAAGTTTAAACATGAAAGTTGAAAACATGGAAAGCAACAAGGGAAATCCAGTACCTAATCAGTTTATTATATCTAGTAATGAAGGCATATTTTTTCAGTCGTATAATTCTATTATATGTAAGCTAATAGAAAATAAAGTTTTTTTAGATAAGTATTACTGGAATTATTCACACACTACAGCAAAATACAGAAGGAAATTTTTAAATGAAGGGGTAGAAGATACAAGAAATAAAATAAAATCAGGTGAATATATTTTAACTAATTTAAATTAAAAGGGGTTTAAACATGGAAGGATTATTTAGAATAGTTTTTAAAAAAAATATTGATAATGTTTTTGTAGATGTAGAATATATAAAAGCAAAATCATCATTAATGGCAGAATGGAAAGTTTCGGATATGTACAATATTAGTAGAAACTTAATTTTATCATCATCTTTATATAATATAAAAGGGGTTTAAACATGAGAAATGAAACTTATGAACAGATGGAACGAAGGTTATCTATAAGGTCATGGTGTTTGATTGCTATAGCTTTATTGATGCCATTAGTACCTATTACAATTATTTATTTAATAGGTTGACATTTTATTTTATTTATGAGATAGTGTGAATGTACTATTTTTTAATCTTAAAAAGGAATTGAAAATGAAGCGTTTAAACAAAGTGATAAAATGTAACCTTTTACCAGCTTATTTTGTGATTGGTGAAAGCGGTCAAAAACTTTGGCGGTTTCCTCTCGATAGAACATATGCTTATGATAAAAGCCAAGAGCCAAAAAGTTTAACAGCTAACTATCGTGGTCGCTGTGATGATACATTATTTTTGACCCAGTCTTTTATGTAGTAATATTATTTTTTAAAAGAAGCCCTCTATTTTTTAGAGGGTTTTTTTTTCGTCTATTTTTTTTCTCTTATTTTTTTTCTGTTTAAACATGATTATTTTTTTACTGTTTAAACATGATTATTTTTTCACTGTTTAAACGCTGTGGATAAGCTGTGGATAAAAAAACAAAAGTTATCCACAAGTGATTAAAAATTAAGCAGATATAAAATTCAGAATACTTGACTAAATTACTCAAGTATTATGCTTAAAAATTAAGCATATTAAAAATATTGTTTAAACTTCTTGCAATTTAAATTTACATGAGTAAAATACACTACAGCAACACGAAACAACCTACTTGATTAGGTGTGGTTCTAAAATCAAGCGTACCCTTTAATGACACAGTGATGTCTAGGCGTTCAACGATAAACGAAACCCATTAAACGAAATAATAAAATCGGAAAATGTACGAAAACTTTTTTTAATTATATATAAGGAATTACAAAATGAAAAACGAAATGAATAGAGAAACATATTTAAATAAAGTGATAGATAAAGCCGTTCCGTTGTTTAATAATTCAGGCTTTAAAATATCAGAGATTAGAACCAAATTGAAAGTTTCATGCTCTTTTATTAAAGGCGTGAGAGGTTCAAAAAATAAAGCAATTGGAGTACATTACAGCCCTTTATCATCTGCTAACGGATATCATGAGATGATGATTGAGCCTAGCATTTCAGACTCACAAGAAGCAATTGGAATATTGATACATGAGATGGTACACGCTATTCAGACTCATTTATATCATGATGATAAAGGTCGTTTAAATGTGGGAGCTCATGGAAAGGAATTTAGAAAAATAGCCCTTTCGGTTGGGCTTTGCGGAAAAATGACATCTACAAAGTCTAGCCCTGAATTGATAAAGACTATTGACACATGGATAAAAGAATTTGGAAAATATCCACATAGTCCAATCACTTTATCAAATCGTAAAAAGCAGACTACTAGAAACTTAAAAGTAGAATGTCAATCTTGCTTATGGTCGTTTAGATGCTCCAATCAAAATATTAATAGGATACAATCTTATAAATGTTTAGCTTGCGATAATGGAGAGCTTGAAATAGTTTAAAGATGCTTTAATTAGTATTCAGATTGAAAAATTAAGCCCATTTATTTGGGCTTTTTTTTCGTCTAAAAAAAATGGATAGCTAAAAAAAATGCATGATAATTTACGTTCAAAATTGAACGCTGTGGTATAATCTAGCAGACCGAAATTAAACGCTCTCACAATCAATCTAGCATGACAATCACAATACCGCTTTAAACCTATTTAATAGCTATATAACGGCTATTAAAATGGTACTAATATGCTAACGCCTGAATAAATGGATTGACTTGATAGCCTTATGATACAAGGGCTTGATGATATGGGATGTATTTAAGCGGTGTTATAAGGTGATATATAGGGCTTAAAGGTATCTACAGAGCCTGTAGTAAGCTTTAAATAACAAAGGGGTAGGATAGGGTAGGGTTAGTATATTAAATGCTCTATGAAGCTCTTACGCAGGTAATCACAAGTTATCCACAGGAAATCCACAACCAAACAATAAAAGGTTTAAACACATGAACAAGAAAGCTAATGATATCAATGAGTTAGCTAGTGCGAGCATTGAGTTATCCGCAGAGTTATCCACAGGCATTGAGGTTGAACCCTCTGAAACCCTTGCTATCAGTGAGCCACAGGAAAAGTGCTTAAAAAATGAGCAGGGTAAACGCAAGAGAGGAAGACCCCGCCATCTTATTTTAGCGACTACCCAGTTGGAGGTTTATAAATTAAGTAGAGTAGGTACTAGGCATGAAGATATCGCTATATTGCTAGGCTTTTCTGAAGATACGCTTGCCAAGTATTATCGTAAAGAGTTAGATAAGGGTCGTATTGAGGCTAACGCAGCAATAGCTGGTACATTATATGAGAAAGCTAAACAAGGTGATACCGCATCAATGCTATTTTGGTTAAAGACTAGAGCAGGATGGCATGAAAAACACACAACAGAATTAACAGGAGAAGGTGGCAACCCTATTAATATCAAAGTAATAACAGGAATAGATTAACAAACGCTGAATTGAAAATTTTTTTTTACTATTTTTTAGTTCTTATCTTATCTTATCTTATCTTATCTAGTATAGTCGGTGTATATACACTGTATATACGATGTATATACAACTTTAAAATTATATTAAAATCAAATACTTGAGGAAAAAATTATGGAAGGCAATGACTATTTTCGTATGATGCAAGAACAAGACAGAATATCTCAAATAGATGCTTTGCGTGAACAAGGTGCATCTGGAGAAGGATTTTTAACTAATGAAGAATTAGCAAGATACCAACAATTAAATACCCCACCACACACACAACCATTACAACAATTAATACAACAAATTCAACAAAAAAGAAATCCTTATAGAGACCCTTACGCAGACCCAAGAGGTCCTACTAATGAAGATTTAAGTCGTGAAGATAGGGAGTTTTTAAGGCGACAAGAGCATACTAATTCTATGGAAAATTATTATAATAATTTAAGAAACTATCAAGTCAATCCACAATATGAGTTAGATAAGATATTATAGGAATTAAAATAATGAATGATAAAAAACAAAAGAAAGCGGCAACTAAAATAATTAAAGAAAAGAGAGCTGTGAAAAGAAGTTTAGCAGAAGATATTGCAGCGTCATCAATTGAAGCAAACAAATATAGGTTATAAATTATGTGGTCATGTCATTTATTTTTAGGGTGTCATTTTGGAGTGGAGTGGTACGAAGATGATAAAACCCTTCCTAATTCATCTGTAGTAAAATATAAATATTTTATAATTGATTTAGGATGTTTACGCATACAGAAATGTGAGCCTGTTTAATGGCTAAAGATTTTTCTTCACCATTTGATATATATGAATATTTACCTATATTTTCTGATGTAGCAAATACTTCTGGACAGTTTCAATATTCTAATCCAAGTCTGCAAGGATTATTACAAGGGGATAGAAGTTCAACAGCAAATATTTTAACTAACACTAATGTTGGAACTGGTGATTTAGGTGGAATATTGGGAATTGATACTATTCCGACAAGGGATAAAAAAAATAAACTTTTTGGTCGTGGTTTTGATATAAAGCCAACATACGGATTATCGTATCAAGATATTGAGAATTTATCTGGCAGTGCATTATATAACAAAGAAGGTAGAGAGTTTAATGCCAATATTGAAGATATTTATGCAAAATATTTTAAAGATAATAATAATCAATCTTCATTAGATATTGATTATAAAACCAATAAAGGTGGTGCAGGCTTTTCAAGAAACTCTAATGTGGGAGATAGCTTTAGAGGAAATATAAGACCATTTTCTGATACAGAATTTTCATTCAAAAAAGGTGATGATAGTCAAGAAGTTTCTGGAGAATGGCGACCAGCTCAAAATATGTATGTAGGTGGTGAAGCAGTAAATACTGATGATGGTAATTATAGAAGATTGAGTGGTAAATATCCTGTAGATGATAGACACACTGTATCTGGTGATATAAGAAGTGGTCCTTATGGAACTGGTTATGATGTAAGAGCAGATAAACGACTACTTCCTGATGGTCTTTTGAGTGCGTCTTTTGGTAAAGATGCTTATGGTGGAAAGGATGTGGGTATAAATTATCTTAAATCAATAGACCCTAATAGTAATTTGATTGCAGATTTTACCACTAATTTGGATGGAAACACTAAAGCACAACTAATATACGAATATTATTTTGGGAAGAATGAAGCGCTTGGTGATTGTGTTTAATTAAATTAATATAGGGTAACGACCTCATTAAGAGAGTTACATATTATGAAAAAAGAAGTATCAACAGGCTATAAAGCCAGAAAACCACAAAAAGAAATACACGAACTTGTTAAAGAGAATAGGTTTGTAGTTGTAGTTGCACATAGGCGTATGGGTAAAACTGTATGTGCTATCAATCAACTAATACATAGTGCATTACAATGTGATAAGCCTAACCCTAGATTTGCTTATATAGCACCAACATATAACCAATCTAAAAGAATAGCATGGGATTACCTATTAGAATACACCAGACCATTAGGTGGTAAGGCTAATATAGCTGAACTTCGTGTAGACTTTATGGGTCGTAGAGTATCTCTATATGGTGCAGATAATCCTGATAGTCTGCGTGGAATTTATTTAGATGGATGTGTTTTAGATGAAGTAGGAAATATAAACCCTACATTATTTACAGAAATTATTAGACCTGCTCTAGCAGATAGAATTGGATATTGTGTTTCTATGGGTACGCCCAGAGGACAGAACCACTTTAAAGATTTAAGAGATAGAGGTTATAGAAAAGAAGGTTGGGAACTATTAGAATTTAAAGCATCAGATACAAATATACTTGATAAAGATGAACTACTCGCTGCTAAAGCAGAAATGGGTGAGGATAAATACCAACAAGAATTTCAATGTAGCTTTAATGCTCCAGTAGAGGGAGCTTATTACTCATCTATTATTAATGATTTAGATGGAAGAAAACAGATCATAGATATTCCTAAAGATGAATTAGCAAGAACATACACAGGATGGGATTTAGGAATTTCAGATAGTACCAGTATATGGGTAGCACAGCTAGTAAACAAAGAAATAAGACTTATAGATTTTACAGAAAATCATGGTGTAGGTCTTGATTACTATGTTAATTGGCTACGAGAACATGACTATATGTACGCAACACACATTTTACCTCATGATGTTGCTGTAAGAGAATTAGGCACAGGAAAATCAAGAAAGGAAATATTAGAGGAAGCTGGGTTAAATATTACCATTGCTAGTAAACTAACCATAATGGATGGTATAGCTTCAGCTCGTAAGATATTACCTCGTTGCTGGTTCGATAAAGATAAAACAAAACAGGGGTTAGATGCTTTGCGTAACTATCGTAGGGTGTTTGATGAAAAAAGAAATGTATTCCATGACAGACCATTTCACGATTGGGCATCTCATGCAAGTGATGCTTTTCGTTATTTAGCAGTAGGATTAGATGAGTCGCCTATGGAAGCATGGAGTAAACCACTAGAGATTAACACCAAATGGATAGTATAAATGGCATACGATAAAAAAGCAATGAAGGTAAATTCTAATGATAGTAGGGAATTGGTTAATGTAATCGGTTCTTATATTGATGACTCATTAGGTTTTATTCAAACTGAAACAAGTTCGCAAAGACAAGTAGCTCT
>Ga0209089_10003271_pt1 | contig 13893 bp, 14 predicted proteins | sample ArcticOcean_MG_C_FD_187431 | JGI IMG/M metagenome (GOLD analysis project Ga0209089, IMG submission 187431) | Marine microbial communities from western Arctic Ocean - ArcticOcean_MG_CB2_150 (SPAdes) (version 2) | ecosystem: Environmental > Aquatic > Marine > Oceanic | place: Arctic Ocean: Canada... | reverse complement strand
TTGAAAATAAGGATGGTGTTTTAAATGTAATAAACCCACTAGAAACTAAAGATTCAAATGCTAAACATGGATTATATCGTGCGTTAGTAAATAACATGGTAGAGGGAGTTTCTAAGGGATTTACAAAAAAGCTGGAATTGGTTGGGGTTGGATATAGAGCGACTAATCAATCTCAAATACTTGATTTAGCATTAGGTTATTCCCATAATATTGTTTTTGATATAGCTCCTGAGGTTAAAGTTGAAACAATTTCTAAAAAAGGAAAAAATCCAATAATAAAGCTTACATCGCACGACAAACAATTGATAGGTTTTGTTGCTGCTAAAATTAAATCATTCAGAAAACCAGAACCATATAAAGGTAAAGGTATTCGATTTGTTGGAGAAGAAATAAGAAGAAAAGCTGGTAAATCAGCATAATTTTATACTATGGGATTGACAAAAACACAACGTAGAGATAGAATTCGAAAAAGAATTCGAAAAACAATATCAGGGAATTCATCAGAGCCGAGATTAGCTGTTTTTCGTAGTAATAAAGAGATTTATGCTCAATTAATAGATGACCAAAATGGAAAAACTCTTGCAACAGCATCTTCAAGAGAAAAAGATGTTTCTGGTTCATCCAGAATTGAGAATTCAGCAATCGTTGGAAAATTAATTGCTGAACGTTCAATAGCGGCTGGTGTAAAAACTGTTAAATTTGATCGTGGTGGATATTTATATCATGGTCGAGTTAAATCGTTAGCAGAGGGTGCTCGTGAAGCAGGTCTTAAATTTTAATAGATTAAATATATGTATCAAAACTATAGTAATATCGAATATGTTAAACCTGCAGGGCTTGATTTAAAAGACCGTTTGGTAGGTGTTCAACGTGTAACTAAAGTAACTAAAGGAGGGCGAGCATTTGGTTTTTCTGCAATTGTTGTCGTGGGTGACGAGAATGGAGTTTTAGGACAGGGTTTAGGTAAATCAAAACAAGTATCTGAAGCTATTGCTAAAGCTATTGAGGACGCAAAGAAAAACTTGGTAAGAATTCCTATAAAAAAAGGAACTTTACCTCACGAGCAAAAAGGAAAATATGGTGGTGCTAGAGTATTTCTAAAGCCAGCGTCCGAAGGAACTGGAGTTATTGCTGGTGGAGCTGTTCGAGCTGTGTTAGAAGCAGTTGGTGTTCATAATGTTCTTTCAAAATCTCAAGGATCTTCTAACCCGCATAATGTGGTAAAGGCTACCTTTGATGCATTACTTCAACTTCGAAGTCCAGAAACAGTTGCTCATCAAAGAGGCGTGTCAATCGATAAAGTATTTAATGGTTAAATCTATTAAAATGGAAAAAATTAAAGTTAAACAGTTAAAAAGCAGTATCAAGCGAATTAAGTCTCAAAAAAGAACTCTTGAGGCTTTGGGTTTAAGAGGTATTGGAAAAGAGGTTACCCATGATGCTTTTCCTAGTATTTTAGGAATGATAAAAAAAGTAGAACATTTGGTTTCAGTTGTTGAAGTTTAAAAACAAAAAAAATGAGTTTAAGTAATTTACAACCCGCAAGTGGGGCGACACATAAAAACAGTAAACGATTAGGTCGCGGTCAGGGATCAGGAAAAGGAGGGACAGCCGCGAGAGGACATAAAGGTGCAAAATCTCGTTCCGGATATTCTAAAAAATTAGGATTTGAAGGAGGGCAAATGCCTTTGCAAAGACGTGTTCCAAAATTTGGATTCAATAATATTAATCGAAAAGAGTATACAGGTATTAATATTGATACTATTCAAAGTTTAATTGATTCAAAAAAAATAAAAGGTGAACTTACTATTGATCATTTAATTTCACTTCGTCTAGCTGGGAAGAATGATCTTGTAAAAATTTTAGGAAGAGGAAAAATTGAAGCTTCAATAAAAGTTTCAGCTCATAAATTTACTTCTACCGCTAAAATTGCCATTGAAAAGGCAGGTGGAGAAGTTATTAGTTTAGAATAATATGAAAAAGTTTTTAGAAACCATAATAAATATTTACAATATTAATGAACTCCGACAAAGGATTGGAATGACATTGTTTTTATTATTGGTTTATCGCTTAGGTGCTCAAATAGTTATTCCTGGAATAGACTCTGTTCAACTTGCATCCTTAGCTCAAAAAACTGATGCTGGAGGTCTTTTAGGAATTTTAAATGCTTTCACAGGAGGAGCATTTGCTAATGCGTCTGTTTTTGCCTTAGGAATCATGCCATACATTTCAGCTTCTATTGTTGTTCAGCTTATGGGTATTGCTATTCCATATCTTCAAAAACTTCAAAAAGAAGGAGAAAGTGGTCGTAAAACTATTAATCAAATTACAAGATGGTTAACTATCGCAATATGTGTTGTACAAGCACCTGCTTATTTATTTGGTTTAAGTGCTTTAGGAGTTCCTGATAGCGCTTTCATACTTGGAAGAGGTCCTTTATTTATTTTTTCATCTGTCACAATTTTAGTTACAGGAACAATTTTTGCTATGTGGTTAGGTGAAAAAATAACTGATAAAGGAATTGGTAATGGAATTTCACTACTTATCATGGTTGGAATTATAGCAAATCTTCCTTTATCTTTTACTCAGGAATTTGTATCCAGGGTTACTGAAAATAATGGAGGATTAATGTTAGTGCTTATTGAGCTTGTTTTATGGATTGTAATTATTTTATTATCTGTTTTGCTTGTTATGGCTGTTCGTCAGATACCGGTTCAATATGCTAGAAGAACTGCAGGGGGAACTTCACAACAGAATATTGCAGGCTCTAGACAGTATATACCTCTAAAATTAAATGCATCCGGAGTTATGCCTATAATTTTTGCTCAGGCTTTAATGTTTGGTCCAGTTTACATAGGTAGTTTTTTAGGTAATTCTGACGTTGGACAATGGATGCAAGCCGAATTTTCGGATATTTTTGGCTTATGGTATAATGTGTTGTTTGGCTTATTAATAATAATTTTTACCTTTTTCTATACTGCTATTACAGTTCCAACCAATAAAATGTCTGATGATTTGAAAAGAAGTGGAGGCTTTGTTCCAGGAATAAAACCTGGAATTGAAACATCAAATTATTTAGACACAGTAATGTCTCACATTACGTTTCCAGGATCATTATTTCTCGCAGCAATTGCAGTTTTCCCTGCTGTTGTTGTAAAATTAATGGGAATTCAACAAGGCTGGGCATTATTTTATGGAGGAACCTCTTTGTTAATTATGGTAGGGGTTGCTATAGATACTATTCAACAGATTAATTCTTATCTATTGAATCGTCATTATGATGGTTTAATGAAAACAGGTAAAAATCGCCGAACAATAACCCCAACAATATAAATATGGCTAAACAAGAAGCAATAGAACAAGAGGGTAATATAATAGAAGCATTGTCTAATGCAATGTTTAGAGTTGAATTGGAAAACGGACATGTTGTTACAGCTCATATTTCAGGTAAAATGAGATTGCATTATATTAAGTTACTACCTGGTGATAAAGTAAAATTAGAAATGAGTCCTTATGACTTATCAAAAGCTAGAATTACTTATAGATTTTAATATAGAATGATTTAAATGAAAACAAGAGCGTCAATTAAGAAAAGAAGTGCCGACTGCAAGATTGTGCGAAGAAAAGGTACTTTATATGTTATTAACAAAAAGAATCCTCGATTCAAACAAAGACAAGGATAAATTATGGCAAGAATTTCAGGAGTTGATATTCCAAAACAAAAAAGAGGAGTTATAGCATTAACATATATTTATGGTGTTGGTCGAAGTCGTGCTACTACAATACTAGCAACTGCAAAAGTTAGCGAGGATGTTAAAGTCCAAGATTGGACTGATGAAGAAACAGGGCGTATACGTGATGCAGTTGGAAGTTTTAAAATTGAAGGTGAGCTGAGGTCAGAGACCCAGTTGAATATAAAAAGATTAATGGATATAGGATGCTATAGAGGTATTCGTCATCGATCTAGTCTTCCGCTTCGGGGCCAGCGAACTAAAAATAATTCGCGTACTCGAAAGGGTAAAAGAAAGACTGTTGCAAATAAAAAGAAAGTCACTAAATAAGATATAACAATGGCAAAAACGGTAACAAAAAAAAGAAAGGTCATTGTAGAAGCTACGGGTGAGGCCCATATAAATGCTTCTTTCAATAACATAATAATATCTCTTACGAATTTAAAAGGAGAAGTAATTTCGTGGTCTTCAGCTGGTAAAATGGGCTTTAGAGGATCTAAAAAAAACACACCTTATGCAGCACAAACTGCTGCTGAAGACTGTGCTAAGGTAGCTCAGGAAGCTGGGCTAAGAAAAGTTAAAGTATATGTTAAGGGACCTGGTAATGGTCGAGAATCGGCTATAAGAACCCTTCATAATAACGGTATTGAAGTAACTGAGATAGTTGATGTTACTCCACTACCACATAATGGATGTCGTCCTCCCAAAAGAAGACGTGTCTAATATATTAATCGTATTTGTACATGCTATCGAAGGATAAGACCTTAATTCATAGCAATCAAATACTTAAATACTAAGAAATGGCAAGATATACCGGTCCAAAAACGAAAATAGCTAGAAAATTTGGAGAAGCTATTTTCGGAGAAGATAAGTCTTTTGAAAAAAGAAATTATCCTCCAGGTCAACATGGTAATAACCGTCGACGCGGAAAAAAATCTGAATATGCAATTCAACTAATGGAGAAGCAAAAAGCAAAATACTCCTATGGGATATTGGAGCGTCAGTTCAGAAATTTATTTGAAAAAGCTAATAGATCAAAAGGAGTCACTGGTGAAGTTTTACTTCAATTATGTGAATCACGTTTAGATAATACTGTTTTTCGTATAGGCTTGTCTCCTTCAAGAAGTGGGGCTCGCCAACTAGTTTCGCATCGACACATTACTGTGAACCATAATATTGTAAATATACCATCATACCAGCTCAAGCCTGGAGATGTTGTTGGAGTAAGAGAAAAATCAAAATCATTACAGATCATAATTAATTCTTTGGATAATAATTCAAGTGTTTATGAATGGCTGACATGGAATCGCGACACCCTTCAAGGCACATTCGTAACTATTCCACAGCGTCTTCAGATACCTGAAAACATTAAAGAGCAATTGATCGTAGAACTGTATTCAAAATAAAAAAATAAGCATTCACTATGGCTATATTAAATTTTCAAAAACCCGATAAAGTTATCATGATAGACTCTTCAGATTTCGAAGGTAAATTTGAGTTTCGACCCCTTGAACCGGGTTACGGACTAACTGTTGGAAATGCACTTCGTAGAGTGCTATTATCATCACTTGAAGGATTTGCAATTACTTCAGTAAAGATTGAAGGTGTAAATCATGAGTTTTCTACTATTCAAGGAATCGTTGAAGATGTAACAGATATTGTTTTAAACTTAAAACAAGTTAGGTTTAAACGTCAAATTGATGATGTAGAAGATGAGAAAGTAACAATAAATATTAGAGGTCAGGATCAAATAAAAGCTGCTGATTTTCAAAAATTTATTTCTGGATTTCAAGTTTTAAATCCAGACCATGTTGTTTGTAATCTTGAAAAAGGAGTTCAATTAAATATGGAATTGATAATTGAGAAAGGACGCGGTTATGTTCCTGCAGAAGAGAATAAAAATTCATCTTCAGAATTAGGTGTAATAGCTATTGATTCAATTTTTACACCTGTTAAAAATGTAAAATATACAATAGAGAACCATCGTGTAGAGCAAAAAACTGATTATGAAAAATTAGTTTTTGAAATTATAACAGACGGCTCTATACACCCAAAAGATGCACTTACTGAAGCTGCCAAAACTTTAATTCATCATTTCTTATTATTTTCTGATGAAAGAATTACACTTGAAGCTGATGAAATTGCTCAGACTGAAACATATGATGAAGAATCTTTACATATGCGTCAGTTGCTAAAAACAAAACTTATAGATATGGATTTATCAGTAAGGGCTCTTAATTGCCTCAAGGCTGCAGAGGTTGACACACTGGGAGATTTGGTGTCTTTTAATAAAAATGATTTAATGAAATTTCGTAATTTTGGAAAAAAATCATTGACAGAATTAGAAGAATTAATTATTTTAAAAGGACTTTCTTTTGGAATGAATTTATCAAAATATAAATTAGATAAAGATTAAGTTAAAGCTTCTATATATTAAATAAAATGAGACACGGAAAAAAAGTAATGCATTTAGGTCGAAAGAAGGCCCATCGAAAATCAATGCTATCAAACATGGCTTGCTCATTAATAGAGCATAAATCTATTAATACAACTGTTACCAAAGCAAAAGCCCTTAAGGTTTTTATTGAGCCAATCATAACTAAATCTAAAAATGATACTACTCATAATCGACGACTTACTTTTAGTGAGTTAAGAAGTAAGGAGGCTGTTTCTGAATTATTTGGAGCTGTATCTAATAAAGTTGGGGATCGTCTAGGAGGTTATACAAGGGTAATAAAAATGGGTAATCGTTTAGGAGATAATGCTGACATGGCTATGATAGAATTAGTCGATTTTAATGAAATTTATTCAATTACTTCAGAAACAAATAAAAAATCTACAAGAAGGCGTAAATCTAAAAAGTCAACTGAAGTTAATGAATTAATTGAAATAAAATCTGAGCAAAAAGGAGAGGAAGATATAAATGAAAAAGAAAGCTAAAATTGAAGATTTTTAATAATATAATTGAAAGGGATAGTCATTTTAGATTACCCTTTTTTTTATGTTATTTTGTTAAATAAATTTATGAAATATAAAACACTAAATAAAGCGGTTGTTGTTCTCGCTGACGGTACAAAATTTTTTGGAAAATCCATTGGAATAGATGGAACTGGTTTTGGTGAAATTTGTTATAATACAGGTATGACTGGTTACCAAGAAATTTTCACAGACCCTTCTTATTTTGGACAAATAATGGTTACAACAAATGCCCATATTGGTAATTATGGAATTTTGGATGATGACGCTCAATCAAAAGGGATTAAAATTGCAGGATTAATTTGTAAAAATTTTAGCTTTACCCAAACAAGGCCTTCTGCTAAAGGGGATTTACTTTCTTATTTCAAAAAAAATAAAATTGTTGGTGTATCAGATGTTGATACAAGAGCGTTGGTAAGTTACATTAGAGATAATGGTGCGATGAATGCTGTTATTACTACAAAGTTAGATCACTTAGACGAGCTAGTAATTGAATTACAAAAACTTCCTAATATGGACGGGATGGAATTAGCCTCAAAGGTATCTACAAGAAAAACATATTTCATTGGAGATCCTAAAGCAAAGTATAAAGTTTCAGCTTTAGATCTTGGAGTTAAGAAAAATATATTAAATCATTTGGCAAAAAGAGATGTTTACGTAAAAGTTTTCCCATATGATTCCTCTTTTGAAATGCTATCTGAGTGGAAACCTAATGGTTATTTTATATCAAATGGTCCTGGAGATCCTAAACCTTTATTGCAAGCCCAAGATGTTGCAAAAAAAATTATTAAGAAAAATTTACCTCTTTTTGGAATTTGTTTAGGTCATCAAGTTATTGCTTTAGCAAATGGTATTCCAACTTATAAAATGTTTAATGGTCATAGAGGTATAAATCATCCAGTTATCAACCATAACACAGGAAAAGGGGAGATAACTTCTCAAAATCATGGATTTGCAGTTGATAAGGAAGCTGCCGAATTAAATCCAGATATAATAATAACTCACTCTCATTTAAACGATGGTACTGTTGCGGGTATTAAAATTAAATCTAAAAATTGTTTTTCGGTTCAATATCATCCTGAGGCAGCACCAGGGCCAAATGATTCAAACTATTTGTTTGATCAATTTTTAGATTCAATTAAAACTTTTTCTTATTAAATATTATTTCTATAAAATTAAATTATGAGCTTAATTAATAAAATACATGCAAGGCAAATTTTAGATTCAAGGGGTAACCCCACTGTTGAAGTAGATGTAGTAACAGAAAATGGAATTTTAGGAAGGGCTGCAGTTCCCTCAGGTGCATCAACTGGTGAACATGAAGCGGTTGAATTAAGAGATGGAGGTAGTGATTACATGGGAAAAGGAGTGAAAAATGCAGTTGAAAATGTTAATTCTATTATATCTTCTAAAATTGTTGGGTTATCTGTTTTTGATCAAAAGAAAATAGATCAACTAATGATAGATATGGATGGTACTGAAAATAAATCTAATCTGGGAGCTAATTCAATTTTAGGTGTTTCATTAGCAGTTGCTAAAGCTGCAGCAAAAGAATTAGGAATTCCTTTATACAGACATATTGGTGGGAATAGTGCCCATACTTTACCTGTACCGATGATGAATATTATAAATGGAGGTTCTCATTCAGATGCGCCTATAGCTTTTCAGGAATTTATGATTATACCAATTGGAGCAAATAATTTTTCTCATGCGATGCAAATTGGAACAGAAATTTTTCATAATTTAAAAAAAGTCTTACAAACAAGAAACCTTAGTACTGCAGTTGGAGATGAAGGTGGGTTTGCTCCTAAGCTAGGTGGAACAGAAGATGCTCTTGACACTATTTTATTAGCAATAAAACAGTCTGGTTATGAACCAGGTTCTGATGTAAAAATTGCACTTGACTGTGCTTCTTCAGAATTTTATAAGAACGGAAAATATGACTATACACTTTTCGAAGGAAAAAACGCAAAAATTAGAAATTCAAAAGAACAAGCTGAATATTTATTTGAACTTACTAGCAAATACCCTATAATTTCTATTGAAGATGGAATGGATGAAAATGATTGGAAAGGGTGGAAGTATTTAACTGAAATTGCTGGAAAAAAAGTTCAATTAGTTGGTGATGATTTATTTGTCACGAATGTTAAAAGGTTGAAGAAAGGAATTGATGGAAAATATGCTAATTCTATTTTAATTAAAGTTAATCAAATTGGAACTCTAACTGAGACAATAGCAGCTGTAGAGATGGCTCATAATGCAGGCTTTACTTCTGTAATGTCACATAGATCAGGTGAAACTGAGGATAATACTATTGCAGATCTTGCAGTTGCATTAAACACTGGTCAAATTAAAACTGGATCTACCTCTAGAAGCGATAGAATGTCTAAATATAATCAGTTACTTCGTATAGAAGAGCAATTAGAAGATAAAGCATATTATCCCAAATTAAAAGCATTTAATTTATAGAAAGAGCTGTTTGTTTAAAAAAAAATTATAATATGGATCAAAAAATAAAACTGAATTTTAAAGATAAAGAATATGAGTTTCCACTTATAAAAGGAACCGAAGACGAGTTAGGAATAGATATTAAAACATTACGAGCTGAAACAGGACTAATAACATTAGATCCTGGTTTTAAAAACACAGGGTCTTGTGTTAGTAATATTACATATTTAGATGGTGAAAATGGTGTTCTTAGGTATAGAGGATATGATATCGATGATCTGGCAAATAATTCAAGTTTTATTGAAGTGTCTTTTTTATTGATTTATGGCGAAATGCCATCATCAGAGCAGTTAAATAAATTTGAAAGTGATATTAGAAAAGAGTCTTTAGTTCATGAAGACATTACAAGTATCTTAAAAAGCTTCCCCCATGGAGCACATCCCATGGGAGTTTTAGCATCATTAACATCTGCTTTAATTTCTTTTAATCCAGGATCTGTTGATGTTAATTCTGAGGATAAAATGTATCATGTAATTGTACAGATAATTGCTAAATTTTCTGTAATTACTTCATGGGTTCACAGAAAAGTAAAAGGATTACCCCTTAATTATTCAGATAATTCCCTACCCTATGTAGAAAATTTAGCTCAAATGATGTTTAGAAAGCCAAATGAAGAATATGGAAGTAATCCTGTAATAACAAGTGCTTTAAATAAGCTTCTAGTTTTACATGCAGATCATGAACAAAACTGCTCTACTTCAACTGTTAGAATTGTAGGCTCATCTGAGGCTGGTTTGTTTGCTTCAATTTCAGCTGGAATTTCCGCATTGTGGGGAAGGTTACATGGAGGTGCTAATCAGGCAGTTATTGAAATGTTGGAATTGATTAAAAAAGATGGAGGGGACACAAGTAAATTTATGGAAATGGCCAAAGATAAAAATAATCCCTTCCGATTGATGGGCTTTGGACACAGAGTTTATAAAAATTTTGATCCTCGAGCAAAAATTATTAAAAAGGTAGCTGACGATGTTTTAAAAGATCTTGGAATTGAGGATCCTATTCTTCATATTGCAAAAGGTTTAGAGCGTGAAGCTTTAAAAGATAAATATTTTGTAGATAGAAAATTGTATCCTAATGTTGACTTCTATTCAGGTATAATTTATAAAGCCTTGAAAATTCCAACAGAAATGTTTACTGTAATGTTTGCTCTTGGTCGATTACCGGGTTGGATAGCTCAGTGGAGAGAAATGAGATTAAATAAAGAACCTATTGGTCGTCCGCGTCAACTTTATAATGGAAGTAGATTGCGTAAAGTTGTTACTAAATCGTAGGTTTATTTTAGGGCTTATAGACCTCTTTACTTCAATTATTTTTTTAAAAAAAGAATACATATTCTTTATATAATTTTAATTTGTAGTCTTATTAAGCCATATGTTTTTAATAAACTTATAAGTCTAATTATGATTTCTTTTGATCTCAGCTCTATACTGCAAAAATTTAAATTTTGATCAGGTAATAATAAACTATGAACATCAATAGATGTCACATTAATTAGTAATCTGGAAGATTCTATTTCTTATTTTACTACATTTTTCTTTTAAAGAAAAAGGAGACCAAACAGCTAAGGTTATCTTCTTTTTTATTAATGGGTCACTACTTGATATATTAAGTAACACAATTAATAAAAATAGCACTTTATAATTCCTCATGCCAGCAATAACATGAGTTTAATTATCTTTACTCGATATTTTGAATATGGAAAGAGAAATAAGTGAAATAGTTAAAAAATTTGTAAAAATAACTTTTAAAGTTTCGATTGAAAACTTTGAATTTCAATCTACAAGAAAAGATTTTGATGGAGATATTACTTTAGTTCTTTTTCCTCTTTTAAAAAAAATAAAGATCAAACCTGAAGAATTAGGTAAATTAATAGGTTCAGAACTAAAATCCAAATTAGATTTAATCGAAGATTTTAATATTGTTAAAGGATTTTTAAACTTAACAATTACTTCTTCCTTTTACATCTCATTTTTAAATAAAGTAAAAAATGACTTAAAATATGGTCATATAGAGCCTAAGAATGATGCTAATTTAATTATGGTTGAGTATTCTTCTCCAAACACTAACAAACCTCTTCATTTGGGTCATATAAGAAATAATTTACTTGGCTATTCTGTTTCTCAAATTTTAAAAGCAAATGGAAATAAAATTGTAAAGACTCAAATAATAAATGATCGAGGTATTCATATATGTAAATCAATGATTGCTTGGAAATTATTTGGTGAAAATAAAACCCCATCTGACTATAACTTAAAAGGAGACCAGTTTGTTGGTAAGTTCTATGTTTTATTTAATCAAGAATTTAATACTCAGGTTAAAAGATTAATTGAAGATGGCCAAACAGAAGAATTTGCAAAAGTTAATGCTCCAATTTATATAAAAGCTAAAGATTTTTTAAAAAAATGGGAATCAAATGATAAAGAAGTTAGAGATCTTTGGGGTAGAATGAATAATTGGGTTTATGATGGCTTTGAAAATACATATAAAAAGTTGGGTGTTGATTTTGACTCCTATTATTATGAGAGTGACACCTATCTTTTAGGTAAAAAAATAATTAAAGAAGGTATATCTAAAGGTGTGTTTTATTCTAAAAAAGATGGATCAGTATGGGTGGATTTAAGACCTGATGGGTTAGATGAAAAACTACTATTAAGATCGGACGGAACCTCTGTTTATATGACACAAGATTTAGGAACTGCATTTCAGCGTTTTATAGATTATCCCCAAATTAGCGGAATGGTTTATACGGTAGGAAATGAGCAGGATTATCATTTTAAGGTTTTATTTTTAATCTTAAAAAAACTAGGATATTCTTGGTCTAATAATCTTTTTCATTTGAGTTATGGAATGGTAGATCTCCCATCTGGGAAAATGAAAAGTAGAGAGGGGACTGTAGTAGATGCAGATGATTTAATTCATTCAATGCAAAATTCTGCTATGCAAATTTCTGAAGAAAATGGTAAAATACAAGATGTAGAAAATCCCCAAAAGTTATTTCTTCAGATAGGATTGGGAGCTTTGAAGTATTTTATTCTTAAAGTGGACCCAAAAAAAAGAATTTTATTTGATCCAAAGTCATCATTTGATTTTAATGGAAATACAGGTCCATTTATCCAATATGCTTATGCAAGAATTCAGTCTATTTTAAGAAGTGCTGAAAAATTTGATTGGAAGCCTAATGCCAATATAAAAATTAATAATAAAGAAAAAGAAATTCTAAAACATTTGTTGATTTATCCAGAAGTTGTTATACAAGCAGGAGAATCATTTAGTCCGGCACTAATTGCAAATTATCTTTATGATTTAGTAAAGGTTTATAATTCTTTTTACCAAAACATATCAATACTTGGAGAGACAGATTCAAATCTTAAAAACTTTAGATTAATTTTAAGTCAGAAAGTTGGACATATTATTTTTAATTCATGTTCCTTATTAGGAATTGAAGTTCCTGATAGGATGTAAAATGACTTTAAATAAAAATTTATTTAAAAAAATCTATGAACTTCATTTTATGAAAAACAATAGTTTATAGTAACTTTAACAATTATTATTGATATTAAATGTTTAATAATCTCAGCGCAAAACTTGACAAAGCATTTCAAAGCCTAAAAGGGCATGGAAAAATAACTGAAATCAATGTTGCTGCAACACTTAAGGAAGTTAGAAGGGCACTATTAGACGCGGATGTTAATTATAAAATTGCAAAAAATTTTACCGATACTGTCAAATCAAAAGCACTAGGTCAAGATGTTTTAACAAGTCTTAAACCAGGACAGTTAATGGTAAAGATTGTTAAGGATGAGATGACTGAATTAATGGGTTCAACGGCTAATGAGATCAATTTATCAGCAAACCCATCTGTAGTTTTAATGTCTGGTCTTCAAGGATCAGGTAAAACCACATTTTCTGCTAAACTAGCTCTTTATCTAAAGGTGAAGAAAGCAAAAAAGCCTCTACTTGTTGCTTGTGACGTATATAGACCAGCAGCTATAGATCAACTTGAGATTCTTGCAAATGAAATTGATGTCCCTATTTTCAAAAACATTGAAGAAAAAGATCCAGTTAAAATTGCAAACCAAGCAATTGATATTGCAAATAAAGAAAAAAATGATGTTGTAATAATTGATACTGCTGGAAGGTTAGCTGTTGATGAAGTTTTAATGAAGGAAATTTCTGACATTCATAAAAGTGTTAATCCAAGTGAAACTCTTTTTGTAGTTGATTCAATGACAGGACAAGATGCCGTTAATACTGCAAAATCTTTTAATGATAAATTGAATTTTGATGGAGTTGTATTAACAAAACTAGATGGTGACACTAGAGGAGGAGCTGCTTTGTCTGTTAGACATGTAGTTGACAAACCTATTAAATTTATTGGAACTGGAGAGAAAATGGATGCAATAGATGTTTTTTATCCGGAAAGAATGGCTGATAGAATTCTAGGAATGGGAGATGTGATTTCCCTTGTTGAAAGAGCTCAAGATCAATTTGATGAGGACCAAGCCCGAAAAATAAAAAAAAAAATAGCTAAAAATAAATTTGGTTTTGATGACTTTTTAAGTCAAATAAGTCAAATAAAAAAAATGGGAAGCGTCAAAGATCTTGTTGGTATGATTCCAGGAGCAAAAAAAATGATGGGTGATCAAGAAATTGATGAGGATGCATTCAAAAACATAGA
>Ga0209089_10003269_pt1 | contig 13901 bp, 10 predicted proteins | sample ArcticOcean_MG_C_FD_187431 | JGI IMG/M metagenome (GOLD analysis project Ga0209089, IMG submission 187431) | Marine microbial communities from western Arctic Ocean - ArcticOcean_MG_CB2_150 (SPAdes) (version 2) | ecosystem: Environmental > Aquatic > Marine > Oceanic | place: Arctic Ocean: Canada... | reverse complement strand
CCTGACATTTGCCCGCGCCGGTACGAGCTATGCGGCGATATCGGCGAGGGCCAGGGCGGTTGGACACCCCGGTTATTCGTCCTGCTTCTTGTGCTCGGCGATGACGGCGGCGTGGAGATGCTGAGGGAGTTCGTCGTAGCGGACGAACTCGGAAGAAAAGCCGCCGCGCCCCTGGGTGATTTGTTTCAAGTCGATTGAGTAGCGCTGGGTTTCGGCGAGCGGAATCTCGGCGGTGATGACGGTCTCGCCGGCAGCGCCCTGGTCGGTTCCACTAACCCGGCCGCGCCGGGAGTTCAGGTCGCCGATTACGGGACCGGTAAAGCTATCCGGGACTCGAATTTCGAAGTTGTGGATCGGCTCAAGCAGGGTTGGGCGGGCGTTCGCCGCTCCTTCTCTGAATGCCATCGCCCCGGCCAGTTGAAAAGCCTGGTCGGACGAGTCGACCTGGTGCTCTTTACCATCGATCAGGCGAGCGCGAAATCCGACCGTGGGAAAACCTGCCAGCACGCCTTGCTCGGCCGCTCCCCGGACTCCCTTTTCGACGGCCGGAACGTAGTGTTTGGATATGGCCCCACCCCGAATCTCGTCCTTGAATTCGATATCGTCAGTGCCGCCTCCCGGAGATTCAAGAATGATGGTGACATCGCCGAACTGGCCATGTCCTCCCGATTGGCGCTTGAATCGGCCGTTGGCGGTGGCCGACCGGGAAAGCGTCTCCTTGTAGGGGACCTGAGGAGTGCTGATATCCACCTGCGCGCCAAATTTCCGTTGAATCTTTTCCAGAGCGATGTTGACGTGTGAATCGCCCATGCTCCAGAGGAGAGTCTCCCCGGTGGCCTGTTCTCGCACCACTTTGAGGGTGGGGTCTTCCTCGGTCATGCGGTGGAGGGCAGTTCCCAGCTTGTCGATGTCGGACTTGGTCTTAGGGCTGATCGCCAGGGCCATGTGGGGCTCGGGAAAATCGATTCCGGAGAGGCTGGCGCCATTGTTCTTGTTGGCCACCAGCGTATCGCCGGTGAGGGTGTCGGAGAGCTTGGCTACAGTGCAGATGTCGCCAGCGGCAATGGACGGCACCTCAACGTGCGCGCGACCGATCGGGCAGATGATGTGGCCGATACGTTCATCGGCTCTTTTGTTGAGATTGTACGCGGTGGTGTTCGCGGTGAGCTCGCCGGACATCACCTTGAGAAAGGTCTGGTGTCCGAGCTTCGGATCGAAAATTGTCTTAAACGCCAGGGCGGCCATCTCGCCGTCCGCGTTTTGGAGCGACTCGTCGGCAGAGGGGAGAATGTCCACGATCGCGTTCAGGACCTCGGCCGCCCCCAGATTCTCGGTGCTGGACATACACAACAGAGGAAACACGGAACGTTCGCGGACGCCGGTGTGGAGCGCGGTGATCATCTCGGCCTCGGTGATTGTTTCGTCTTCGAGATATTTTGCGGTCAGCTCGTCGTCAACCGCCACGACGGCGTCGAGGAGTCCGTCCCGTAGGGCTGCGGCATTGTCGAGGATCCCCTCGGGGCAGTCTTCCAGCTCGCTTTTGCCGCTGGTAAAACGGATGCCCTTAAGCCCGAGCAAGTCGACGACGCCGGTGAAATTGGAGCCGGAGCCGTATGGCAATTGCAGCGCGGCCACCGGCCCAAAGGCCTCTGCGAGCGCTTCCACCACCGCGGCGAGGTCGATGTTCTCGCGGTCCATGCGGTTCAAGACGAACACCACCGGAAGATCGGCCTGCTCGGCGTACTTCCAGGCCAGCTCGGTGCCGACTTCGATTTCTGATTGGGCATCGATGACCAGCACGGCGGCATCGGTTACACGGGTACCGGACAGGATCTCACCTACGAACTCGGGGTCGCCGGGGACGTCAATGAGGTTGACCTTAGATTTCTTCCACTCGCAGGCGAGCACGCTGAGACTCAAAGAGGTGTGGTGCTTGATTTCTTCAGGCTGAAAATCGGAGGCTGTGTTTCCATCTTCGATGTTGCCGAGCCGGCTGGAGCCGCCGGTTACGTACAGGAGAGCCTCGGCAAGCGAGGACTTGCCCGCACCCTTCTGGGAGAGAAGAACCACATTCCGAATTCGGTCCGATGGATACTGCTGCATTTGGATGGACTCCCTTCGGACCTGAATGCGATGCGATCGTCTGAATGGCGGGGTCGCCGTCGAGAACCTCTAATCGACGGGAAATTCGAGATTTCAGAGATTATAGTTATGTTACCGGGACAGAGTGTTCCGCTGCCCGTGGGAAATCGCCGGCCGGATGGGTCCGGCATGGAGTAGGAATGGCCAGTTGTTAAATAAGCCATCGAGGCTCATCGTGAAGTGCGGGTCTTCACTGTTGATAGACCCTGAAACGGGGATCAACGGCGCGTACTTCGAATCGCTCGCAAGCCAGATCCGCAAAATTCTGGATGACGGGATTCAAGTGGCCGTGGTCGCTTCGGGAGCGATCGCGATGGGGCGGCGGGTTCTGGGAGAGACGGGCGACGGCACCACGCTTGCGCGACAGGTGTTGGCGGCGGTGGGGCAGGCGCCGCTGATGGCCGTTTTTGCGGAGCGATTCAAGAAACCGGGCATCAATATCGCTCAGGCGTTGCTGTCGCGCGGTTCGCTGCACCAGCGAGACGGTTACCTCAACGCTCGGAACACGCTGATGGCCCTGATGCAGCGGGGTATCGTGCCGATCGTGAATGAAAACGATGTCGTCGCGACGGAAGAGTTGCAGTTTGGTGACAACGACCGGCTGGCGGCTCTGGTGGCGAATCTGGTCGATGCGGATCTGCTGGTGATGCTCACGGACGTGGACGGTTATCTCTCGGCTGACGAAAACGGTCAGTCGCGGGTGGTGCCGGTGTTCGACACCATTACGGAAGAAATGCTGGCTAGTGCGGGTGGGGCGGGCTCGGAGGCGGGCACCGGCGGGATGCGGACGAAGCTGGAGGCGGCCGGTCTGGCTACCTCGCACGGGGCGAGGGTGGTGATCGGTCCGGGCAACCTGAAGAATGGACTGACGCGAATAGTGGACGGGGAAAATATAGGCACTACTTTTCTGGCGACCGGCGGCCGGCGTGAGAGCCGGAAGCGCTGGATGCTCACCGATCTTGCGCTGCGAGGCAGCGTGACGGTGGACGCGGGCGCGGTGCGGGCACTGGTAAACGACGGTCGGAGCTTGCTGCCCGCCGGGATTACCGGACAGGAAGGAGACTTCGGCCGGGGGGACCTGGTGGCGGTGGTGGGCCCGGACGGTGTCGCCATTGCCCACGGGCTATCGAATTACGGAGCCGCGGACCTGGAGAAGATCGCTGGCTCTGATTCACGGCAGATACAGGCGATTCTGGGGCATGAATATGGGGCGGAAGTCATCCATCGAAATAATCTCGCGATCGTCGGAAGTTCGGTAACATCGTGATCTGCTCAGGATTCGCCAGTAGAGGATGCTGCAGGTGAACGCCACGACTGAACCGGCGAGCACGGAAACCGAAGTAATAGGGAAGGCGCGGGCGGCAAAGGCCGCGTCGCGTTTGCTGGCGGTGATGCCGACGGCCGCCAAGAATGCCGCGCTTGAGGCCATGGCCGGGGCGCTGCGGCGGGAAGTGGGGAGGATCGTATCCGTCAACTCCGAGGATGTGGCCGCGGCCCGGGCGGACGGTATGGAAGAAAGCATGGTCGATCGGCTGCTGCTGGACGAGTCTCGGGTTGAGAGAATGGCGACGGCGCTGGAAGACCTGATGGCGCTGCCCGACCCGGTCGGCGAAACGATAGAAGGAAGATTCGTCGAGAGCGGGCTGGAGGTCATGCGGCGACGGGTGCCGCTGGGGGTGGTGGGGATCATCTATGAGTCGCGCCCCAACGTGACGGTTGACATCGCCGGTATCTGCCTGAAATCCGGAAACGCGGTGGTGCTGCGCGGCGGGAGTGAGGCCCGACGGAGCAATCTGGTGTTGCACGACATCGTGCACGAGGCCTCGGTGGACGCGGGCATCCCGGCGGGGTGGATGGGTCTGGTGGAAAGTACGGACCGGGCGCTAGTCGGGGAGATGCTGGGTCTCAAATCGTACCTGGACGTGATAATTCCGCGGGGTGGAGCGGGGCTGGTCTCATTTGTGGCGGAGAACGCCACGGTGCCGGTGCTGGAGACGGGTTTCGGCGTGTGCCACACATATGTGCATGAGGCCGCCGACCTGAAAAAAGCCGCCGACGTGGTGTTCAACGCCAAGGTGAGGCGTCCTTCAATATGCAACGCGTTGGATTCGTTGATCGTCGATAGGTCGGTGGCGGCTGATTTCCTGCCGCGAATGGCGGCCCGGCTGGTGGAGGGTGGTGTGGAGGTGCGGGCAACCGGTGGGGCGGCGACGATGATTGGCGACGCGGCGACGTTCACGCCCGCGACGGAGGAGGACTTCGATACAGAATTCCTGTCGCTGAGGATGGTGGTGTCGCTGGTAGATGGCCTGGATGAGGCGCTGGCTCACATCGAGAGATACGGTTCAGGCCACTCAGAGGCGATCATGACGGAGGACCAACCGGTCGGGCGGCGGTTCTTGAACGAAGTGGATGCCGGAGCGGTGTTCCTCAACGCATCCACCCAGTTTACGGACGGAGGCGAGTTCGGCCTGGGGGCGGAGATCGGCATAAGTACGCAGAAACTGCACGCCCGCGGGCCAATGGGGCTTCGCGAGATGACGACGTACAAGTGGGTTGTCGTGGGCGATGGCCACATCCGAGCCTGAAGCGGTGGCGGAAGCTGAAGGCGGTCCGGCCGGTAGGGGGCTCACGGTTGACGATCTGCGGGCCGATGCATTTATCCAGGGTCTGCTGACGAGCGCGAATACGTATTTGGACGCGGCCGGGTACACGGAGCACGGTCAGCGACACGCGGATCGGGTATCGGCCCTCGCCACGATGATCTTGCGGGAGCTGGGGCATCCGGAACGGACCTGCGAGTTGGGCGGGGTGGCAGCCTATTTACACGACATTGGCAACGTAATCGCCCGTGACCGGCACCACGTTTCTAGCGCGTTTATCGCTTACGACTACTTGAGAGCGCGTGGCATCGAGGTAGATGAACTTACGCCGGTGCTGAGCGCGATCGGAAATCATGAAGAGTCAATTGGCGTTCCGGTTGGATCGGTGGCCGCGGCGGTGATCATCGCCGACAAGTCGGACGTACACCGGAGCCGGGTCCAGAACGATGACAAATCCACTTTCGACATTCATGACCGGGTGAATTGGTCGGCGGTCGAATCGGACGTTCAGGTTGATCGGGAGGACCGGGTCATCTCCCTTGAAATAGACATCGACACGGCGGTGTCCACGGTGATGGAGTACTTTGAGATATTTCTCAGCCGGATGGTGTTGTGCCGGGTGGCGGCGAAGAAATTGGGCTGCCGTTTTGAGCTGGTAATAAATGGCCAGCGCCTGAGCTAGCGACCGGTTGGAGGGGCTGTGAAAGTGTAGTTAAATCGACATAACGTCGGTGCTACTATCGTCCGATGGGTAACGCCAAGGTTTCGAAAAAACAGACGCAACCGCGTTGTGCCGTGAGTCCGCAGAGGTGTGGAGGCGGGTCGTTGGGAATGGCGGCGATAGTCGAGTCGGGAAATTGCAGGATGTGGCGGGCTCCAGAAGCGATGTCAGGAACGCCGGTGGTGGTCTCTTAGGATGGCGCCACGGTCCCGACGAGCAATTCTGGGCGCGGCGGCGCTGGCGGGAGGATTCGCGATCGGCGGTGGCAGCGCCTTCGTCACGCGGATGGGGATGCGGTATGACGGTCGCTTCCTGCCGGGCACGATGGTCGAAGGTGTGGACGTGTCGGACTTGAAGCCGTCCGAGGCGGCGGTGATGTTTGACAATCGTTGGCGAGATTACCTCGCGAACCCGGTGGTATTTCGGGCACCGGATCGTGATTGGCGACCGTCCGCGGCGGATATAGGCATCAAGGTTGACTACCTGAATCCGCTGCGCAAGGCGTATGTGTGGGGCAGGAGCGGCGGAATCTTCCAACGCACCCGGGAGCAGACGCAAGCGGCCGCTTCGGCGCGCAACTGGCCGATTACATTCGAGTTCGATCAGGCGAAGTTACGCACGTACCTCCAATCGGTCGCGTCGATGTATTTCCAACCGTTCAATGATGCTGAAGTCGCGCTGCAGGGTGAGGATTTGCGGTTTCGAGAGGCGCGGTCGGGGGTGGAACTAGATTGGCAGGCGGCGCTGCCGCTGGTGAACGCTCCGGGGGCCGAGGCGGGCATCCAGGAGATTGAGATTCCGCTGGTGCAGACGTTACCGACTTTTACGACGGGTGCGGCCCGTCAATTGGTTTCGGAGGTCGAACGGCTGGCGGAGACCCCGCTGGTGCTGGAATTTGAGGGGGCGGGCTGGTTCATACCTCAGGCTCAACTTCGCCAATCAATATCGATCGATAACTCTGGTGACACGCTGGTGGCGACGATTGAAAGATCGCGATTACAGCCTCTTTTTGACGAGATTGACAACACCCTTGGCTTCGAGGCGATTGACGGAAAGCTCACTTACGATCCGGAAACTAATAGGGTCACGGAGTTTCAGCCGTGGTCGGACGGGCGCGGCCTGGACCACCGATCGTTGTTCGATCGGGTGCTGTTGGCGGCGCGAACCGGGCAGCCTAGGGTGGAAATACCGATCGTCGGGCGGCCAGCGACCCGCTCGACACCGGACGCGGAGGATCTGGGCATTTCCGAACTGCTGGCCGCGGGCGACTCGTTGTTCATCAATTCGGCGGGATATCGGATTACAAACATCAGCAATGGGTCCGGGTTGCTCCACGGGGCGGTGGTCATGCCCGGGGAGATATTCTCCTTCAATGAGTATCTGGGCCCGATCGAATACGACCGTGGTTTCATCGATGGTCTGGTAATTATTGATGATTCCACGGAGGACGCCATCGGCGGCGGTATTTGTCAGGTATCCACGACGATGTTCCGGGCGGCGTTCTGGGCAGGGCTGCCCATCCTGGAGCGTCACAAGCATTTGTATCGCGTGCGCTATTACGAGCAGGGCGGATATCCGATCGGCTTTGATGCCTCAATCTGGCAGCCGTCGCTGGACGTCAAGTTCATGAACGATACGGACGGCGCCATCATGGTGCGGACACTGTTCGACCGCCGGCGCCAGTCGCTTCGGTTCGAACTCTGGGGTAAACCCACCGGGCGGACCGTGGAAGTTTCGGATCACCAGCTAACCGACTGGGTAGATTCGCCGCCCGACCAGTGGGTAATTGATCCGGAGGAGGAAGAGGGTTTCAAGGAGCAAACGGAGTGGGCGGTGGAAGGGGTGTTCGCTACGCTTAAGCGGCGGGTGATGGTCGGAGATGAAATTCACCTTGAAGACGCGTTTTATTCCAGCTTTACACCCTGGCCCAACCGTTACACGGTGAGTCCCAATGTGGCCGTGGAGGAGGCCCCGGAAGCCTACGCCGAGTGGATCGCGGCGCAGGCGGCGGAGAGCGAAGAGGTGCCGCCCGCGGAAGACGAAGGCTCGGCTCCGGGCTGATCGATTTCGGAACATCTGATGGGGTGGCCGGCGGCTTGCACTAGAATCAGTCTATTATCCGGGGCGTGGCGCAGCCTGGTTAGCGCGCGTGCTTTGGGAGCACGAGGTCCGGGGTTCGAATCCCCGCGCCCCGACCGAAACCGGCATGAACGGCATGGACGATATTGTCCGGCCCGGCCCGGTCCGAAGGCTAGTCGCCAAACCTAGTCAAAACCTGGAATATGGCGTCGGTTCCGAAATCCAGGGCGGATGCCGGGATACGTTCGTCAGCGGCGTGCAGAAGACGGCTAAAATCGAAGTTGCCGGGTAGATTCATGGGCAGGAAGCCGTAGGTTTGGATTCCGACCCTTTCGAAGTAGCGGCCATCGGTGGCACCGTACATGATCAACGGAACGGGAAGGCCGGTGGGATCGGCCGCCTTCAGGACTTCCACGAGAGTTGGAAAGAGATCCAGGTCCGGTTCGCCCCGGCCGGGCGGATCGTGCGCGAGGACTTCGATTTCGGCCAGGTCGCCGAGGAGATCGCCAAGCTCCCGGACGAGATCTTCCGGGCCGAATCCCGGCAGCATCCGGCCGTCGAGATCGATCGTGACTTCGCTGGGAATGACGTTGAATTTAGAACCACCGCCGATAATGGTGGCGTTTACGGTGTTATGCAGCAACGGGTCGTAAATCTGACCGGAGGCGCCCATGGCGTCCAGGGTGGCGTCGATGGTGGATTCACTCAGTAGCCCCTGCATGGCGGCGCCGGCATCGCCGCTCAGTCCGTCGGCCATGCCCCGCAGCATGGCGGCGGTGGCGGAAATGAGGTGGGCGGGGAGGCGGTGTTCGTCGAGGATTCGCAGGACCTTAGCGGCCGTGGCCATGGTGCCGCCGCGCATGGGCAGGGAGCCGTGGCCGCCGGGCCCGCGTACTGTGAGCCTAAGGGAGGCGATGACCTTCTCGGCGACCATGATGGGGTAGAAGCGGGCGTTACCCAGTGCGAGACTGAATCCGCCGAACTCGCCGATGGCGTGGCGAACGCCGTCGAAGACCTCCGGGTGCTCCTCCACCATGAATTGGGCGCCGAATTCGGAGCTGGCTTCTTCATCGGAGAGGGCCAGGAAGATGACGTCGCCGGGCAACTCGGCGCCTGCGGCTCGGGCGCGTAGGAACGCCGCCAGCATCATCGCCACGCCGCTCTTCATGTCCAGCGCTCCGCGGCCCCAGACCCAGCCATCGACGATTTCGCCGGCAAATGGCGGGTGTGACCAGTCCTGATTGGCGGTGGTGACCACATCCACGTGCCCATAGAGCAGCAGGGGGGCCGCGGCGCCGGTTCCGGCTAGTCGGGCGACCAGATTGGGCCGGTTTGAGTCGTTAGAGTGGAGGGTGGAATCGATCCCGTAGCCGGCCAGGGTCTGGCCGATGAAATCAATACACGCCTTCTCGTTTCCCGGTGGATTGGTGGTGTCGAAGCGTAGTAGCTGCTGGAGCAGTTCTACGGGTCGGGTGTGCAGGCCGTCGACCGTCTCAGGTTTCACTTCGCAACCCCCCTGGTTACTGCTCCGACGGTAACTACGGCGCCGGATCGCCGGTCGTGATGTGCGGTCGGGCCATCAACGCCATTCGGCACCCCAGTCGGTGGTGTGATGGTGGCTGTGGATCAACCAGTCGCGCAGCACATCGAGCATATCCCGCTTGCGGTCCTGCTGGCCCGGGTCGTCCCAGAGATTGTTGACCTCATCGGGGTCCACATTCATGTCGAAGAGTTGCCCGTAGTCCTCGCCCAGGAAATGCACCAGCTTCCAGTCGCGGCTGCGGACCATGGTCATGAAGTCGGTTTCGAGTCCCTGGGAGTCCTCGCGGGCATGCTCGGCGAACACGTATTCTCGAGCGTTGACCGGCGAGTCCTCCGTGAGCGCGGGCAGCATCGAGCGTGCCTCGAACGACCGGGGAATATCCACGCCAGCCAGTTCAAGAATGGTCGGGCCCAGGTCCATCCACTGGTACATCTCGTCGACGGACCGGCCGCCGTCGAAGCGGCCGGGCGCCCAGACGATCGTGGGCACGCGGGTGATGATGTCGTACATGGTCCATTTCTGGGTCGCGCCGTGGTCGGTGAGGCAGTCGCCATGATCCGACGTGAAGATGACGACGGCATTGTCCAGGTAACCCTTGCGATCGAGAGTTTCCAGGAGCTGGCCAATCTTCTCGTCGATCATGGTTACGTTGGCCAGGTAGTAGGCCCGTTGGCGGTGACGCTGTTCCGGGGTTGGGTCCAGCAGGTGCACCACGGAGTCGTGATCAACCTCGGCGCAGTGCTCCCGCATGTTCTTGAACACATCCGGCAGGCTGTCGATCTCCTCCTCGGTGACGTCGAGCAGGGGCAGGTCTTTGTCGAGGTAGCGCTCGGCGTATTCCTGCACCGGATCGTAAGGCGGGTGAGGCCCCGGGAATCCAATCTGAAGAAATAAAGGTTGGGTCTGGGGGTAGGCATCCAGCCACCAGAGCGCGGTGTCGCCGACGAAATTGTCCGGGTGCAGATGATCGGGAGCGCTCCATAAAAAACTCCCCATCACCTCCCGGTAGTCGTCCCGCTGGCGGTAGATTTCGCGCTGAGGCTTGACGACACCCTGGGCGCCGAGGGCGCGATCCCAAGCATCGAAATACCAGCGACCTTGGAGGTAACGGTCTTTGTTCTCCACAATGTAGCGTTCATGAAAGCCGGCCGGCGCTTCGAACGGCGTGGTGTGCATCTTGCCGACGTTGATGCAGAGGTAACCGGATTTGGACAGTCGCTCCACCCACGAGTGCGCCCAGGTGTCGCCGTTCTTGAATATGCGTGTTGTATGCGGGTAGTAGCCGGTAAAGAGGCTGGCCCGGGCGGGGGCGCAGGACGGCGCGGTGATGAAGACGCGGGAGAAGCTGACCCCCTCGTTGACCAGGCGGTCGAGATTGGGAGTTTCCATGTAGGGGAACCCGAGCGCGTTGATGGTGTCGAAGCGCTGCTGATCGGTGATGATGAAGATGATGTTCGGGCGATCGTCCGGCATGCAGTGCCCCCATCTCGTCGACCTGGCCGGCCCCTTCGGAGTGAGTGCAAGGATAGCGATTCGTCCGCCGGGCTGCCGGTCCGGGTCGGCGGCTGCCGGCGATGCGGCCGTGGCGGTTTACCGGAACCGTAAATACGCCATCAAGAAGTCCGATCGCGCTGGCCGGCGGGCAGGTCAGGCGCCGACAAATCCTGGCGACTTGTGTCTCGGCCGCGATGCTGCGAGCATCGGCGACCAGCATTCGGTGGATTCGCAGGAGCAGCAGAGTGACCGAAGTCTTTTCGGGTCGGATCGATATCGTGGCCGACGGATATACGTTTGCGGAGGCGCCCTCGGTGGACCCGGCCGGGCGGTTCTACTTCGGCGATACCAAAGACGGCAAGATGTACCGGGTGGGTGACGACGGCGAGGTGGAGCTGTTCGCGGAACTGGCGGGTCCAAACGGATCTACATTCCACTGGAACGGCGACTGCTACGTGGCCGATTGGGCAGACCGTCGGATCGCGCGACGACCTGCGAAGGTGAACCTTTCGAAGGGACACCCAACGACCTGACGTTCCATCCCTCCGGCGCCCTGTATTTCACAACGCCGCAGAATCCCGTGGACGATGCCGTACCGATGCCGGTTTACCGCCTCGATCCAGACGGCGAGGTGACCAAGGTTCTGGAGGGGCTTCGGTACCCGAACGGTGTGAACGTGAATGAGGATGGGACTCGCCTATATGTGGCGGATAGCTACCCCGGAGACATCAAAGTTGGGGATATAAACCCGGACGGCTCAATCAGCAATCTGCGGACGTTCGCGAACGTGAGGGTTGAGAGCATCGCGGAGATCACGGGGCCGGACGGCATGTGCTTCGATGTGCACGGCAACCTGTACGCGGCGATATTCCGAGCCGGGGTCGTGCGCCGGGTAAACCCGGACGGGGAGATCGACCTGGAGATCAAAGTCGACGCGCCTCACACGACGAACTGTTGCTTCGGTGGGCCGAACTTCGACCAACTTTACATAACGGAAGGATTGAAAGGTCGCGTGTACAGGGTCGATCTGGGAATAGAAGGTCTTCCTCTGTTCAGCCAATAGCCTTTCTGCGGGGGCGGATCTGCCCGACGTACCGGGGGTTGGGTTGAGAGATTCTTGGCTGGCCTGGGCGCCACCGATAAGCTTCTCGGGCGCAATCCAAAAAATCGGGCCTGACGAAGGCTCCACCACCACGGTCCGCCTTCTCCGCGGGCCGGAGTTGAGGAATTGAATTGAGCGAATTGCCTATGATTGGCGTGACCCTTGGAGACCCAACCGGGGTCGGCCCGGAAGTCGTAGCGAAGGCGCTGGCGCACCGCGAAATTTACGAGAAGTGCCGGCCCCTGGCTATCGGAAGTTCGTCGGCGCTGCGCCGAATAATCGAAATCTGCGGTCTGGACCAGGAGGTCCGCAATGTCGAGCGCGTGGGGGACGCCGAGTTTGAGTTCGGGGTAATCGACGTGCTGGATCTCTGGAATGTCGATCACTCCGAACTGCCGTTCAAGGCACCTACAGCGGAAGGTGGGGCGGCGGCGGCGACGGCGGTGATTGAAGCGGTGAAACTGGCTTACTCTGGCGAAACCGATGGACTCGCTACGGCTCCGCTACACAAAGTGGCGATGAAAATGGCCGGATTTGATTACCCGGGGCACACGGAGATAGTGGGGGAGTTTAGCGAGTCGCTGGACCCGCGCATGATGCTGGTGGCGGGGAAATTGAGGGTCATTCACGTATCCACTCACGTGGGCCTGGGTGAGGCGGTGGAGCTGGTGAAAACGCCGCGAGTGCTGGAGGCGATTATCATCCTGCACCGGGCGCTGCTGGACTTGGGTATTGACGAACCGAAGATCGCAGTGCCGGGATTGAATCCGCACGCCGAGGTGGGGAATCTATTTGGAGCTGAGGACAGCGAAGAGATCGCGCCGGCTGTCGAACAGGCCCGCGAGCAGGGAATCAACGCCATCGGCCCGCTGCCTCCAGATACCGTGTTTTCCAGGGCCGCCGCAGGTGAGTACGACGGTGTGGTGGCGATGTATCACGATCAGGGCCATATTCCGGTGAAGATGCTGGGGATTCACGAGGGCGTGAATATCACGCTCAACACGAACGTCATTCGTGCTTCGGTGGACCACGGCACGGCGTACGGTCGCGCGGGTGAGGGCCGGGCCGAGGAGACCAGCATGCGGCTGTCGATACTGGTGGCGGTGGACATGATCAACGCGCGGCGGATCCGGCAGGTCGAAGCCGGCTAATCGCATGAGCCGGAGGATGTCGGCGTCAACCGCCGTCGTCATAACGGCTGACCAGGGCGCCGGCGCAGTCGTAAAGTTCCGCGTCGTCGTCGCTGGAATGGTTCCACACATTCCTGGCAGTCCAGAACAGTTCTAAGTCGGTGTTGGGACGGGCGTCGGCGCCGGAGAGAATGCTGACGCTGCCGTCAAGATTGAAGCCGTCCGGGAAATCGTAGCGCTGCTCCCCCTGACGCTAACCAGGTATCACCCAGTCAGGTCCCCGATTCCGGAGACCAAGACGACTTCGGGCGTGCCGGTCTTGTGCAGGGCGGCGATCTCGGCGATAGCACCTCCGCAAAATTCCGATTCGGCTGGAGCGCTTGTAGTGGGGGAGGGCACAGCCGGCTCAGTGGGAGTCGGTGAGGCGGTTGCGGTGGCCGTTGGAGTCATGGTCGATTCCGGCCGTTGCGTGGAACTCGGCGCTGGTCGGTTGGTGGGGGTGGGGTTGGGCGATGGAGTCGGACTGGTCGGGGCGAAGGTAGGTGTGGGGGGCAGGATGGGGTCGGGCGGAGGTGTCGGAGGGCGGATTGAGTCTGGTCGGCTGGGCGCGGAGCAGTCTCAGCGGCAGGCGATCTGGTTAAAGGGATTGGATCGGAAATCGGCGGTTTTGATTGCAGCCATAGGCGACCACCTCCAACGGTGGCGGCGGCTACGACGAGCACGAGCACAACCGCCCCAAGGATGAATTTCATTTCGACGCGTTTCTCGGGATCGCGTGGTTCGGATCACCCTGCGCAGCCGGGTCTGAATCAAGAATTTCCCGCGCCCTCGATTTTGATGATGTCGGCAATCAGCTCTTTTCCATCGAACTTCAGGCGAAAGCGGTAATCGCCTGGATCGACGGGGCGATCTGGCAAGGTGACATCAAAGACAGCGATCTGAAACGCGCCCTGGCCGCTGCTGTATTCGGCGGGCCAATCGAATATCTGCACAGGCTTGAGCGCGCCGTTTACCACACGTTCAATCTCGAAAACAGCGCCAGTGGGGACGTTGAAAGCCTGGATGCTGACGAGCACACTTTGAGTGC
>Ga0209089_10003268_pt1 | contig 13904 bp, 9 predicted proteins | sample ArcticOcean_MG_C_FD_187431 | JGI IMG/M metagenome (GOLD analysis project Ga0209089, IMG submission 187431) | Marine microbial communities from western Arctic Ocean - ArcticOcean_MG_CB2_150 (SPAdes) (version 2) | ecosystem: Environmental > Aquatic > Marine > Oceanic | place: Arctic Ocean: Canada... | reverse complement strand
TTCAGGGATGTCGGTCCCCGCGGGGCAGGCCGTCTGGCACGGTATGTTCTTTTCCAGCCAGTCGAAATCTCTCGGCTGGGTGGCGTAGCCCGATGACCGCGACAGCGCGGCGTGCGCCGCGCTGCCAGATTCAAACGGAATTAAAGTTTCACTCATCAATCGCACTCCTGACCGTATTTTTTTTACGTCATGTTGCAATATAACGCGACTTCGCCGCCCGACCATTCGGTTGTCTAAGCAGTTGATGAATGCGACAAACAGGCGAATTGGGGCAGGCATGCAGGCCGGGCAATTTTAAAAACCGATGCAAGGCGATTTTTCTCCAGAACTGCCGACGCAGTTTCGCCAGAGGTGGAGCGCTGCGATCCCATTGCACGGCGGTTATGACTCTATATCGCTGCAAGATCAGCAGCGGATTCTGGCCGACAACGGTATTTTTCGTCATTTGCCATATGGATGTTTGCACCGGGCGCGGAGTAAACGCCTGCGTCAACGTGAGAAATGGAAATTCGCGGCACTGTTTTTATTCCGCCGCGGGTCGGCTGCCGCCATCCGTGGCGAATCATCCTCCTCCGCAATGCCGGGAAGTTTGACGGTGTCTGTAACTCGTTATATACTATATGTTTCTCCAAACAGACACCCTCCCGCTCTCGCTCTTCTGAGCCGCCCCACAGCTCATGAACAAGACCTTCGACAAACAATACCATATCTGGACCATCGGCTGCCAGATGAACGAGGCGGATTCCCGCAAGCTCGGCGCCCAACTCGAGACGCTGGGCTACGGACCGACCCCGGACCCGGATGAAGCCGATGTTGTCGTGCTCAACACCTGCGTTGTGCGGCAGCAGGCGGAGAATAAGATCTACGGCCGTCTCGGCTCGCTCAAGACGATCAAGCAACGGCGTCCCGATCTTGTGCTCGGGCTGATGGGGTGCCTGGTCGGCGTCAAAGAAGCGCCGGCACTGCAGGAGAAGTTTCCATTCGTCGATGTCTTCATGTCGCCGTCTGACGGTGGACCCCTGCTCGATTACCTGCAGGAACATGATCTCTACGAAGCGGTGCTGCTGCAGGAGCAGTCGACCCGCAGCCTGCGGGATGCCATTCAGGACGCCGAGAACGTCTTGCCGATCGACCAGCGCGGCGTCGCGGTCACCGCGCACGTGCCCGTTGTGCTCGGCTGCTCACACGCCTGCACCTTCTGCATTATTCCATATCGGCGCGGTGGCGAACGCAGTCGACCATCGGCCGATGTGCTCCACGAGATCGAGTTGCTGGCCGGCCAGGGCATCCGCGAAGTTATGTTGCTCGGACAAATCGTCGACCGCTACGGCCTCGATCTTGACGAGGACATCAATCTGGCCGACCTCCTGGCGCGGGCCAATAAGATCGACGGCATTCACCGTATCCGTTTTCTGACCAGCCATCCGAACTGGATGACCGATAAGCTGCTCGAAGCCGTCTCCGAGCTCGACAAGGTCTGCCCGCACCTTGAAGTTCCGGTGCAAGCCGGTAACGACGAGGTGCTCGCCAACATGCGCCGCGGCTACACCAGCGATGATTACTACCGGCTCGTCGACCGCATCCGTGACCGCCTGCCGCAGGCTGCCCTCAATACCGACATTATCGTCGGATTCCCCGGCGAGACCGACGAGCAGTTCATGGATACGTACCGCATGATGCAGCGCGTACAGTTCGACAAGGTCCACATTTCCACGTACTCGCCGCGGCCGAAGACGGTGGCCGTGCGCAAAATGCCGGACAACGTGACAATAGCCGAGAAGAAACGTCGCCGCCAAATGCTCGACGACCTGCAGAAAGAGGTCCTGACCGCGAAAAACGCCCGGTACCAGAACACGTTCGTCGAAGTACTGGTCGAGAAACACCAGAAGGGACGCTGGTACGGCCGCACCCCGGATAATCGGCTGGTCTATTTCGAAGGCGGCGAAGATCTGATCGGACAGCTTGTGCCGGTGCAGATTGACTGGGTCGGTCCCTATTCTTTGATCGGGCAGAAACGGCAGCAAGTCAATGCCGAAATGCTCGCCGTCTAATGATCTCTTTGGCAGCCGAATTGCGGCGTGCTGATTTTCACGATTTGATAATGTGAGGAGCCAATGCTGTCTTTGATTGTTTCCGTACTCGCTGCCGTGGTCGCGGCGGCGGCACTGGCCAGTGTCACCGGACTGGGCTGGGGCATTTGTCTCGGGGCCGCCGTCTTCTTCGGTCTGATGATTCTCCTGAGCCGTTACTTTGGCAAGCGCCTGCAGGCCGTCGCGATGACGGTACAGGATCGGATCACTGAAGCTCAGGCCGAAGCCCAGCGCCTGATCGGCCGTTTCCAAACCAAGCCGTCCTCGCAGAAGGTGATGCAGGCCCAGGTGGAGAAAGTCATGGAAACAGGCGTAGTCGACGCCCTCGAAGTCCTCGAAACCGCACAGCCGTTGTACAAATGGAACATCCTGGCGGAGCGCCAGATCAATACCTTGAAGATGCAGCTCAACTTCCAGATCAAGCGCTTCGATAAAGCTGACGCTCTGATACCGAAAATCCTCGTGCTCGAACCGTTGACACTGGCCATGAAGATGACACGCCAGTACCATAACGAAGATTTCGCAGCGTTGGAGAAAAGCTTCAAGAAAGGCGTCAAGAAGTTCAAGTACGACAAGGCGCTGCTGATCTATTCACTCTACACGTGGACATTGATCAAGCGCAAGAAAATCGACGAAGCTCTGGAAGTCCTGACCAGTGCCAAGGACAAGACCGACAGCGATGTGATCACACGCAACTGGGAACACGTCGCCAACAACAAGATTCACCTGTTCTCGAATGCCAGCATCGGCGAGCAATGGTACGCCCTGCATCTCGAGCAGCCGCCAAAGCAAAAAGCCAGCAAAGGACAGATGAAAAAGCACCCGATGTCACCGAAAGGACGCCGTAAATTTTTCTGAGCTGCCACCGCAGATTCCCGAGGAACTGACATGCGCGTTTTAGTCACCGGTATGATCGCCGGAATGAATGACGATGCCTATATCAACCAAGTTCTGCAGATGGGACAGGATCAGGGGCTCGACATCAGCTATCACAATCTGATCAACGCTTTGGAAAGCACCGGTGGCAAGAAGCTCGACCGGTTGCTGGGTACCACGAACTACCTGTTCGAAGTCCTGCGCGAACGCGAATACCGCAAGATCGGCTTCGAGCTCGAAGCGAACAACGTGACCAACGCGATTATCCGCGCACCGTCCACGATCGAATGGAAGCACGTCAATATCAAACTCAAGGACCACAAGGAGATCGCGCACTTCATAAGGCCCGACGTTGTCGTCACCTTGATCGACGCAGAGTTGTTCATTCAGGAGCGCATGCACGACGCCCAGAAGCGCGACGAATTCTTCCAGCGCGTCAAGCAACACAACTTCAGCATCCGCGAAATTCTCTCCTGGATGGACGAGGAAGTCAGCCTGTCAGAGGATTGGGCCGAGCATTTGAATGTGCGGCACTATGTCATTCCGATCGGCCAGAATCCGGACAGTCTGTTCAAGCTTGTTAAGCACGAACGCGTCCCGTCCTTCTACGTCTCGTACTCGATGACGCACTCAGACCCGCAGGCGCGTGTCGTGGTGAACGAGACGATCGCACGGCTCAACGAATATGGTCTGGTCATCGACCCGCAGGCCATCGAGATTGGTTCGAACTTCGATAGCCAGCGCGACAAGGAAGTGACCTTTTCCTACACCGTGCATCGCGATCTGCACTGGTTCGTCGGCAAGGTCGACGCCGTCGTTGCGATTCACCCGTACGCTCAACGCCCGCCAATGTCAACCGGCATGATGGACGAGCTCGGGCACGCCCGCGACTATCACAAGCGCCGTTACATGATCTACCCGCCGACGAACCTCAGCCCATTCACGACCGACAGTTATATCGAGCAGGGGCACATCTTCATGAACGTCGAAGAATTCTTTCTGTGCCTCGAAGCCGAAGGCTTCAAGCCTCTTAGTGCATAGAACGCTTTCAGTCCCGAGTGCTGAGAACTCGATCCGTACTGCAACGACTGGGAGTATGCGGGCAGCTGTTGGTTCGCCTCACCATACTTTGACCGCCTCTGACCGGGAAGCATACATCGCGGACGCGCCAGCCAATCGCCAGCGCGGAGGCTCGTGGCACATCTGATAGCTGCTGACGGAATACCGACGACCGCGACGGTCGCAACAACCGTGATCACGATCACCAGTTCCACAAGGGCAAATTTGCGAGGCACGGATATATGGCGTGTTAGACGCATGCCGTGATGTATATTAGAGCGTTTGCTAAACGTTTCACCAATAGACCTGCCGCTAGATGGCAGAACCAGCCAGGCCATGCACGACATCCTCCCAAAACTATCAGAATGGCTCGAGGCCGACGAGCCATGCGCCCTGGCCACTGTCATAGAAACCTGGGGTTCGGCGCCGCGCGGCGTCGGCTCGGTGATGGGCGTCAACCGGGATATGCAGGTCGCCGGCTCGGTCAGCGGCGGCTGCATCGAGGGCGCTGTCATCGATGAAGCGCTGCAGGTCATGGATACCGGCATTCCTCGAGAGATCGGCTATGGCGTCACCCACGAAACCGCCTGGTCAGTCGGTCTGACATGCGGCGGCAAGGTCCGCGTCTTCGTCGAACCGCATCCGGCGCGCGCCGCCGACCCTGCCGCCCGCGAGCTGTGGCAGGCACTCGCGACCGCGTTGAATGCGAAGCAGCCAAAGATCCTCGTCACCCGTCTCGAATCGGACTTTGCCCACCTGCTGGTCGACCCACACGACGGTGTCGTCGGCGACTTCGGCTCCGACACCGACGCAGTCGCGGAATCCGCACGTACGGCCTACCGCGAACGGCGCAGCAGCGTGCAGGAGATCAATGGGCAGCGATTGTTCTTTCAGGTCTTCGCCCGGCGCGACCATTTGCTGATCGTCGGTGCAGCTCACATCACCGTGCATCTGGTGGCACTGGCACACGAAGTCGGTTTCGAAACCACTGTCATCGATCCGCGACAGGTATTCGCCGACGAAAAACGCTTCCCGGTTCCGCCCGACCACCTGACCAACGAGTGGCCAGACACCGTCCTTGCCGACATTGATCTCAACGAAGACACCTACTCTGTTTTGCTGACGCATGATCCGAAAATCGACGATCCGGCGCTGCACATCCTGCTGCGCAGCGCGGTGTCATACATCGGCGCGCTCGGCAGCAAAAAAACTCAGGCCGCACGGAACGCCCGCCTGGCAGAGGCCGGCTTTACCGAGGCCGAGATTGGCCGCATCAGTGGTCCGGCAGGCCTGCCTCTGGGCGGCCGTGCCCCGGTAGAGATCGCCCTAAGCATCATCGCCGAAGTGGTGCAGGCGAAGTATGGCCGGTAAGGGCACACAGCACGCGAAGATATCGGCCATCATCCTGGCGGCGGGAAAGTCGAGCCGCATGGGCGATTTCAAATTGCTGCTGCCGCTGGGTGGCCACACCGTCATCGGCACAACCGTGGCAAACGTTCTGGGCGCGGCATTCACCGAGACGATCGTCGTCACTGGACACCGGCATGCTGACGTTGCCGCAGGCCTGCCGGTCAATGTGCATACCGTTCACAATGCAGCGTTTGCCGACGGCATGTCAACTTCGCTGCAGGCCGGCGTAAACGCCGCCCGCAGCGACGCGGACGCCTACCTCTTCTGCCTCGGGGATATGCCGATGGTGAAAACGGCCACGCTGCTGACAATCGGCCAGGCAGCCGCCGGCAGCAACGCGATCATAGTACCGAATCACGACAACCGTGACGGCAATCCTGTGCTTTTCGGCTGCGACTATCGCAACGAGATCCTGCAGCTGACCGGCGATGCCGGCGCCAAGCAGATTATCAGCGCCCACACGGGCAACGTTGTTCGTATCGATATCGATGAGCCGGGAATTTTTCAGGATATCGACACAGCAGTTGACTATGAAGATGTGCTGGGCCAGTGAGGCTTCGTGCTTTTGAAGCTGTCACTGCGAAATCGAGGTCCGGCCCGCAATTCGCACAACTGCAGCAAGGCGCATAATGTACACTTGGTGCCGTAACCTGCAGAAGGGAGGTCCGCCGTCAAACCGCGTGAAACCCATTTCACACTGATTGAGCTACTGGTAGTCATCACGATCATCGCCATCCTGGCGGCCATGCTGCTGCCGGCGCTGAGCAACGCAAAAAGGCGCGCCTACGTGGTTGTCTGCCTCGGCAACCACAAACAGCTGGGCATCGCCCTGTCTTTCTACACCGATTCCCACGACAGCGCGTTCCCGTCCTTCGAGGATGCCGTCCAGACCTACTACAAATGGGGGGGCAAGCAAGGGACCGAATACACGGACAGCGTCCGGCTGATGAACCCGTATGTGGGCTGGGACGGACCGGCGACCACCACCAGTGCCGGCGAACTGGAACTGTTTCACTGTCCGGCGGATATCGGGACCGAGGACGGCAGTGCGTGGCCCCGGAAACCGTCCTGGTGGGACACGCTCGGTTACAGCTATGTGCTGAATTCCGACGCGAACGGAAACAACACCGCCCTGGGGCTGGTCAACAAGAGGCTCTCACAGATTCGAAATCCCGCGCGCGTATTCGCGGTCGTCGAAGCCCCCCTCAAGGCCCATATGTTTGACAACGTGTACTTTGACCTCAGCTACTGGCATCACAAAAGCCAGCTCGGCTGGGGCACCGCAAACTTCGTGGACGGACACGCGCGCCACCTGCAAGTTGAACGGAACAACCCCACCTTCCAGAGCGGCCCCGACTGGACCTACATCTTCGATGATTGACCTATCGCAATCACCGTCGGTGCACTCGGTTCGGGTTCCGCTGGCGCTCCGCCTCTGACTTCTACGTTCGGCGGCAGGACAGATCGTACGCGTACTTCAGTCCCAACGGGACGGTACTCGTACGCGTACTCGGGAGACGATGATGTTTGACCATGAGAAACTTGATGTCTACCGGATCGTGGCCATGCTGACGAAGATGGCCGCCATATCGATGGAACTGCGGGAGGAAAACGAGTACGAGTACGTCAATCAAGCTAATCGCCAACAACCGCATTCTACCAACGGCTGACGCCGTGGCAGATGCGCACGTTGGAAGATCGGAAAGTTTTGAGTACACTCACAGAGATTCACAGCCATATGAGTATCCCAGATAGAGGAAGAGGGGTCAGGTGCAGGGGAAGTTCAGATTTACGCTGATCGAGTTGCTCGTGGTCATCGCCATCATCGCCATCCTGGCGTCTATGCTGCTGCCTCTCCTGGGCACGGCAAAAAGGTGCAAAACGAACACAAGCGTTCAGCGATCTTTTCATCGTACTGCACGGTAAATCCCCAGCGAAGACCGGCAGGCGGATGCTGGATCTTGACATGGCAAGGGCTTTCCCGGCTATTTCGCGTCACGCAGGTGGATGGGCCATGTCAAGATTCCCCATCATCGCCGTCATTCTCGATTGTCGTCGTATCATAGCGGATCGTGTTTGCCTTATTCAGTCTCTGCGCCAGCGCAACAATCGTCTTCGACATCCACGGCGGTAATTGCTTGAGATTGCGGTTGAAGAATTCCTGGGTGAGCACAAGTACTTCGGTCGGCTCCACCGCGGTGACTGTAGCCGAGCGCGGTTCGTGGGTAATCAGAGCCATTTCCCCGACGATATCCCCCTGGGTCAGCGTCCCGAGTATCATGGGGTCGCCGCTGAGTCCTTTCTCGACACGGACCTGGCCGCTTTCGATGACGTAGCATTCCGTGCCTATCTCACCTTCACGCATGAGGCACTCGCCCGGCATGAACCTCTGATTGTCGACCATCATCGCACCCCGCAAGAGGGTGTCGAGATCCGCTATTAACTCTTCCACCGTCTGGTACCGGTCATCGCGGTCGGCCGCCATGCATCGCATGATAATGCTGCACAGCTCGTCGGGGATACGCAGACGACCGGTCGGCATCTCGTTCGGCGGTACGAAATTGCAAGCCTGCGCACGCTTGATGACGTCGTAAATGTCATCACCAAGATAGGGCGGGAAGAAGGTAAAAATGTGATACAGCGTCGCGCCCAGCAGGAAGATGTCACTGCGCTGGTCGAACTCGTCAACGAGCCCGTGCGCCTGCTCCGGAGGCATGTAAGCCGGTGAGCCTTTGATGACGCCGATTTCGGTGGCTTCGGCGTTTCCATCAGACGACGCCATCCCGGCAATCGGTGGTTCCTCCTCGGAAATACGTTTCGCCAGCCCCCAGTCCATCAGCACAACCTCACCGAAGTCGCCAATCATGATGTTGTGCGGCTTGATATCGCGATGCACAATGCCGCGGGAATGAGCAAACGCGACGGCATCACAAACTCTGCGAAAGGTGCTGAGCAGCGTGAAAAAGTTGTATTTCTGAAGGAACTCACCGTCGCCGAGTTCGACCTGTCGCAGGAGATCGTTCAGTGGTTGTCCCTGCATCAGCTTCATAGTGAAAAAAACGCCGTGCCCGGGCAGGTACCCAAGGTCATGCACCGGAATAATATTCGGATGCTCGAGCTGTGCCGTGATCCGGGCCTCGCGCTTGAAACTGTCGAGAGCCACGGCATCGTGCGTGATCCCAGGCAGGATGACTTTCATGGCGGAATCCCGCTCAAAATCCTGATCGAATACGTGGTAGACCACCCCCATACCGCCGGTGGCAATCTTCTGCTTCGTCACGTATTTCCCGTCGTCCGCGGTGCGCCAGCAATCATCGACGCAAAGCCGTTCGGCGTCGGTGGGCTCACCTGTGGCCCCACTGCCGCTGCCCGCATCAGTGAGAATCGAAGAGATGATCGAGCTTTTGCGAATGATCTGCGTCTTCGAAATGATCAGCGAATCCTGCCCGGACAATTTCGGTGTCACCGTCTTTACATGTTTGTCCATGGACCCGCCATCCGTGATTCGGTCTCACTCCATCCGGTTCTTTACGATAAAGGCGCCAGCGCTTTGGTCGCAACGCAGACGTCGAACAGTTTGGAGAGGCCTGCCAGGCAGCAGGCTGGACCGGTTGTGAATTGCACCGGCCTCGCTATATTGCATTTGAATGGTATCGCCTAACCTAATGTGATAGTGACGCAAGCACAAATGCACCCGCACCTGAAGCGGCCTTACTTACTCTCATTGCGTCAGATACAGCCCAAGAACAGCCCATGTCGAACGTAGTTTACGAAACCGGCAGGACGATCAGCCATTTCCGCCTGGGGCAGATGCTGGGCCAAGGTGGTATGGGGGCAGTGTTTCTCGCCGAAGACCTGACGCTATCCCGCCCTGTGGCAATCAAATTCATGAACCGTGAACTGGTGGCGCAGCAGGCCAATCCACAGTTGCGCGAGAACATTGAGCAACGATTTATCCGCGAAGCGAAGAGCGCCGCCGTCATCAATCACCCGAACCTGGCGCAGATCTACGAAGCGAACTTCGACTCGGACACCTGGTTTATCGCCATGGAGTTCATCGACGGCGCCTCCATCGCCGAGCATCTCGAAAAGAACAGCGTCTATACCATGCCGCAGATCATTGGTATCGCGCGCCAGACCGTAAGTGGCCTGAAATTCGCCTGGGACAGCTACAAGATCATCCATCGCGACATCAAGCCGCAGAACATCATGATCACCACCAACGATATCATCAAGATTGTTGACCTGGGCCTCGCCAAGCCGATGAATACGACGGATGAGAATTACGACATGCCGGAGCTGACCAACGCCGGCGTCCCCATCGGCACCCCGCACTACATGGCGCCCGAGCAAGCCACCGGCGAGACTAGCATCGACCACCGTACCGATATCTTTGCAGTCGGTGCCACGCTCTACGAGGTATGCACCGGCCAGAAAGCATTCTCCGGCGCCACCGCCCCGATGATATACATGGCGCAGATCCAGAAGAAGTACGAGCCGATCGAAAGTTTGCGCGACGATGTCCCTGCGGAACTCTGCGAACTGATCTACAACATGCTCGAACCGGAACGCACCGAGCGCATCGGGAGCTACGACGAAGTCCTTCAGCGCCTCGCCGTGATCCAAGGCAGCGGCCAAACCATACCCGGCGGCATCGAAGGCTTCTCCGCCAGCATGGGTGGTGCTGCCATCGACGACCCGACGGTGGCAACGCCCATGCAGTACAGCACCTACGAGGTCGACGACCTCATTCTCGACCGCTTCCGCGTCCTCAAGTTCGTCGGTGAAAGCCAGGCCGGTGTCGTCTACCACTGCATAGACACCAAGGCCGGTGTCGAATGCGCTGTCAAAAGCTTGTGGCCGGGCCGCGAATTCCCGGCATCGGACATGCCGCGCATCAAGGAGAACATCCAGCGACTGATGCGCCTGTCACACCCCAACCTGGTGCATATCCGCGACCTCATCCATAATGACAGCACCGGTGAACTCTTCGTCATCATGGAACTGCTCGGCGGCCGCAACCTGCGGTCCTGGGTGCACAAGAAAAATATCGAATTCGACGGCATCACGGTTGGCGATATCCACCCGCTCCTGGCCAAAATCGCCGAGGCCATCGACAGCATCAATTCCAAGTTCAACATTGTCCACCATGACCTCAAGCCCGAGAGCATTTACCTGGTAGACAACGACACCCAAGTCCGCCTGCTTGACCATGGTATCACATACTGTTCGCCAGAGAATGATCCCCATCGTAACGACAAGCAACTCTACAAGTACCCCTCCTCTACCCCGGACTACCAGTCGCCCGAAATCTGGCAGAAAGAGGAGTTGACACAGCGTACAGACCAGTACTCCTTCGCTGTCATGGTCTACGAAATGCTCGGGCACCGCCTGCCGTTCTGGCTGAAGAACCCCAAGTACCTCGAAAAGGCCGCTGACGACAAAGCAGACAAGCAACTCTCCGAGGAGGAGCGCCAGCTCAAGAACCTGTACCACGACGTGCTCGAAAAACCGCCCGAGCCGATCGAAGGAGTGGGTAAACAGGAGAACGAAGTAATCCTCCGGGCATTGAGCAAGAATCCCTCGCAACGCTTTGGCAGTTGCACCGAGTTCGCCCAGGCTCTCAATCGCAAAGGTATGCCAATCTTCGTGAAACTGGGCATTGCCGCCGCTATCCTCCTGATTCTGGGTGTCTGTGGCTTTCTGGCTGTGAGCCCCGGTGACAGCGACCGGGCAGAGGACAGCAAACAACGCCGGTCGCCGCACTCCGGCAGTTCCTCCCAGCAGGCCACCGACGTCACAGTGGCATACACCGGCAACGGTACGGACGTCGACACCGTGCCGATGAACGACAACGGTTCGGATATCGATGTGACCGCCCATGTCAACGACGGCGACCGCGTGACCGACGACGAACCTGACCGACGCGTCGCCGAGGAACTCAAGCGCCAGCAGGCCACAGCAGACGCGGCGATAGAGGCCGAGGAACTAGCCCGCAAGCAGGCCGAGGAACTCAAGCGCCAGCAGGAAGAAGAGATCGCCAGTCAAATGGCACAGTTTGCAGAAAAACAGAAGCGTCTCAAAGAAGAAGCCAGGCGCAAAGAGTTCAAGCAGCGCGCCGAGCAGCAGAAGAACAGCCTCGCTGCCATCATCAAGAAAACCGCTGAGGATCCGCAGATCGCCGTTTACCTCCCGGAGATCGATGACGTCGCGAAAACCGCCGAGACTCTCATGGAGCAGGAAAATTACGAGCTCGCCATCACCACCTACAAGCAACTCATCGACGCTGTCCACAACATGGAGTTGCGGGCTATCCAGGAGAAGAAAAAGGAAATTGGAAAGCTGCAGGAACAGGCAGCCGCCATCCATGAACAGGCGAAACGCTTCGAAGGCGCCGACCCGAAGTTCGCCCAGGCCTTCGTCGATGCTGATGTCTCACGCACCATGGCCGAGGAATACCGCACGAAGAAGCAATTCGATCTCGCCGTCACGGAATTCAAGAAGACTGTCGATAAGTACAACGCAATCATCGCGAAAGGCAACGAGAAGTACCACGGCGAAACGGGCAAAAACTGGACTATGCCGATGGTCAATATCGAACTGGTCTGGGTCGACAAGCTCAAGATCTGGGTCGGCCAGTACGAAGTGACCAATGCTCAGTACCGCAAGTACAAGCCGCTGCACGACAGCAAGAAGGCGGAGGAAGGATTCTCCCTCAACGGCAACGACCAGCCGGTCATCGAAGTAACCTACTACAATTGCGTCGCCTATTGTTCCTGGCTCAACTCGACGATGGCCAGAGACCAGTTTCTGCCGGATGGTTACGCGTTCCGACTGCCGACCAAAAAGGAGTGGCAGACCATCGCAACTACCGGCATTGATCGCCTCTACCCCTGGGGCAATGAATGGCCCCCGGCAAACGGCAATTACGCAAATCAGGAAGTTTTCCCGGAGGATTGGGATCTGGCTGGATACGCCGACAAGTTCGCCGTCACCTGCGACGTCAAGGACAGCGGCAAAAATGCCTGGGACCTGTTCGGCCTCTCCGGTAATGTCTGGGAGTGGACCAGCGACGAACGCGAAGGGCGACGCGGTGTTTTCGGCGGTGCCTGGACAAGCCTCATGAAGCCCCTGCTCGTCGTCGAACCCGCAGGATTCAATTATGCCGAGGTCAACGAACCCTTCGACAACATCGGTTTCCGCATTGTGCTGGCGCCGAAATAGTCCGTCGCACAAGTTGTATTAGTGCCTATTCGCAGCAAACCTTCCATCTGTCTCCGAAAAATCTCCTTTCTCCAGTCAATCCAACGAGCGTGCCATGCAACGCCTCATCCCTGTTATCATCATCGTATCGACCGCCGTCAGCCTAGCCGCTGATCCCGCTGGATTCTACGATTTCGAAGTCATCCATAATCCCGACCGTACGTACTTCGACGCCGACGACGGCGCATATGAGCTAAGTGATTCCGAGTACGTCAGCCTCAATCCCGGTCCCCGTTTTATGCGGTACATCTTGTCGACGTGGCAGGACATCGGCTACACGGAAGAGCCGCACTTCAGAAACAAGGCGCCGAAGTACACCCCCGATGTCTCGATCCTCGCACTCAACAATTTCCTGCTCAACAGCCGCGATCCACTGGCCCGCTCAAACCTCGTCATGCGACTCATCGCGTGCAACAATCCAATCGCCCAAGACCTGCTCAAAAAACTGCTCGCTGTCGAACTCGACGCCTATGTCATAGCCGATATCCTCAAGGCCTTCCGCCTGCTGGAAACGTCATGCCCCGAGAGTGAAACTTACCTGATGCATGAGGATCCGGACGTGCGCCGCGAAGCCGTTCAGCTCTATGCGCAGCAAGCCGACTTTCAGGCTGCCCGCCTCCTCGAGCTACTCGGCAACGAGTCGCAGCTGCCGGTTGTCGAGGAGACCTGGGGCGCCCTGGCACGGAAGCATACCGGCACAAGTATCGACAACTGGAAAACACAGCTGGATGCGCCGAATCCGACCGATCGCGCTCAGGCAATCGGCGTCATCATGAGTCGTACCGACTGGACCATGGCAGTGCGAGAGCGTTTGGCCCAGTTCGCAGGAGCGGGTCACCCGCTGGTGCGCACCACCATCGCCGAGAACCTCAGCGCCGACCTCGACAAAGATCTTCAATTCAGCCTGCTGCGTTCCCTCATCGTTTGCGAGCACACCAGTGTCCGAGCCGCAGCCGCAGCCACGATTGGCAGGCTCGAAACCAGCGAGCTTCTGCCTGACCTCCTCAAACTGTCCCGCGACCCGGCACCGATCGTGAGGCGCCGCGCCGCCATTTCCATGGGCATCTTCCCACAGCGCGACACCTATGTCCGGCTCATCGAGCTTTGCGGCGATTCAGGCAGTGAACTGCTGCGGGACGCCGCACTCGACACGCTCGAGAACATCGCCGACAAGTATCCCGTCGAGCGTGAAGCCGGTAGTTTTCT
>Ga0209089_10003264_pt1 | contig 13913 bp, 16 predicted proteins | sample ArcticOcean_MG_C_FD_187431 | JGI IMG/M metagenome (GOLD analysis project Ga0209089, IMG submission 187431) | Marine microbial communities from western Arctic Ocean - ArcticOcean_MG_CB2_150 (SPAdes) (version 2) | ecosystem: Environmental > Aquatic > Marine > Oceanic | place: Arctic Ocean: Canada... | reverse complement strand
ACCATCAAAATTGGCACAGGGATCTGCCTGGTTATTCAACGTGACCCGATCCAAACGGCAAAAGAAGTTGCAACCCTCGACTATATTTCCAACGGCCGGGTCCTATTCGGAGTCGGCGCTGGTTGGAACGCAGAGGAGATGGCCGACCACGGTACGGCCTTTAAATCCCGGTTCAGGCTTATGGAGGAACGGGTCGAGGCCATGAAGACGATTTGGACCCAGGACACACCAGAATATCACGGTGAATTCGTTAATTTTGATGCCATGGAGACAGGCCCGAGGCCTGTTCAGAATCCTTATCCGCCCATTATCATTGGTGGTGGTTTCCCCCATGGCGCCCGCCGTGCCATCGCATACGGAGATGGCTGGATGCCAGGACTGTCAGCTGGTGTCGATGTGGTAAGTATTCTGCCGCAATTCCGCCAGATGGTGTCGGAGGCAGGGAAAAACCCCGACACCATGCCGGTGACTAATTTTGGCTTTTATGAAGATCTGGATTACGCCGCGCCCATGGCCGATGCCGGCGTCGCGCGGGCGGTCTTTGCGTTGCCGGCGGAAAAGGCTGATACGGTCCTGCCACTGATGGATAAGTACGCCGCCGTGGCGCGGCGCCATGCCTGATTTACCGGCCGAATTACGGCAACATCTGTACGCCAGAACGGATATCGACGACAATTTTGCAGGCCCTGATCACATCGCTGGTATGTATCTGCACCTCCACAGACAGTGCCGGTCGACCTGGGCTTTTTATAAAGTGGTGCTCCGGCCCTGGACGGAAAACTGGCAGGGCCAGAATATCTAGGCTGGGCGCTACCCGTCATCTTAGCTGTCCTCACCAAGCTCCGCACACAGCTCGTTCAGGCGCAACTCGCCATCACAGGTCTGACCGCCGATTTCCAGGACGCGTTGCATGTTCGTGCGGGCAGGATGCCGAGCGGTGCCTCCATTTGATTGATACGTATCTTGCCCCGCACGCCGAACCGTATGTCAAAGGCGGCCGACAGTTCGCTACCGCCGCCGCCAACGCGTCCCTCGATCTGGGCGATAATCACCTTGTCTATGGTGCTAAACCGCTCGCACATAGCATGGAAAGGTTTCAGTTGTACTTGGCGTTGCGTCTCGGAATCGATGGGGCGGTCCAGGATTGCGGCCACATCGAAATGCGCCAGAAAGAAATCCGGATCGGCGCTTCACATCACGACGACGGTAAGATCCGGATCAGCCTTTAGCGTGACGGAAAGCGCATCGAGTTCCGCAAGCAGCGCCAGGGTGATCACATTCACTGGCGGGTTATCGATGGTAACTGTGGCCACGCGCCCACGCTGATCGACTTTGAGAAGATCAAATTCATAGGGCATACAGGTATGTCTCCTGCACCGTTTCCCAGGGACCCTAGTCGGGAAGGATGGCGGCGTCGAGCGCGCCGTCAACTAATATAACCTTGCGCTGATAGGAACCCATAGAGTTCGTCTCCGCGCAAGGTGATATGAGCCAGACCTGCCCGGCCGCCCGCGCCACTTCGTCGACGGCTTCGGGATTGACCAGGGCGGTCAGGTCGCCGGAGCTCTGGCCCTGGGCCGCCGCCTTGACCACCCGGCGCATGATTTTCATGTTGCGGGTTTTCGGCAGGTCGGAGACAAACAGCACGTCCTTGGGGCGGAAGGCGTGCCCCAGGCCAGCGGCAACGGCGTCGCGCACTTGATTGGCGGTATTTTCGTCCGCCGCCACGCCAGGGCTGGGAATACAGACGCACATCACCGACTGGCCAGCCCTGGGGTCTGGCAGGCCGATGGCGGCCGCTTCGGTGATCAAGCCGGTGGCCATGACCAGGCCCTCGATCTCCGCCGGGCCGGTGCGTTTGCCACCGATCTTCAAGGTATCGTCGGAGCGGCCATGCACATACCATAGTCCGTCCGCATCCCGGCTAGCCCAATCGCCGTGGCGCCAGATATCGGGATACTGGCTCCAATAAGTCTCCATATAACGTTCCGGGTCCCGCCACAGGCCCCGGGTCAGGCCGATGGAGGGCGCCCGCAGGACCAACTCGCCAACCTCGCCCGTTGCCACCGGCTGGCCGGCATCGTCCAGGATATCAGCCTCCATGCCCGGCACTGCGCCGCCGAAGCAACATGGCTTTAGCGGATGCATGAAGGTGCTGACCAGAATGCCGCCGCCGATTTCCGTGCCACCGGTCCAATTAAACAACGGCGCGCGGCGCCGGCAAACATGTTCGAAACACCATTTCCAGGCTTCATCGGTCCAGGGTTCACCGGTCGAGGCGACCACGTGCAGGCCGCCTAAATCCCATTTCTCCACATCGTCCGTGCCGGCCTGCATCAGGCCGCGGATGGTGGTGGGGGCGACGCCCAGGAAACTCACCTTGTGCTCCTCACACAGGCGCCACATGCGGTCTGGCTCAGGATAGTCCGGGGTGCCTTCGACCAAAACCATGGTGGCGCCCGCCAGGCAGCAGACCGTGGTGATCATGGGCCCCACGACCCAGCCGAAATCGCTGATCCACATCATCCTGTCGTCGGGTTTCAGGTCCATACAGACCAATAGATCAAAGCCGATCTTCACAGTGAAGCCCACGTGGGTTAGGATGGTGCCCTTGGGTTTTCCCGTGGTGCCGGAGGTATAAACCAGCAGCAGGGGATGCTCCGCATCAACGATCACGGCAGGCACAAAATTAGGCTTGCCCGCGACGATGCCGGCCCAATCGTGATCCCGGTTATCGTCCCAGGCCAGGGCGACATCATGGCTGCGTAGGACAATTTGGTGGCGGACCGATGGCACGTTGGTCAGAGCCTGATCCATAACCGGCTTCATGGGGATGAGCCGGCCCCGGCGCTGGGTACCATCAATGGTGATTACGGCGGTGGCGCCGGCATCGTTCAGGCGGGTGGCGATGGCCTCATGACCAAAGCCGGAAAACAGCGGCACCGCCACGGCCCCAATCCGGGCGGTGGCGAAAAATGCGGCGACGACTTCGGGCACCATGGGCATATAGATGCCAACCTTGTCGTCCGGCCCCAACCCTAGTTCCGTCAAGGCGGCGGCCAGGCGGCAGGTCTGGTGGTCCAGTTCCTCGTAGGTCCAGACGCGCACCGTGCCGTCCTCCGCCTCGAACCGGACCGCGTCCTTATCATAGGTTGGTGTGTCGCGGTGCTTGTCGAGGAGGCTAAGGGTGGCGTTGGTGGTGCCGCCTAGGCACCATGTCGCCCAGGCCGCGCCTTTGGAGAGGTCGCGGACCCGGTCATAGGGTTTTTCGAAGACGAAGCCCATATAGCGGATAGTCTGGTCCCAGAACCAATCGGGATCGGCCGCCGCCTTGGCCAGCAGATCGTCATAGTCCTTGGCGCCCAGGGTATTAGTGAAGTCCTGGATATTGCTCGCCGCAATAGCCAATGGTTCCGCCCGCCAGACAATCTCGCTCATTCTGCCGCCTTTCCTATGCCCCGTGGGCTCAAAATAGCGCGCCTTGTTCATTTCTGAACGTTTCAGATGAGCAGAATATTTGCCGCTCGATTGCGCTTGGAATTGCGTATTATACAGTTAAAGACGTCGTGGGCAGTCTTTGGCCGCTTGAATTACGAGGAGTATCCATCATGAAAAAACTAGGCTTCGGCATTTTTCTGGCTCCATTTCACACCGTGGACGAAGACCCAACAGCGGCGTTGGACCGGGACTTGGCGCTAGTCGAGCACTTGGACCGCCTGGGCTATAACGAAGCCTGGATCGGCGAGCATCATTCGGGCGGTTACGAAATTATTGCCGCACCGGATATATTCATCGCCGCCGCCGCCGAGCGGACCAAGCATATCCGCCTGGGCACCGGCGTCACCTCATTGCCCTACCACCACCCCTTTACCTCCGCAGGGCGCATGGTGCAGCTTGACCATATGACCAAGGGGCGGGCCATGTTCGGCGTCGGACCCGGCGCGCTGGTGGGCGATGCCTTCCGCATGGGCATCGACCCGGCCGAGCAGCGGCGCATGATGAACGAGGCCCTGGACGCCATCGTGCCATTGCTGGATGGCGAACAGGTCAGCATGAAGACCGATTGGTTCGAACTGCGCGAGGCGCAGATGCAATTGCCCTGCTATAGCGACCCGCGCATGGAAATGGCCGTGGCTTGCGCCCGCTCTCCCGCCGGCGCCCTGGCCGCGGGCAAGCATGGCCTGGGCATGCTGTCCATTGGCGGCACCTCGGACGAGGCTCTGGTGGCGCATACCAATAACTGGCGCCTGTGCGAAGAGACGGCGAAGGCGGCGGGCCATTCAGTCAGCCGCGAGAAATGGCGTGTTGTCACTCTGGCCCATGTGGCCCGCAGCCGGGCGCAAGCAAAAAAGAACGTTGAACATGGCCTCGACAAATGGGCGCAGTATTTCCGTGAAATCGCCACCTTCCCCATTGTCCCGCCGGAGATCGATGATGCCTACGGATTTTTGACGGATAACGGCATGGCAGTTATCGGCGATCCCGACGATGCCATCCGCCATATTGAAAAGTTGCTCAAAGGATCTGGCGGCTTTGGCGTCTTTCTGGAATTAGCCCATAACTGGGCCGATTTCGACGCCACGTTGGAGCATTTCGAGTTGATGGCCCGTTATGTGGTGCCCCATTTCCAGAAAAAGAACGACCTGCGCCGAACCTCCTACGATTACAGCCACCGCAACCGGGAGGTCTTCGTGGGGGCGGCGGCGGCGGCGGTACAAAGCGAAATTGAACGCCAGGCGCAAAAAGAGGCCAAGGCGCAGGCTGGTGATGACTGACGTCCAGGGCGGCTGCGCCTGTGGCGCGGTCCGCTTTGCCTTGAAGGCTAAACCGACGGTTATGCCTACCTGTCATTGCACCAATTGCCAACGCCTGACGGGCAGTACCTTCGCACTCAATGCCTGGGTAGAAAAGACCGAGGTAGCGCTTCTTCCGGGCGAGCTTGCCTCATTCGCGTTCACGGATGCAGGCCGGGCTTTTGGTTCGTTCGGGTCAGCGCCCCTGATGATGCAGGGGCGTCCGCACCGGACATGCACATCTTGACCCGCTCGCAACAGCCTTGGCTGGAATTGTCCGGGGACGCACCGGTGTTCGCGGATTATTATGACCGGAACCTAATATGGCTGCCCGAAAGCCTGGCGCGTTTCGCCGTGGTTACCCACGAGATGGGGAGCATGGCACCATGAGCGAGGCATCGAGCCATCCGGCAACCGCGTCTTGGCCGAACGACGGCCTGACACGGGTGCCCTATGCCCTCTACGACGACGAGGCGGTCTACCTGCGGGAGCGAGAGCGGCTATTCATGGGCCCGACCTGGAATATTCTGGGCCTGGAATGCGAAGTCCCTAATCCCGGCGACTACAAGACCACTTTCCTGGGCGATGTGCCGGTGGTTCTGGTGCGCGACCGTGCCGGGGAGCTGAAGGGCTTCGAGAACCGCTGCGCCCATCGCGGCGCGCTGTTATGCCTGGAACGTTTCGGCAATGCCAAGGCCTTCACCTGCGTCTATCACGCCTGGTCCTATGATCATGACGGCAACCTGGTCGGCGTCGCCTTTCAAAACGGCGTCAAGGGCGAGGGCGGCATGCCGGAGGGCTTCCGGCGCGAGGAACATGGCCTGCGCCGGCTGCAAATCGCTATGCTGTCCGGCCTGGTGTTTGGCAGTTTCGACCCGGGCGTGGCGCCCCTGGAAGATTACCTTGGGGCGGAGATCGTGATGCGCATACGGCGGGTGCTGCCGCGTCCCGTCAAGGTTCTAGGCTATTACACCCAAACCCTGCGCAATAACTGGAAGCTTTACGCCGAAAACGTCAGGGATCCCTATCACGCCAGCATCCTGCATCTATTTTTTACGACCTTCCGGCTGAACCGGCTGTCCCAAAAGGGGGGCATTATCGTCGATGACAGTGGCGGCCATCACGTCAGCTATTCCATGCTCAACAACAAGCTGGATAACAAGTCCGCTCGGAATGACGGTGATAAGGACTATGAAACCGCCAAGCTGCGCGCCGACGATGACAGCATTGGGTTGAAAGAACCAGCGCTGTTGGGCGGGCGGGATGAATTCGGCGACGGCATTACGCTGCAGATCCTCTCTGTGTTCCCCAATCTGGTGATCCAGCAAGTCCGCAACTCTCTGGTGGTGCGCCAGATCGTGCCCAAGGGGGTGGACCGAACGGATGTGGTCTGGACCAATTATGGCTTTACCGACGACGACGACGAATTGGCAGAGTTGCGTTTGATGCAATCCAACTTCATCGGGCCCGCAGGTTATATCTCCATGGAGGACGGCGCGGTCGGCGCCTTTATCCAGCGCGCGCTGCCCGGCGCGGGCGATGATACATCGGTGGTCATGATGGGCGGCGATGGGGCGGTCTCCCAGGAAAGCCGTGCCACGGAAACCTCGGTCCGGGGCTTTTGGAAAGCCTACCGCAAGGTGATGGCTATCTGATGCCGCCGGAAGCGCCCGATGGAGTACTAATTAGCGCCCAAATCGGCGTGGTGACGGGCCTGTTGGCGGATTATGCCGCCTGCGTCGATGGCGATGAACTGGAACGCTGGCCGGACTTTTTTACCGAACAGGCGCATTACCGCATCACCACCGAATTTAACCATGCCCGGGGCCTGCCCATCGGTATCATCGATGCCCGGAACCGCAATATGCTGAAGGATCGGATTACCGCCCTTCGCAAGGCCAATATCTACGAGCCCCAGCGCTATCGCCACATAATCTCGGTGGTCCGGGTCACCGGCGCCGAGGGCAGCCTGATCATGGCCGAGGCCGGCTTCATGGTGGTCCGCACCATGATCGACGGCAGCCAGGACCTGTTCGTCAGCGGTCGTTATCTGGACAGCATCGATACCTCAGGCGCCCGCCCGCGATTCGCCAAAAAACTCGTTGTCCTGGACAGCGACAAGATCGATACCTTGTTGGCAATTCCGCTGTAGACCCACTGTCATTGACCCGCTGGCGGCTTGGCGGCCGTCCCATATGGAAGTGAACTTCGCCAAGAATCACCACATACCTAAATCCAGATGACGGTTGGCTAGGGATTTTCGGCGGAGTATGTCATCTTCCGCACGGTGCCTTCGCGGTATTTAGGGAATGACTGTCGTGCGCAACAATATTGGCCTTTACCTAGGCAAGCGGGCCCATCTGAACCCGAACTTGGAAGCGGTCGTCGACCCGGCCACGTCACGGCGTTTTACCTACCGCGAGATTGACCAGCGCGCCAACAGGGTGGCCAATGCCATGCGCAGTCTGGGCATCAAGAAAGGTGACCGGGTCGCCCTGTTGCTGCTGAACGGCGTTGAATATTACGAAAGCTTCTTGGGTCTTGCCAAGATTGGCGCGGTCAGCGTTCCCCTCAACTGGCGCCTGGTCGCGGACGAGTTGGCTTATATCCTGAAGGATTCCGGTGCCATCGCACTGATCTATGGCGGCGATTTCGCCGAGGTCGTGGGCGAAATCACCAGCCGGAGTGCCGCCGCCACGGATATTGCCCATTGGATCGAGTTGAGCGAGGGCAAGGACCGGGATCTGTTCGCAACGGAATACGAAGATTTCATGGCGGCCGGATCGCCTGACGAGCCGGAAAATGACGCGGGCGACGATGACGACCTTTTCATCATGTACACTTCGGGCACTACCGGTCTACCCAAGGGCGCTCTACACACCCACAACACCATGACCTGGGCCGTGATCACGGCCTCCAACACCGCCGATATCAGGTTCCGCGACCGCTATTCCATTGCCCTGCCCATGTACCATGTTGGCGCGCTGGAACCGGTCTTGAACTGCATTTATTTGGGTTGCACGGTGGTATTCCTGCGTCAGTTCGATCCCAAGGTGATGTGGGAAATCACTGAAACCGAGAAGATTACCATCAGCCTGGCGGTGCCGGCCATGCTGAACTTCATGCTGATGGTGCCGGATTTCCAGAACTATAATATCTCGAACTTGCGCTGGATTTTATCCGGCGCCTCGCCGGTACCGGCCAACCTGATCGAGACCTACAAGGATATCGGCATCGAAATTCACCAGGTCTATGGTTTGACCGAAGCCGGCGGCCCGGCCAGCCTGATCGGCCCCGACGATGCCATGACTAAGATCGGTTCGGCCGGCAAAGCGTTTTTCCACACTTCCATTCGCGTGGTCGATGAGAATGGTGACGACGTGGCCCCCGGCGTTCCCGGCGAAGTCCTGGTCAGCGGGGCCCACATCATGAAGGGCTATTGGAACAATCCGGAAGCCACGGCCGAGGCCATCCGCGACGGTTGGCTTTATACCGGCGACATCGCCTTGCAGGACAAAGACGGCTTCATCACCATCCATGACCGGGTCAAGGATATGATCATCTCGGGCGGCGAGAACGTCTATCCGGCGGAACTGGAAAATGTCATCATGGCCCATCCGGGCGTGGCCGATGTCGCCGTGATCGGTCAACCCAGCGAACGCTGGGGGGAAAGCCCCATAGCCGTGGTCGTACGCAAGGACTATAATATCAGCGAGGACAACATTCTGCGCTATTGCGACGGCAAACTGGCCCGCTTTAAACAGCCTAAGGGCGCGGTATTTGTGGATGAAATTCCCCGCAACCCGACCGGCAAACCGCTAAAACGAATTCTGCGTGAACAGTTTCCAGGCCCGACGCGGGAGTAGCCTGACGGCGTAAATGTGGAAAACTTGGTAGGAGATAGCAGCAATGAATATTGTTCGCATGCAACAGAAAGTCAGCAAAGCCGAATGGCAGACCCGGGTAGATCTTGCCGCTTGTTACCGTCTGGTCGCCCATTACGGCTGGACTGACATGATTTTGACACATCTTTCCGCCCGTGTGCCCGATACGGTGGTCGCGCCGGGGGGAGAGTGTTTTTTGATCAATCCCATGGGCTATCTGTTCGACGAGATCACGGCTTCATCCCTGGTCAAGGTCGACCTCGAGGGCAATATTCAGTCCGAGACCGATGACGAGATCAATCCCGCCGGTTTCACGATCCATAGCGCCGTGCATGGGGCGCGGCCGGACGCCGCTTGTGTCATGCATTTGCACACCGACGACGGGGTGGCGGTATCGTCCCAGGCCCACGGCCTGTTGCCCCTGACCCAGACGGCCATGATAATCAGCCACGGTATTGCCTATCATGACTATGAAGGCATCGCCCTCGACCATGACGAGCGGGAACGTCTGGTTGCCAATCTGGGTGATAGCAACGTCATGATCCTGCGCAATCATGGCACCCTGACCTGCGGTCCCACCATCGCCTCGGCTTTCTATGGTATGTATACCCTGGAACGGGCCTGCACCATGCAGCTGCGCGCCCTGGCCGGCGGCACGAAGTTGAACATGCCTTCGGACAAATCCATCGAGACAGTGAAAATTCAGGTATCGGGGGGCAATCTATCATTGTCCAGCAAGGCTTGGCCGGCCCTGTTGCGCATGTTGGATCGGCAGGACCCGTCCTATCGCAATTAGGGCTATTTTTGTTGCAAGTACACCAGTCCACGCCCATTGACGCGGTCCGCTTCCGACCCTTGTGTTGCCAAAAGTTTCGCTGATATCATTGAATTGGTCTTGTATCATAAGCATTGGCTTGAGCAATTCCGAGAGTAACCAGATGACCGACGCCGACCACGTGCTTACTGGTTTCTGCTCCGTAGAGCGCGCCTTCACCATCATCGGTGGCGCCGCGACCTTTATGGTGTTGCGCAAAATATTGCTGTTCAAGGTGCGGCGGTTTGACGAATTCTGTTCCAATCTGGGTATCGCCCGCGCCTCGCTCGACAGGACCTTGTCCCGGCTGTGTCCGCCATGGCGTTTAGGAGCGGCGTCCAATCAACGCGGACCGCCTCCTCATGCGTTATTTACCCACCGCCATGGGTGAAGATCTGCTGGCGCCGCTGATCGCGGCCCGGAACTGGGGCGCTGCTTGGTGCGCCGACAATAGGGAAGTGCGGCAGGGCCTGGAGCACGGGATTTGCGGACAACCCTTGCAAGACGCCATCAGCCTGTTCCGCCTGCCACAAACCGATCAAAGCGCGGGAGGTTAGCTTCGCCCCTGCGCCTAGCCGGCATCCCGGTCCGGCGCCGGCGCGGCCTCAGGAATACGGCAAGAACCGTCACGTGCCGCTTGCCCTGTTGGAACGCATGGGCCCCTGCCCCATCGCCCGCACCATGGCGGCGATCGGCGATCCGTGGAGCTTTCTGATCCTGCAGGAATACGTTTACGGCGTACGCCGGTTCAACAATTTTGCCGCCATCTCGCCATCGCGCCGAATATCTTGAACGTACGCCTGAAACGGCTGCTGGCCGGGGACATTCTGGTGACTCGGCCGATTCCCGAACGCCCCCATCAGGTGTAGTACCGGCTCGGCGAGAAAGGCATGCGATTGTATGCCATGCTGGTCAGTGTGATCGCCTGGGGCGACCGCTGGCTGGCCGGCCCCAACGGGCCGCCCTTGATCCTGACCCATAAATATTGCGGCCAGATCTTCACAGCGGAACTGCGTTGCGGCCATTGCGCCGGCGCCGTTGGAGGCGGCGAGGTCAGAGTATCCGACGCGAACGGGTGACCTGGGCTATATCATAATGTAGTCATGGCAGATGAACTTTCTCCAGATGCGCCGCCAGGTTTTGTTCAATCACACACCCGAGGGCCTTATTCGACCCGCAATGGCCCCTATTTTCATAAAGTTGAAGGCAGGCGGTTTTGGCATGGCCTGCGTTTTCAACAGCGCCATTGCAACGCCTACGGCAGCCTGCATGGCGGCATGATGGCCTTTTGGCCACCGCCATCTCGCGTGGGACAGGTAGGCGCAGGGTAACGATCCGCATGGTCTGTGACCTGATCGGCGCGGTCGATGCCGGCGCCTGGCTGGAGGGCACGGCCTGGCTTTCAGCCAGGAAGACAACCTGGCTTTCACCGAGGCAGAGGCCCGGGCAGATGGCAAACTGGTTTTACGGCTTCGGGCGTATTTCGAACATCCGCGCCTAAAGCGCGGCGACCTCGTCTACCACATAGCGGCTAACGTTCCGGTCGAACGGCCCCAGGCCGGCAAGGGTCTTGCGAAATTTCGCCATATGGGCGGTTTGGAAATGGGCATCCAGATAGGCCTGGGACTGCCATTCCTCGAATATGCGAATGTTGCTTTCATCTTCCACATCGGCAAAAAAGCCATAGGTGATACAGCCCTCTTCCTTGCGGGTTTCCGCCGCCATGGCCAGGGCGGCGGCAAGCGCGGCGGCGCGGTGTTCGGGGGTAAAACGAAAGCAGCCGGATATTACGATCATGGTCATTCCTCCAGTCAATTAGTATCCCCGCACTTTATCAAGCAGATCGGGCACGGATCGCCCGGCCTCCATGCGACGAATATTCGCAGCGACGGACTTGGCACAGGACCGGGGTACCAGTTCGCCGGCCACATGGGGGGTCATCCAAACCTTGTCATGCCGCCAATAGGAATGGCTAAGGGGCAGGGGTTCCTCGTTATAGACGTCCAGGAAGACGCCGCCCAATTGACCGCTGTCCAGGGCCACCAACAGATCGTCGTCGACCAGGTGGCCGCCACGGGCAATGTTGATGATGAAGCCACCTTGGGGCATCGCAGCCAGCAGGCGGGCATCAATGATGCCCTGGGTCTGTTCGGTCAGAGGCAGAACGCAGACCAAAAAACGGCACTGGGCGGCCATCGCCAACAAACCGCCCGCGCCATGGTGACAGGTCACGCCGGCCACGCTTTTGGGCCCGCGCGACCAGCCATGCACCTGAAAACCCAGGGCGCCCAGCTTGGCCGCGCAAACGCCACCAATGGCGCCCAGGCCTAGTATGCCGACGGCGGTATCGGGGGTGTACAGGGGCCAGCCCCGGCTCCACCGCCCGGCCAATTGTTCGCGGCGGTAAAAGTGCATATCCCGGTGAAAATGCAGCACCCCGTAGACGGCATATTCGGCCATCATCGCGGCCAGGTAATCATCCACCATGCGCACAATAGGCAGTTCGGGGGGCAGTTGCGGATCAGCCAGAATATGATCGCAACCGGCCGCGATGGACAATACGGCTTTCACATTCGGCAGACTGGCAATCAGACCGTGGGGCGGCCAATAGACCAGGGCGTAATCAACCTCCGCCGGGTCGCCATAATCAGGATAAGCCCGGACCTCCAATTCCGGCATTTCCATGGCCAGGGCCTCCCGCCAAAGATCGACTGGATCCTGACGCGATGAAATTAAAACGATGGTCATACGATCATACTCCACTGCAATTGACCTCAGCATAGCTTTCATGTCTAGGAATGGTAGCCCTTCACCTATGGCTATTTTACCGGCAACATGGACCCTATGACATCCGCCAACCGAACTTTGCCCCTGGAACTCCATGACGTCACGCTGACGGCCGGAAACAAGCAGGTGATCAAGAATTTGAGCTGCCGATTTACCGCCGCTCCCGGCTGCAGCGTTATCATCGGGCCCAATGGCGCCGGCAAGAGCCTGTTGTTGAAATTGTGCCACGGCCTGATCACACCGGAACGCGGCACTGTGCGTTGGGCGGGCGGCACCGACCCCGGCCTGCGCGGGCAGCATCAGGCCATGGTATTGCAGCGGCCGGTCTTGTTGCGCCGCTCGGTTCGGGCCAACGTCGCTTTCGCGCTGAAGGCCAAACAATTGCCCGCCGCGGAGCTTCGCCAGCGGGTCGATGCAGCCTTGAATCAGGCGGGTTTAAGCCGTTATGCCCAGCGTCCGGCCCGATTACTGTCCTTTGGCGAACAACAGCGCCTGGCCCTGGCCCGGGCCTGGGCCACACGGCCCGAGCTGCTGCTGCTGGACGAACCCAGCGCAAACCTGGATCCGGCCGCAACCTATCTAATAGAAGAAATCATCAGAGAGGCGACAAGCCGGGGCACCAAGGTGATCATGACCACCCATGATCTGCACCAGGCGCGGCGCCTGGCCGAAGAGGTTTTGTTCCTGCACCGGGGCCGTTTGAAGGAACAGGCACCGGCGGCGCAATTCTTTGCCGGCCCCGAAAACGACCTGGCACAGGCTTTTTTGCGCGGTGAATTGCTATGGTGGCGCCGCCGTTCGATATTTGCCCCGGACGAGCACCGGGATGATGGCTGAAGCCGGGTTGACCCGGCACCATGCCCCGTCTATAACCGCGCGCGTCCCAAAATACGAGCAAAACGGATATAGAAAAGTCGGACATGGCTCATAGCAAACAAGCAAGAAAACGTCTGCGTCAGGAAGAACGGCGCACCATCGTCAACCGTGGCCGGCGTAGCCGCGTGCGCACCTTTGTACGTAAAGTGGAAGACGCCCTCGTCGCCGGCGACAAGGATGCCGCCGTCGCCGCGCTGGAGGCCGTCGAGCCGGTACTAGCACGCAGTGGCCAACTGGGTATATTAAAACCCAAAACCGCCGCGCGGCGGGTTTCCCGCCTGACCCGTTTGGTCGGTGCCATGAGGGCGGCCGAATAAAGTCAGCCTTGCGACCAAGGCGTGACCGCCGCGATGTCAGGGGGCCACGCTATCAGTGCCGGTTGGTGTGGGCGGCCGTGGCGTATCATCAGGACTTTGACCCCAGCCACCCGGTCGGACGATTCGCCACGATAGCGCGGCCAACGCCACACTAATTTATTCTGCGATTACCCGATCCAAGCCATGCCTGGTCAGTACGGCAATGATTTTTCCATTGGCATTTTGGCCGGCTGACAAGCGGATGTGTAAGCCACCTATATCTGGTAGGCAAAGCAGCCCAGGATACCGGCGGACGAGAAGAATTTTGCGCTGTTCTCCATTTCCCCCCGTTGCGCCCATGGCGTTGGCCAAGTACCGTACACGGGCCTTGCCGAGAATGGCTAACAAGTTAAAGTGAAAGTGTAGTTCTATGTTTTATATATTTGATATAAAACTATAATAT
>Ga0209089_10003260_pt1 | contig 13928 bp, 6 predicted proteins | sample ArcticOcean_MG_C_FD_187431 | JGI IMG/M metagenome (GOLD analysis project Ga0209089, IMG submission 187431) | Marine microbial communities from western Arctic Ocean - ArcticOcean_MG_CB2_150 (SPAdes) (version 2) | ecosystem: Environmental > Aquatic > Marine > Oceanic | place: Arctic Ocean: Canada... | reverse complement strand
ACTGAAGAGAACTTCAGGATGTTTCTCTTGCCATTGGCTCCACTGCCACACTAAAATGAGCACCAATGGCGCCAGCCAAGTGAGTAGTGCAAACAGCATAGTCATCACCTTCAAGCCGATGTAAGAGGCGGCTGGCATAAACCCCTTCTCAAGCATCGTGCTGAGGCGGCACTTTTGAGAACATGATGCATCATTCAGAATTATGAGCGGAGGCGAGCCTGTGCTACAACTCTCAGAAGTCACTTTTCGCTATCGTGTCCCAAACTGGCCCAAACCTTGGAAGAAAAGACTTGGGGCAGGCATTCACAAGGTCAACTTAGAAGTCCATTCTGGCTCTATTTTGGGACTTATTGGGCCAAACGGTGCTGGAAAAACCACACTTTTACACACAATTGCTGGCCTTCACAGACATGATACTGGAGATATTCGCCTTATGGGTCATGACAGAGAAATGTTAGGTTGGGCTAACGCTCAGCGGCACATCGGACTAATGCCTGAAAGAGTCAATTGGTCGGGCACGAGTACACCACGGGAAGCACTCCAACGGATTGTAACCATGCGAGGTGAAGAACAAACAGCCGAGGAACTGCTGAAATTAGTTGGCATGCGTAGTCGAATGGACACCCCTTTGGAGAATATGAGCCAAGGAATGCGCCAACGGCTTTCACTTGCCTGTGCTCTTCTCGGCTCACCTGATATTTTGCTTTTGGATGAACCTATGAACGGACTTGATCCAGTTGCGCAGGCAGCCTTCCGTCGACTTCTGCGCAATCTTGCTGATAGTGGAATTACGATAATTGTCAGTAGTCACAATCTGCAAGAAATGGAATTATTTGTAGATTCATTAGCGATTCTACACCGCGGCCAAATGGTTGCTTACGGCTCATTGAATGAAGTGGAAAAGGCACTTGGATGCTCGCCGTCACTATTAGTCGCTGGAAATGGCTGGTGCCCCCCATCTGCCGGTTCATTTGGCACGGGAGTAACAATGGATAAGATTGAACCATGGCATGGAGAAGAGTGGCGTTTCACATTGCACAGGAACCGTGGCTGGACAGGCGACGAAAAACACGATGTTCTGCAAGCAATTGAAGGGGCTGGCGGCAGAATTAGTCTGCTTCAAACGGTGCTTCCTAGCCTTGAAGATTTATTGTCAGCCGCCACGGGTGAATCGGCAGATGAAATTGGCTTTGAAATCGCTAGTGACTCATTGATTCCAGTTCGTACTTGGGAGGTTGGAGAAGATGAATAGATTGGAGCGAGAAAAACGTATTCTCAACCTCTCATGGTTTGAGGCGCGCCAGCACTTTCGTAGCCCGCGAATGTTGGCCTTGGTCGCCTTACTCACACTTTTCATTGGCGGAGGGAGTTGGGGATTATCAGACCCAAACTCAACAGTAACTGCCCAGTTGCAAATGGACACACCTTACGAAGTCCTATTTTTGGTCAGCCTTTTTGTCCTCTTTTCATCAACTCTTGGCGTAGTTTTACTCGGTTTTGATGGCATCAGCCGCAAGCGACTAACGGGTGAATTAGCAATTGAACTATCTCAACCAATTGACCGCACTGACTTAGCACGTTCTCAACTACAGGGATTATGGTTTGCAGTATTCATTCCAACCGCATTAGCATGCATAATAGGTGTGGCATTAATCAATGCTCAAATGGACGCTTGGCCCACTGCTGGCGAACTTGTTTATTTCTTGATTCCAACTGCATTGGTGATTTATTGGTATGCTTGCATCCAATTACTAGCATCGAGCGTCGCCAAGGATTTAGGCTCATCTGTTACTCTTGGTGTTGGAGTATGGATGTTATTCACCCTTATCTGGTTACTAGTGACAGCCGTAATTGCTTCACTCATGGGGGTTGATGTAACCAACCTAGAGTCAATTGAATACAACCGATTTAGTGAAATTGTTGACTTGTTTTCACCGAACGGAGTATACCAACTTCTACTAGAGGACAAACTAACTGGTGAAGACGGCCCGACAATGGATACTGCCTACATTTGGACCGCTGCAGCATTTTGGTCAATTATTCCTAGCACCCTATTTCTAGCCAGATTCAAACGCCTGAAGCCGTGACTGAGGGCTTTAGGTGTAATTGCGGCTCATTTTATTGAGAATAATTATGTATTTTTTTAAAATGATTGCCAAAACATAGAAATTCACCCATATTTGGCGATTTATAATTGAAAATGAATGTGGTGTAATCTTTGACACTAAGTGTCAACAGGGAAAACCCTCTTTCACTAAGCGCGTTCTCGCCGAAGTAATGGCGACTAGCAACGAGAGGTTCTGCTTAGCATTTTTATTGACTGCACTAATGGTTTTTTCAACTCTATCATTATTTACGCAACCAAATGAACCAACAGAAGAGATTGAGGAAATTGAGACCATAGACTCTACCAGTGGTAGACAACCAACTGCAGATTGTGAAGGAATATCATTTGAAGATATGTTCTACTACAATTATGCTGAATTCACCGTTGAAATAAATGATCAGTGGGATGGTGGATATGTGCGAGCAAAGGCAATGGTCAACGGAAGTGACACCACAACTCTAAGAAATGACCTTGATGGACTGTTCGAAGGCTTAGCCGGCGGTGCAAACGGTTGGCTCTCCACAGATGAAAAAGATGGTGTGGAAGCAGTCGGTAAAGACTGCGTCGTCCAAACTTACACTCGAATCGGCTTCAGAGGCGGCCCTGCTCACCGAGGCGGACCGGGGGTCAACTGGAACAACGCTACTTGGGTTAAAGATGGTATGACTTTAGAAGAAACAAATCTAATCCCAGAAGGACACCCTGAAAGACGTAGTTGCAAGGACCATTTGGGTAGCCCTACTTGTGAAGAAATACCTAATGGGCCAGCTAATCCAGGACAATGTGGACCACATAGTTGTGATACCATAATTTTCCTCAATGCTTCTGTCTCATTTAGCCAAATAATTGATCCATCAGATTTCACCCTCGCTATGGTTGGAAGAAACCTAACAAATGCACAATTTGAGTATATTTTCCCTAATCAAGCAAGCCCACTCCGGATTGCAGATACTTACGAAAATCAAGATTGTAATGAGACATATTACGAAGATGATGATGAGGCAGACGATTACCAAGTCACCTACACAGCACGTGAAGAGTGCCAATCCTACACTAATTTCGGAGACCTTGATTATTCCTTGACTGCACTAACCGATGGGACTAGTTTCTCTCGCCGTTTCACTTACGATGGGGCTGACTGGCCTGCGGCACGTGGCTATTTCATTGATTTCACTACTTCCGCTCCAGAAGTAGACAACCCTCCAGAATGGAAGAATGATGCACCTAGTGAAGGTGAATTATTGCCTGTAGCAGCAGTAGGTGAAAGCGAATATGTTGTTGACTTGGCAGACATCAACGCTTGGTACAATGATGATTTAGGGGCAGGTATGCTCAATGTTGATTGCACTGGCGCAGCCGGATGGAGTCTTGTTGAAGCGCAGGCAAATCACTGGATGGTTACTTCGCCATCAGATGGCGCTACAACCACAATTAGTTGCGAAGCGATTGATAGCAGTGGTCAATCTAGCGGAGCAAGAACATTCTCAGTAGCACCAATCTTTTCAGTTTCTGTTGCGGTTCTAGAATCCCTAGATGACCTTACCTTCACTATGACGCCGACCTCAGAAGCACCTGACAGCATGTCAGTAAGTGTTACCTTGATGCAAAACAATGTTGAAGTTTCAGACAGTATGTCAATGGACACGGTAGCAGCTGATATCACACTGAATTTGTCTACTCTAATTCCTGGGGATGTGAGTGCGAAAATTAGCGCGAATGGCGCTGGGATGGCACCATTTGAATACAACTACGACCTTGGTCTGGCAAAACTGAGCCTTGCACCTAGTGTACAAATCACAGGTGGAGAATGGGTAAGTGCAAACTACATTTTACGAGGCCAATTCTTTGACCCTGATGGCGAAGCCGTGACCTTTGTCTTGAAATTAGATGGAGTGCAAGCAGGCCAAGTTACTGTTACCGGAAACCAATGGATGACAGACGAAATACCATTTGACCTGTTAGCTGAAGGAGTGCACAATGTAACCATTGAAGCATGTGATAATTCAGGTGTTTGTGTCAGTGTTTCCGAAGATGTGGAATTGAACATCATTGATGATATTGATGATAGTGTGGCCAATAAACCCGTAGTAGAGGAATCTGGCCTACCTGCTGCTAGCATCGGCTTGACGATGATGGCGCTACTCGGTGCTGGAATTGCTGTAAGTCGCCGCCGTGAGTGAATTACTCAACGCTGAATCCTATGAAATAGGACCCAAATCACCATTTGAGCCCACTCAAAGGAGATAAACGAGTATTACTATTGAATGCCAAGACTCAAAACAGGCGGGCCACCGGCCCGAACTATGGAATTCTCTGGTAAGTATGACCGCGAGAGCCATGAAGGGGGCCTTCTGGTTTCTTTTGTTGGGGATGCACCTCATTTAGGAAGTGCCCTTGAAACCGCTGAAGGAACCTATCTTGGCAGAGTAGATTCTGTTATCGGCAGAGTAGATGCTGCCCTAGTCCATGTCCTGCCAATGGCGAATGGAATTGATTTTAGTTCAATTGGAAGTGCAACAATCACTATTCAACATCGCAACAAGCGAGAAGAAACACGCAGCGATAATCAACGCGGCGGTTGGCAAGGCGACAAAGATCGTGGCAACCGTGGTGGTGAGCGAGGTAATCGTGGAGGTAGAGATAACCGAGGCGGAAACCGTGATGGCGATAGAGGAGGCAACCGGGGTGGAAACCGCGGTAATCAAAACCAGGGAGGAAATGATTGGGAATGCCCCCAATGCCAAAACAATAACTTCGGATGGCGAGATACTTGTAATCGATGTCCAACAAAACGTCCTGCCAATACTGGCCGTGGTGGTAACCGTGGCGATTCTAAAGGAGGATACCAAGGGAACCGTGGTGGCGACCGTGGAGGTAGCCGTGGTGGATATCAAGGAAATCGCGGCGGAAACCGTGGTGGTGACCGTGGAGGTAGCCGTGGTGGATATCAAGGAAATCGCGGCGGAAACAGTGGTGGAAGCCGTGGTGGCGACCGTGGAGGTAGCAGTCGCGGATATCAAGGAAATCGCGGCGGAAACAGCGGTGGAAGCCGTGGTGGCGACCGTGGAGGTAGCAGTCGCGGATATCAAGGAAATCGCGGTGGCGACCGAGGCAGCAACCGAGGAAGTAGCAGTGGCGGATATCAAGGAAATCGCGGCGGAAACAGTGGCGGAAACCGCGGTGGCGACCGAGGCAGCAACCGAGGAAGTAGCAGTGGCGGATATCAAGGAAATCGCGGCGGAAACAGTGGCGGAAACCGCGGTGACGACCGAGGAAGCAATCGTGGTGGTGACCGTGGAGGAAATCGCGGCGCCGAGCGCGGCGCAAACCGAGGAGGAAACAGAGGTGGAGCCTCAAAACCCCGCCATTGGGGTGACCGTGGTAAAGGCCGGGATGGAAATAGTGGACCACAACGTGGTGGGCACCGCTCAAAGACCAATCCAAATAATCCGTTCAAACAACGGGATAACTAATCACACTGTGCGCCCACATTCGGTGCAGTACAACTCATTTTTTCGCTCATCTCTTTCCATTTTGAATGAATGACATTCTGGACAGGGGGGCAATCCTGTTTTGCGGATTAAACGCCTAAATATCCGCCTTTTGGGTAGCCGCGGCCAACCTTTTTTCGGCATCCTGACTTTTGGCATCCTTTCACCCAAGCACCGACATGGTGTCATCCTTCATCAAGAATTGCAATAAGTTAGCGGGGACAAGTATCCCGAGATGAGGTAAAAGACAGAATTTTTCGAGCCGGTGGGATTGAGAACCCATGCCCTCTCCGACAGAATATGGCAGTTGATGTTGAGGATTTGTGGTTACAAGCCTTAGACGCTCAAGATGAAGATGATAGAGATGAGATGTGTCGTTTATCTGATGAAATAATCGATGCTGACCCTCACCACGGTGAAGCCTGGTGGATGCGTGCTAATCTTGAACTTCCTCCGAATGGAGAACCTAACCTAAGAGAAGTTTCTCGCTGCCTCAGAGCGTGCCGGAAATCAATTGAATACGACCCTGAAAATCGCCCCGCTTGGTGGCGAGGAGGGCAAATATTGGTGCAAGAACTAGGGATGCTTGAAGATGCACTTGTTTGGTGGCAACTACGCCGTGAAGTATCTCCAACAGACCCAGAACCACTGATTGAACAGGTAGCAATTTTGGCTGACCTTGGACAATATGCCATCTCTGCTGAGCGCCTCAACCAACTTTGGGCTGAAGGCATGGATGCCATGGCTCATAGCCAATTGATGAGAACTGCGCGTTTACATGAAACAGTGAAAAAGGCTGCAGAACGTGAAAAAACACTGATTTTCCGACCTTGGGAAAAAGACCATCCCGGCTGGAAGGATATTGAATTTCAGAGAAAGAAAAAGCCTGCTAGTGAACAACTCACTTTCCTGATGTTAGCCGGTCCAATTGTCATGTCTGAAGTTTTCTTGTGGAATTCCCTTGAGTTCTCCGGCTCAATGTGGATTCCAATGATTTCAGGATTCCTATTAGTTGTAGGAACAGTTCTCATCGGCGTAAAGTGGTCAAAATCTTTGACTCGTAGATTGAATAGGCCAGCATACAATGTAATCAGAGCGACTGACGTCGAAATGAGTTCTGGGAAAACATGCTTCCCTAACGATTGGCGACCATTAAAACTCTACCAAACACTCCTAAAGTATAGAACCACGGCATTTCAAGAACGATTAGAAAAAGTTGTTGAGGCCGGCGAACCACTACCCAAAAAGTGGAGTCCAAATATCCCTGACATGACGACCGTTGACCTTATTTTTGAAGAAGAATAATTAAAAAATAAAATAAATAGCAAGAATTGTTTCTAACATGCTACAAAATGTTCAGAATATTTCTATTCAGAATTCTGTAGTGCTTGACTAGAAAATTAACAACCAAGCAGAGGAAGAGTGGGAAATCGTTAATCAAGTTCCATGAGAGTAATCTTCGTGGTAGGCTTTCTGTTCACCAGTTAACTCATCGAGTTTTTTGCCTTCTGCTGCTAATTTATAGCCAGCTAAATCTGAATCTTGCTGATGAGTGATATCATAAACCAAGTTGTCGTAACCCTTGCCTTCGGATGCTAGTAAGCAAAGTGAGAGGAATTGGTTTGCAAATGACATATCCATTACTTCGGAAGGATGGCCTTCCGCTGCCGCTAAGTTGACTAAACGACCACGTGCAAGCAAGTGGATTCGGCGGCCATTCTTCATCGAAAACTCCTCATTATCAGTGCGTATAGTGCGCACCGAATCAGATAATGATTCCAAATCTGGCACATTGATTTCACAATCGTAATGTCCAGTATTGCAGACGATGGCTCCCTCCTTCATTGACTCAAAATGTCGGCCAACAAGCACATCAACCATTCCAGTTGCAGTGCAAAATATATCACCGACTTTTGCAGCATCATCCATCTGCATCACTCGGAAGCCATCCATGTGAGCCTTGAGAGCCGCTAGAGGGTCAATTTCTGTAATCACAACATTTGAGCCCATTCCTCTAGCCCTATTTGCTAATCCTTTGCCACAGTGACCATAGCCAGCAATAACAAAAGTTTTGCCTGCTAATAATACCGAAGTTGCTCGCAGTATCCCATCTAAAGTGGACTGGCCTGTCCCGTGAACATTGTCAAAATCCCATTTTGTAATCGCATCGTTCACCGCAATAACCGGATAGCGAAGTTTCCCTGCATCAGCCATACCTCTCAGTCTGTGCACACCCGTGGTGGTCTCTTCTGTGCCGCCAATCACCTTGTCCAGCGCATCGGTACGTGAATCATGAACCCTGAAAATCAGATCTGCACCATCGTCTAGAGTCAGGGTAGGCTCTGCATCAATTGTTTGGTCAATACACCAGTAAAAATCCTCTATTGACTGACCATGCCAAGCGTAAATTCCGTAGCCTTCTCTTGCTAACCAAGCAGCCACATCATCTTGGGTTGAGAGAGGATTACAACCTGACCACGAAACTTTAGCGCCGGCTGCTGCAAGCGTTTCGATTAACACCGCAGTCTCTTTGGTAACATGCAAACAACCGGCAACAGTCATACCTGCTAGAGGTTGTTGTTTCACCGCTCTATCTTTCAGAAGAGCGAGCACAGGCATCCTACTACGAGCCCAATCAACTCTGAGGGCGCCTTCTTCGGCGAGACTAATGTCAGCGACCTTGTACTCATCCGCTTCGTTCATTACTCGGCCCGAGATGGACTCGGTTCAAAAGCACGAGGGGCGGAATTCGATTAGAGGCTACGCTCAACGCTTAGGTGTTATCGGGGCTAAAGCCCCGGGCGTTGCCAAGTGCTCGCTACTGTTGCTCTTGGAAATGCCCTGCATATTGGGCTGCGTATTGTCGAGCAGTGTCCTCTGGATATCCTTGTGCAATCAACTGCTGAACATAGGCTTCCTGTGGGTCCATATCATCGACACCAGCAAATCCACTAACATCTTCCTTACCACCACGCATTCGTAGAACAAGCATGGTAATGATGACAATAACTAGTAGACCAACTGCGCCAAGTCCAGCGTAAAGTAGTGTATTGGACATTCCGCCACCTTGAGTGTCAGTAGTACCATCACCACATCCTTCGGCAGATGGATCTGCAACACAAGGGTCAACATTGACTTCAACTGGTGGTAAATTGACATCGATCTGCTGGTACAGAGTCCATGTAGCACCATCGCCTTCAACAATCTTCAGATAGATAGTCTGAGTTGAACCATTCTCATCGTACAAGTCCTCTAACTTCAACTTCAAACTGAATCCTGAACCGTCACCAAGGTTACGTACATCTGCGAACTTACCGTCTCGTAGTTGCTGTACCTTGTTATCAATAGTCTCGTTTAGAATTGAGGAATCAAGTGCTGCTTCAATAGCTACATCTCCATTCTCGCTTCCGGATATTACTGTACCATTAACCCACACATAACCACCGGTCTGAGTAGAGCCATCTAATGGAGTATTAATTTCCCAAACTGGTTGGTCATCGCCGTAATCCTCAGGGACCACTACGAAGTACATCTTGACCTTCTCTGAGTCACGACCGGCACGGTCAATTACTTCTAACTCGATTCGGATTGGATTCTCAGCAAATCCTGAAGGGTCTGCGGTCTGGTTGTGGAAAGTGTAAGTCCAATCACAACCCATTGCTGCGGTGCGCTCAAAGGTGTGCCCGTCATAATCGTTAGATGGGTTATTCCATGGGTAATCCTGGTAGACCTTCCATGTGTAAGTGGTAATACCGCTCTCTCCATTCATTGCGTCTGGGTCGTTTGAACCACATGCATCAAACTTGACCTTCACATCTCCGCTTGCAGATAACTTCGCAAGATAGACTGGCCAATTTGACCCACCAGATTCTTTGGTGCCATGGTCCTCCAAACTATCAGGATAAAGTGGGTGCTCCTCAACTGTTACATTGGCGATTGGGTCTGACTCATCAGCCAAGATATCGTTTGTTTGTAGAGTAATGTGAGTGATTCTTGTGTGACCATCTGCATCATGAATATACAGAGTTACATCCCATGTCGCATCCTGAATACAACCAGTGCCGTCAGGATTTGTGTCAATAAGACAGAAGGTTACCTGATGAGAATCATCCGCTCTGTGAGCAAATTCAGTGTTCGGTGGGAACTGATTGCGGTCCCAGTCAGTTGCACCTCGAATTTCCCAGTCTGCGTTCAATCCAGTAAGGGTTGATGTAAATCCGAAATCAACTACGCTACCTGACTTCAGGTAAACTGTGTCAGAATATTCTCCGCTTGCATCGGCTTCTGATGGGGCTGCATCATTGATGGTTAAATCCCATCCATTGCCAGCGATTCCAAGTTCTGTTGGGTAAGGTGATACTTGGTATGCAAGCAAGTTGCTACGTAGAGGTGAGGAAGTGCTGCCGAATGGTTCGGACACACTTGGATTCTCAACATCAATTGTGCTCACAATAAGACCACCGCTACCTACTCCACAAGTTGCTAGCAAGTGCATGCTAGAATCTGATTCATGGCTTAGTAAACTGTGGAATGTACCCTGCTGTGCATTGATAAGACCGCCACATGGGGTTGGGAGTTTGTTAGATCCTGCACTTGCTGTTGAAAGTGCGGCATTTGCAACATAGTTACCATTGTTCATGCCAAGCCATGCAGTACTGCTGACATTCGCAAGAAGAGGGTGGTATGGGTCAGCAATGTTGAGATTACTGTGCTCAACCTGATTACCTGCTGTGTCACGGTTTAGAATCACCATATTGTACAGCAAATTATCATCCAATCCTTCAGCATAAGGACCAAGGTGGATTTCAATAGTGCCACCAGCCATCATGTAATTCTTGAGGACGTTCTCAGTCGCTGATTCTCCGAGTCGGCCATAGTAATTACCAGCTTGAACATTAGCAGTAGTCTGCCAAGGTAATAGGACCTTGTCGTAATGGTCTAACCAGCCACTAGCGAGGTAAGTATCCCAATCACTCTGTCTAAATTGAGTGTAGGTCATTCCCATTGCCTGCAAGTCCATCTTCACACTCTGCAACCGGTTCTGGTCAGTTGGGTTTGAGAGAATCGCTACATCCACCATGCTTGCAAATGTGATTGTGAAGTTGCGCTGGTTTCCTGATGCGGTTCCATCAACAAGTTGTGCGTAGAATCGTAAGTCATATGTCTCGCCGTCTACCCATCCGTTGAAAGGCTGGAAAGTTGCTTGACTATTCTCATGTGATACTAGAGCTATCGGACTGTTAGTGGAAGTTGTTGAAGATACTGTAGTTCCAGAGGAATCAACGATATCTAGGTAGATATTGTAGTCACCTGCTAATACACCGTTACTCAATGGTACTGTAAACTGGTGAGTAAGTGCAGCGTCAAACGGATATACACAGTCGTAATCCACATCTTCAACACAATCTAGAACATCTGGACGGAACAATGTCACATCAACAGATGCAACCTCAAAAATGACCTTTGACATGTTGTTTCCAAGCGCTACTTCCTCAGTATTAGTCCAGTTGTTTCCAACTGTTTGATTGTCAAACATACTCATTACATCAATTCGATAAATGCCTTGCTGGAAGTTATGCACCCCAATAGAGACATTTCGCTCCTCACGAGCATCAATGTTGGTTACAGATGCATAGTAAGTTTGGTCAGAAGTAAATGTATACTCCTGTACCGTAATATTATCAAGAGCGAAACCGGCGAAACCAGAAGTGCCATTGATACCATCACTATTTGTCATGAAACGGAAAGTCAAATCGACTTCAGCGCCATCCATAGAAGTACACTCAGTACGCCAGTTGTTGGATGGCCCAGTACGATTCTGTATTACGATGTGAGTCAAGTCAAGGGTGACTGACTTCACAATACCTTCGCTATCAAACCATACGACATAATTTCCTTGGTCTGTGTGGTCTCCCATGTATTCAACTTCGTCAAAGGTACCATCGTCATCGATGTCTTCACAACTTTGGTTTCCACCAAGAATTCCATTTTCATTGTAGTCATTCCAAGAACCATAGACAAGTCCTTGGTAAGTTTGTGAGCCTTTACGCCAGCTTATTTCTAGAGCCCCGTATTCATTGATTCCAACAATATTACCATCTTGATCACTGAGGTAATCAGCCTCTGCGAAGTAATCAAAGGTCAGGTAAGCGAAGTCACCACCCATATTGCGCAAATCAATAGTTTGGAGAGTCATTGACTCATTCCAGTTGTCACCGTATCCTGAATCGGGATGACCGAACCAGTATGCGTTACTACCAAACAGAGGTCGGTTTCCTGGAACAATTGCGTTTTGAACACCTGAATCGGTATCATCAACAATCCCACCATCACCATCACTGTCATCACCATACATGTACGCACATGCACTTGGCTCAAAGTCCTCAACATCTTTACACGGGTTGGTGAAAAGAGCATTTGGCTGAGCAGTATATACTGTTGCTTTGACATCAAAATCCATCACGGTGTTTCCAGCATTTTCAACAATAACATCAATCGGCATATCTCCAGATGCATACAATGCACCTCTGTCTTGAGAAGTAATCTCCTTGACTGCTGGGTCGTACAAGTTTAGCACATCCATCTTCCAGCGCATGTCATCATTGCTTGAATCCTCATTACTGAATCCGGTAGGAGACGTTAGAGCACTCTCAATCATGTATTCAGTACCATTTGTGAAGTATGCGTTCAGAGCAATGGTTTGCTCATCACCAGGAGCGAAGTTATTGAGATTCAGGGTCTGTGAAACTGGCTGAATTTGGCCAAACTGAGTGATTGTCTTCTTGATTGTCAAGTTGTCAAACGCCATACCATCCCACTGAGTATTTCGTGAAGTGTTGTCACGCCCTATACTTCCTTCGTATCCCGTTCGGAAACGGAATCGTAGGTCAATTGTATCTCCAGCCCAAGGGGTCAAATCCAGTGAATTGTTTCCTTGTAAATCCATCCAACTATAATTTGTCCCGGTGATATGGTAAATTCGACTTGTATATTCTACAGAGCCACCATTGCTGTAATACTCGTTAATTCTAACAGCATCGTATCCACCACGATAGATGATAGGAACCCATCCCTCATCATCAGTGTAAACATCAATGTTGCACGAATCATCATAAATTACCATTCCTGAGATTGAACCTTGAGAGTTAACATAATGGACAACTGAATAACCTACACTACAATACAAATCAAGTTCAAGAGATGCAGCATCAGCACCGGTCAAATCGATGTTTTGCAAGATAAGTCCATCATCTTGGTTGGATAGGTATCCGCTTTCCATTTGATTGCCAGCAGTTGCATTTGGTTGCCATGTTCCGGCCCACATATAGTCCGTCGGATTAACATCCGCTTCATCCCCTTCCGGATTTGCAGAATGGTTTGCAGCAACCTCTTCGTGCCAGTAATATGCCTCACGGTCATAGTCTGCATTAGCCCAAGTGCAACCAGTACCACAGTTAGTAACTGCCGATGTTTCATAGTCATTTGAATAAACAGTAGTGTCTACCCCACCTGTGATTTCTTTGACCGAAACATCAACATCCACACTTCCAGAGATGGCATTAAGCCCAGTGTTTTGCACTGTAACATTCACCTCACGAGTACCTTCACCAATCGTCATTCGCCCTGTATCTGGGTTGAAACTTGCTGGTGAAACAGTCATGCCTGATATCCCCACATCTTCGTTATCAAGTTGAACAACAGAAATAGCATCGAGATTACCACAGCCAAAACCATTCAATTGAGGGTTTAATGGGTCAAAGGCACATCCCTTTGAGTCAATGTGTAATGCACCGTTTGAGTATTGGTATGTATAATCACGGTTACCAATCGCTAAGTCAAGAGCACTGGTTGGACCTCCAGCAAACTGCCCTACAAGAACCATAGTTGGTCGGCGACCGACTGGCATTGATTGTGGTTGATAATATCCTCCACTACCATCTGATAGAATAATTTGAACGGTGTTCAATTCCTCTAAGTTATCTGTTGAATATGATGTCACAGTATTACCGCTTTGGCCTTGTAGACTGGTAATGGTGGAAGTGGTTGGAACAACTAAGTCAATGCTTCCATCTTGATTGACATCCTGCAATTCAACTGAAGCGGCTATGAATGACCCTATAGTCGGAGACACCGCAATTTGCTGCCAATTACTCTGTGAAGGACATGGAGCCGTTGCACAACTCTGTAAAACAACGGTTGTAAAGTTCGTGATTGCCATAGTGTCAATCTTGCCATCCCCATCTTCATCAGCGATGTCAAAAGTACCCTGTTCGGAATTCAACTTGATTGTGTGTTGCTTGCTAGGATCATTCCATGCCGCAAATGTATCG
>Ga0209089_10003247_pt1 | contig 13952 bp, 10 predicted proteins | sample ArcticOcean_MG_C_FD_187431 | JGI IMG/M metagenome (GOLD analysis project Ga0209089, IMG submission 187431) | Marine microbial communities from western Arctic Ocean - ArcticOcean_MG_CB2_150 (SPAdes) (version 2) | ecosystem: Environmental > Aquatic > Marine > Oceanic | place: Arctic Ocean: Canada... | reverse complement strand
TTGTGAAAGATTTATTATTTTTTGATTTAGTTTGCCATAATTTTTGGCTTCAATAAATTCATAATAAATACCATAGTCAAGCATAAGTAAAAGTTCATTAGAATCATTACTATCTTGAATTGCAAAAAACCCTTCAGAAGCATTATACGTCTCATAAAATTTAACATCTTTATTCAGTATTTTTTTAAACTCATTACGATAAGGATTGAAATTAACCCCTCCATGGAAATATACTTCAAGATTTTCCCAAATCTGATCAATATTTGTTTTATTACTTTTAAGTAATACATTATTTAATAGGTTTAACATCCAGGATGGGACACCTGCTAAACTCGTTACATCTTCATTTAAAGTGTTTTTTATTATTGCTTCAATTTTTTCATCCCACTTATCCATAAGTGAAATTTCATTGTTTGGAGTACTAATCATCTCTGCCCAAATTGGTAAATTATCAATTAAAATAGCTGACAAATCTCCAAAATAATTATTGTTATTTTCATATAGTTTTTTACTTCCTCCAAGTCTTAGTGATTTTCCGGAAAATAAATTAGAATTAACATTATTATTAATATAAAGACATAGAACATCTTTACCTGCTTTAAAATGACAATCTTCAAGACATTCATTACTCACAGGAATGAATTTACTAACTGAGTTAGTAGTACCACTTGATTGAGCATACCATTTTATTGGATTGTGCCAAAAAATATTTTGCTCTCCCTTTATGGATCGTTCAATTAATTTAAAAAAATCTTCATAATTACTTAAAGGCACTCGATTTGAAAATGTTTCATAATTTTTAATTGATTTAAAATCATGTTTATGTCCAAATTCTGTATTTTTTGCACTATTTATTAATGTTGTTAAAACTTCATCTTGAACTTCTATAGGATATTTCATAAACAACTCAATTTGGTGAATTCTTTTTTTTAGAAACCAAGTCATTACAGTATTTAGAAAAGAAAAAGGCATTTTTATAGTATATTTATTTGAATAAAAATAATTTATTTTTTTTAATATGTTCCAAGATGTTTTGATTAAAATGAAAGTAGAAAATAATAAACAAGTTGATTATTTTCTTGATTTCAAAAATGATTTTATTCACATGAATCAATTAATTGGAAAAAAAATAATTTTAAAATTTAAAGGTTACGAATGTTTAAACTGCCAATCTAATATAGAGATTTACCGACAGGGGTATTGTAAGAAATGCTTTTTTGAAATACCTAGTACTGCTCAATGGGTAATGAAACCAGAGTTAAGTAAAGCTCATTTAAATATAGAAGAAAGAGATTTAGAATATGAAAAATCAGTTCAATTAAAACCGCATATTGTTTATTTAGCTTTTTCTAGTGAAATAAAAGTTGGTGTAACAAGAAAAACGCAAGTTCCATATAGATGGATTGATCAAGGAGCTATTAAAGCTATACAAATAGCAGAATTACCAAATCGTTATTTGGCTGGGATTAGTGAAGTTGAACTAAAAAAACATTACTCTGACAAAACTAATTGGAGAGAAATGCTTAAGATAAATAATACTCAAATAGACTTGGAAAGCGAAAGAATAAATTCATTAAAATCACTTCCAAATGAAGTTTTAAGTTTTTGCAACGATCAATCCTTTAAAACATTTAACATAAGTTACCCTATTCAAAAACATCCTATAAAGCCTAAAAGTTTAAATATTATTAAAGAGAATAGTTTTTCTGGCGAATTAGTGGGTATTAAAGGTCAATATCTAATTTTTAGTGATGATACTGTTTTTAATGTAAGATCTAATGAGGGAATTGTTGTGAGTATTGAATTAGATTAAAGTGTAATTTCTTCTCCAATTTTTAAATTAAATTTTTTCCTAAATAAATGAACGAATAGATATAAAAGAGGGGTGTCTAAAAGAGCAATAATTATTTTAAAAATAATTCCTGATATTACAAGACCCCAAAAACTTTCCCATTTTAGCACATTAAACAAACACAGTAAAGATATTACAGTTGTGGTATCAATAATTTGAGAGCTAAAAGTTGAAAAATTATTTCTTAGCCATAACATTTTTCCTTTTGTTAAGTTTTTCCAAAAGTGATAAATTTTAATATCAATAAACTGTGCAAATAAGTATGCTAACATAGAAGCTAATACAGCCAGTCCTGATAAAGAAAAGACCTTGGAAAAAGTTTCATTATCAATTGGTGAAGAAGTTAATGCAGGGACACTGTTAGATATAAAAATAATTAATAATGAAAAAAATGAAGCGAAAATACCAGCTATTACAACTTGGTTAGCTTTTTTTTGGCCATAAATTTCTGAAATTAAGTCTGTCACTAAAAATGTTATTGGATAAGGAAGAATTCCTACAGAAAGCTCAAATAATTGAATTCCACCAATAGATAAATTAAAAGGGTACCAGTAAAAAAATTTTTGAAAAATTAGATTTGAAACTACTAATGAAGTTATAAATAAAGCAGACAGGTATAAATATATTTTATTAGCTAAAATTTTTTTTGATTCAGACATTTTTATTTCTAATTATTTAAAAATAGTACATTAATAAAGATAAGATATTATAAATTCTTTTTTTTAATTTGGCTTAATGAAGACGAATAAAGTTTTACTATCAATTGGAAGTAATTTAGGTGATAGAAAAAAAAATATACAAACTGCTTTAAATCTAATTGATCAAAAAATTGGAGATGTTATCTCAATTTCAAAAGTATACCAAACTCCAGCTTTAGGTTTTATTGGAGATGATTTTTATAATTGTTGCATAGCTATTAGTACAAAACTAAATCCTTTAGAAGTTTTAAATAGAATATTGATAATTGAAAAAGAAGGAGGAAGATTAAGAAACAATACCAAAAAATATAAATCAAGAACAATAGATATAGATATATTATTTTATGAAAATAAAATAATAAATTCTTTAGAGCTTAAGATTCCCCATCCCCATCTTCAAGAAAGGGCATTTGTAATTCTTCCACTATTAGATATAGCTAGAAGCAAAATTCATCCAATATTAAAAATTACTATAGAGGAATTAAAAGATGATTTAAAAGATTTAAATTCAATTCATCAGCTAGATTATGTTTTAAAAATGCCAATTTTAAATACGATGGAATTGTTCAACAATATCGTAATTGAAGGTAATATAGGAATTGGTAAAACAACTTTATCAAAAAAACTTTCAAAAGATTTAAATAAGAATTTAATATTAGAAGGCTTTAAAGAAAATCCATTTTTAGACAAATTTTATCAAGATCCAAATAGGTATGCTTTAAACTTAGAACTTACTTTTCTAATAGATAGATGTAGGCAGTTAAATGATTATAAAAATCAAATGGATTTATTTAAATCAGGAGTAGTTTTCGATTATGATATATTTAAATCATTAATTTTTGCTGGAGTTACTTTGTCAGAAATTGATTTTAATTTATTTAGAAGCATTTTTTATTCTATGACTAAGGACTTATTCAAATCTAATTTGGTTATATATCTATTACAAACAACAGATAAATTACTTATAAATATTAATAAGAGAGGAAGGAATTATGAAAAAGATATTAATAAAGATTATTTAGATAAAATAAGTAATGCTTATTTAAAGTATTTAAATAACAGACCTGAATTAAATGTAGTGTTTGTTGATGTTTCAGACCTAGACTTTATTGAAAAAGATGAAGATTATCTAAAATTATTATTTAGAATTAAACAAAAATTAAGATAGAGCCTTAAAGAATTCCCAAATTAATATTCCAGAACAAATAGATACGTTTAAAGAATGTTTAGTTCCATATTGAGGGACTTCAATCACATCATCTGACAAATTAATAGCATTTTGCGAAACCCCTTTTACTTCATTTCCAAAAATCAAAGCGTGTTTGATATTACTAGGAATGGTTAAATCTCTAAGTTTTTTAGACTTATCAGCTTGTTCAATGCTCCATATAAAAATATTTTCTTTTTTAAGATTTACTATAAGTTCTTCAATATTTTTTGAATATTCCCAATCTACGCTTTCTGTAGATCCTAAAGCTGTTTTATGGATGTCTTTATTTGGGGGACATGCTGTAATTCCACATAAATAAATTTTTTCTATTAAAAATGCATCTGAAGTTCTAAAAACAGATCCAATGTTGTTCAAGCTTCTAATATCATCTAAAATTATTATTAATGGTGTTTTAGAAATTTTTTTAAATTCATCTATTTCAATTCGTTCGAGTTCGCTATTTTTTAATTTTCTCATTTAGATTTGAATACGTATAATTAAGATTTCACAAAGTAATAGATTAAATTTCTAAATAATAGTAAATTAGCTTTTAATCAACTATAAATTGAAAAAAGAAATAAAAAAAGTGACTCCGTTAATGAGGCAGTATAATAAAATAAAGGAAAAATATCCTGATGCATTATTACTGTTTAGAGTAGGAGATTTTTATGAGACTTTTCATAAAGATGCTGTTAAAACATCTAAAATATTAGGAATTGTATTAACTAAAAGAGGAGCTGGGAGCAATAGCGAAACTAAGCTAGCAGGGTTTCCACATCATTCACTTAATACCTATTTGCATAAACTTGTCAAAGCAGGTGAAAGAGTAGCTATTTGTGATCAATTAGAAGATCCTAAAACAACCAAGTCTATTGTCAAAAGAGGAGTTACTGAACTTGTAACACCTGGTGTAGCTTTAAATGATGGTATTTTGGAAAAAAAATCAAATAATTTTCTTGCCTCAATATTTAACATTAAAAATAAGTATGGTATTTCTTTTTTAGACATTTCAACTGGGGAACTATTAATTTCAGATGGAGAGTTAGACTATATTAAGAATTTAATTCAAAGTTTTGACCCTAAGGAACTCTTAATCCCCAAGAAAATTAAAAAGGAATTCAATTTAATTTTTGGAAGTTATAATTCTATTTTTTATTTAGATGATTGGGTTTACAATAAAGATTTTGCATTAGAAAAGATAAAAAATCAATTTAAAGTCACTAGTCTTAAAGGTTTCGGAATTAAAGAAGATAATTTAGGAATCATATCATGTGGTTCTATACTTCATTATTTAGAAGAGACTCAACATTCTAAATTGTCTCATATTACAAATGTTCATTTGATTATTGACAAGCATCATGTGTGGATGGATCATTTTACCATGTCTAATTTAGAATTATTAAATAGTAATTCAAGAGACGGAGTTTCTTTATTAGATATTATAGATTATACATCTACTCCGATGGGTGGAAGAATGCTTAAAAGATGGATTATTCATCCAACTATAAATATTAAAGAATTAGAATTCAGACATGGAGTGGTTGATTTTTTTGTTAAATCAAATGATTGTTTAAATGAAATAACATTTAAGTTAAAATCATTTAGTGATTTAGAAAGAATAATGGCAAAAGTAGCTACTTCTAAAATTTCACCAAGAGAATTAGTTCAACTTAAATTTACTTTAAATAGTATCAGTCCAATTAAAAAAATACTTAAATCAAAGTCAAATAAATTTATTCAAAAAATCGAAAATTCATTAGATGATTGTGATTCTCTAATTAGTTTATTGGACAGAAGATTAGACGAAGATGCTCCAGTAAGTATTTCTAAAGGAAGTGTAATAAAAAGCGGTTTTAATAGTGATCTTGATGAATTAAGAAATTTGTCAAAATCTGGAAAAACTCATTTAGACGAAATTCTAGAAAAAGAAAAAGAATTAACAGGAATAAGTTCTTTGAAAATTAGTTTTAATAATGTGTTTGGATATTACTTAGAAGTTAGAAATATCCATAAAGATAAGGTTCCTGAACAATGGATTAGAAAGCAAACTCTAGTAAATGCCGAAAGATATATAACAGAAGAATTGAAGGAATATGAATCTAAAATTTTGAGTGCAGAAGAAAGTATTCTAAAACTAGAAAATCAAATATTTGATGAACTAATCCAAATGGTTATTCCTTTTATTCCTTTAATTAAGACAAATTCAAATTGGATAGCAATTGTAGATTGTTTGTGCGGTTTTGCTGATTTAGCATTAAAAATGAATTATTCAATGCCATCAATTAATAATTCAAATGATTTAAAAATAATTGAAGGGAGACACCCGGTAATAGAATCTCAATTAACACTCGAAAACCCATACATTCCAAATGATATTTTATTAAACAATATTAAAGATCAAATTTTAATAATAACGGGGCCAAATATGTCTGGTAAATCGGCTATTCTTAGGCAAACTGCATTAATTGTGTTATTGGCTCAAATAGGAAGTTTTGTTCCAGCAAAACATGTAGAAATGGGAATAGTAGACAAAATTTTCACTAGAGTTGGTGCTAGTGATAATATTTCTATTGGAGAGTCGACTTTTATGGTTGAAATGAATGAAGCCGCATCTATCGTTAACAATATTTCTAGTAAAAGTTTGATTTTATTGGATGAAATTGGAAGAGGGACTAGTACTTATGATGGCATTTCCATAGCTTGGGCTATTACAGAATTTTTACATGATCATCCTTTTAAACCTAAAACTTTATTTGCTACTCATTATCACGAACTTAATATGATGGCAGATACATTTGAAAGAATTAATAATGCAAATGTATCAGTAAAAGAAACGGGAGATAATGTTATTTTTCTAAGAAAATTAGTTGAAGGTGGGAGTGCCCATAGCTTTGGAATTCATGTAGCTAGAATGGCAGGTATGCCTAAACAGCTTATTTCTTCAGCAAAAAAAATATTAAATAAATTAGAAAAATCTCACCAGTTTAATAAAAACAATAAAACAAACGAAGACCTAGATCTTCAATTAAGTTTTTTTAATCTAGATAATCCTAAGTTGGAAGAGTTAAAAGAAGATATTTTGTCTTTAGATATTGATGAATTAACCCCAGTTGAAGCCCTTATTAAATTAAATGAAATTAAAAGAATTTTAAATTCTTAATTATTACTGTTTATTTAAGGGAATTTAATTTATTTTTTTTTAATTTTTTGTTTTACATTTGCAAACCAATTTGCGAAAGTAGCTCAGGGGTAGAGCATCACCTTGCCAAGGTGGAGGTCGCGGGTTCAAATCCCGTCTTTCGCTCTAAGAAAAGTTAAGCTCGAGTGGTGGAATTGGTAGACACGTTGGACTTAAAATCCAATGAACAGTAATGTTCGTGCGGGTTCAAGTCCCGCCTCGAGTACGAGAACCCTTGTTAATCATCTGATTTTCAAGGGTTTTTTGATTTTAAAAACTAGATTTTGCCAACCATTTGCCAACCGTTTTTTTAAAGTGCTGTTTTTTAATTAGAGAAAAAAGCCGGCCAGCACTACTAAAAACCAAAAAAATATCAGTAGTAATTTTTAATTGGTGCTACCCTACTCAAATAATATCGGTTTTCTTTTGATGGGAGGTGTTTGTATAAGTATGTATAATAGTGAGGCTCTAGGTGTCTTAAAAAAATATTAAGAGTTAGATGATTTAAAAAAAGAACATAATAAATTATGATATTATTTTATGATTATTTTACCAGATAATAATACAGTACTAGAATCTGTTCCAATATTATCTAAATCCTCAAAAATATCATCACCGTATGAATCAATAAGTGATTCTTCGTCAGGCTCATAATCATAATGTCCACCCGGAAATGAGTAGTGACCATCTAAATCATATATTGAAAATTGATGGCTTCCACTATTAAATAGGGTGAGTCGCCAAAATTTACTATCCCCTCCTTTCTTTATTTTACTGTTTCTATAGTATTCATAAATTTTATATTATCAAAAAAGTCAATTGCTTCTAAAGCATTTTTTAAATTTATTTTTTCTTCAGAAGAAAATTTTTTAATGGGGGCTCTCCCTGGACCACTGTTAATTCCTACTAACGACATTATTTCTTTTCCAGCTCTAACTCCTCCTCCATATTTAATTAACACCTCTACAACTGTAACTGAATATTGTTGCCACTTTCTTGCTTCTTCTAAATTTCCTTGATTAAATGCATTTATAATTTTGCTATAACACGAAGCCATATAATTGTATGTACTTCCTACTGCACCTATAGCTCCAATTGATAAGCCTGCTAAAAGAACTTCATCATATCCATGTAATATTTCAAATTGTTCATTATTCAATGCCAAGCATTGCTGCATCTCCATTAGATTATTATGTGTAAACTTAATTCCAACTAGGTTTGGAATTCTCTTATCTGCCTCAATCAAAAATTCTTTCATTGGCACTGAAACATTAGAAATCGATGGTACGTGGTAATAGTAAAAGGGTAAATTTGGCGCTGCTTTTGCTATAGGCTCACAATAATCAACTAAAGAAGCTGCATCATTTGGCGGCAAAAATACAGGTCCCATTGTTCCAATGGCATCAGCTCCAATTTCTTGCGCATGTACTGCTAATGTTTCTGAAATACTGAATGACGTACTCCCCACGTGTACTATTATTTTAAAATTACTGGCTTTATACTTCATCCATTCCAATGCAACAGCCATTCTTTCTTCAACATTCATCAACATCCCTTCTCCAGTTGTACCACATATAAATACACCTACAACATTATCTTTCTTTAATTGATTTGCATACTTCTCAATCTCGGCAAGATTAATTGCCCCATTGGAATGCATTGGCGTAAATGGTGCCGAAATCAATCCTTTTATATTTAGTTTTTTAATCATATAAATTTTATAAAACTTTTTTATTTTCAAATTTTCTTGGAAAAATCACACTTGCTAAACGCCCTATCACAATACAAGATACCATACCAAAGGCAGTATATAATAATAGGTGAATATTCGTTTGACTAGCTACATGTATCTGAACTATTATACTTCCAATAAAGCCTATCAAGGCTCCTTTTGCACTTGCTTTTTTAAAGAAAATTCCTAACAAGAATAGTCCACTCATACTACCAAGAACTAATCCTAAAACTTTATTGAAAACATCCCACAGTGATTTTATTTCAAAACCAGCCATAAACAAGGCTACTAGCGTTCCTACTAATCCAATAATAAATGTGGCTATTCTTGCTAATTTCAATTTGTTTTTAGTCTCCAAAAATCTGAAATGAATATCAATAGAGTACGATGTTGCCGCAGAATTTATACTACTACTAACACTTGACATTGCAGCCGCTAATATACCGCTAATAAGTATCCCTACGACACCATTTGGTAATTCTTTAACGATGTACCAAGGAAAAATTGAGTCACCATTGCTTAATGAAAAATTCATATTTTCTGGGTGTTGTTTAAAAAAGGCAAACAAAGCGGTACCTACAAAAAAGAATAATATTGTTGCAGGTATGGTTAACAACACATTGGTTAACAAACTTTTTACAGCTCCTTTTTCATCAGAAGTTGTTAAATAACGTTGTACCATAGTTTGATCACTTCCGTAAGTAGCCAAGGATGTAAAATAACCTCCAACCAACACAACCCATAATGTTGGCCTGTTCCATTCTAAAGCCATATCAAAAGCATTAATTTTATGATTTTCAGTTGCTACATTTAAAATTTCTGAAAACCCGCCATCAATATGTACAATCATTAATACTAAACACAGTACAGCACCACCCATTAACACCACAACTTGTAAGGCATCTGTCCATATTACAGCTTCAATACCTCCCATAAGAGTATATCCTAAACTTAAAATACCCATTAACAAAATACACGTATAAATATCAATACCTGTAACTACATTAATTGCAATAGCTGGTAAAAATAATACCACTGCCATTCTTCCAATTTGAAATAAAATAAACGAAACACTTCCTATTAATCTTAATATAACATTAAACCTCATTTCTAAATATTCATAGGCTGAAGAAATATTTAATTTCCTAAACAACGGAATAAAAGAATAGATTATAATTGGTGCCATTAATAAAATACCTGCATTAAACCAAATATAAGCCCAATCTGTAGCATATGCCTTTGCTGGGATTGCCATAAATGTGATAGCACTTAAGCCTGTTCCAAAAATACTCAGTCCTGCAGCCCACCAAGGAACTCTACCTCCACCTCTAAAATAATCATCAGTACTTTTTTGTCTTTTTGAAAAATAATACCCTATAAAAAGTAATAACAAAAAGTAGATTACCAACACCAATACATTTAACCAACCAAATGAATTTGATGGGACATTCACATGCCCCTTTAAAATAGCTGGTGTTCTTACTCCTGGTCTAATTTCTCCACTTATAATATATGCATCACCACCCCAATTTACTATTGGAGCCGTAACAATACCATAAGGAATTTTAGAAATTTTAACAATGGTCTTTGTAACAGTATTGTATACTAATACATCTTTAGAAAACCCTTTATGATTTTCTAAACGTTCATTTAGTTCCTTTTTTAAGTTATTTGCCTTAATGGTATCATTAATCTTTTCTAAATCCTTTATGGAATCTCCAAGTGCTTTTAATTTTAAAAACTCACCCCCATCATCACCAGAAGCCATCATCACAAATTCCAATCCTGCTTCAAAAGCATTCCCTGCCATTATTGGAAATTTCAAATCGGCGTTTAATGTTTCCCATTTATTTTGAAGTGGGCTATAAAAACATCCATCTGTTAAAATTTCAACATCCCCCTTACTATCATATGATCTTCCTGAAAACACAAAAATACCATGTTCAAACCCATCAGATTGCGCCACCATTGTAGTAAATGCTCTTGAAGATCCCGGAATTATAGGCAAGGTCTCCCATGACCAATTTGAGGAATTTCTAGCATTCAAATCTAATTTAAAAAAGAAATTCTGAGATATACCTTCTGATTGTCCTCCTCCAACATAAATAGTATTTTTAATAATACTTGCTGATAGATGAGCCAATGGTTTTGGTAAGGCAGGAAAATTTTCAAATACAACTTTGTTTTCATTGATATCCCAACTCATTAATAAAACTTCATCCAATTCCTTATAGGAATCACGACCACCAATACAAACAACTCCTTCAGGAATAGTTACAGATGCACCATAAGCTATTGGTGACAAAAGAGAAGCATTGGGCAACTCCCAATTATACGCTCCTTTATCCTTGCTTAAAACAAATAATTGTTTACTCCAGTTTTTTAAACCTCCATTCCAAGGCATTTCATCTGGAAAATTAGCACCACCTGCAATTAATAACCTATCGTTACTTACACCTGCAAATACACCCGCAAAACCTGGATGTGACACGCCATTTATTGAAGGAAACTCTTCAACAATCTCCCAACTCATTTTTTCTTGAATGGAATCTTGAGCAAAACCTATGTTCAAAAACAACATTAGTAATACTAAGAAAACACCTTTTAATTTTATGGAATTGTTCACTGCCATGTTTTTAATAAATTTTTTAATAGTTTAAATACCTAAATGTTATTTTACTTATTGAAATTTCATGAATCAAAGTACTTGTTAAATAAGTTGCTAAAGAATGTATTATTACAACTTTACAAATAAGCTAACTCCTTATTGATTTATTTAGCATTCAAAAACAGTGATTTATATAATATAAATAATTTTTAAAAAGTTTGTTTAGTTTCATACATTATAAAGTTTCTAACGCATTTGAAATTTGTAAAAGTGCCCTAGGTACATGAAAACATCCTTTCCATTTTCCACCTTTTAGTTGAAGTAATACCTTGCCTTCTCTGTTAAGATAACCAAACCACTCCCCTTTATGAATGGGATCTCTAAAATGATTCCATGTATACTCATGCACTTTCTCAAACCAATCTTTAGCTCTTGAACTTCTGTTATAGGCATAAATTTTAGACAAGGCTAATAAAGTTTCTAAATGTACCCACCATAATTTTTGATCCCATTCCAATTGTTGAGGTGGAAAACCCTTTAGGTCTAAAAAATAGAAAATACCACCATGTAGCTTGTCCCAACCATTCTCTAATTGCTGAAACAAAATAGTTTCTGCTTGTTCTATTAAAACTTTATTGTTTTGCCTAATGGCTATATCCATAACAAACCACATAGCTTCTATAGCATGACCTGGATTGAGTAACCTACCTTCAAAAGAATTCACAAATTGCCCCTTAGAACTGATATTTTCTAAGATCAAACCCGTTTTAGTATCATAAAACTGTTCCATGACCAACGGAATTAATTCCTCAGTTAAGGTTCTAACTTGCTTCGCCCCTAATACATGTTCTAATTCCAAAGATAAATTACATAAAATCATAGGAAGCGCGAAGTTTTTCATCGGTCTGGTTTCTGAAATTTGCTTACTATAAATTCCTTTAGGGTTGTCTTTTCTAGCTATGATTCTTTTAAATATTTCCTTGACCAAATTTGCATACTTAGGATTTCGATCAATTTTATAATAGGCTCCAAATGCCATAGCCGCAAAACAATCTGAAAAAATATTATAAGGAGCTATTAAGGGTTCTCCTTTTTGGGTTAATGAAAAATACCAATCTCCTGATGGTGCCTGTCCGTACTTTTCTAAAAAATCAATACCCAACTGAGCCATAGAATGCCACTTTTCACCTTTTAACGAAGAGTACTCTAGGGTAGCAAACATCCATGCCTCTCTAGCTTGTAGCCACACAAACTTATCGGTGTCGTAGACTTTTCCTTCTGAATTGATACATGTAAAATATCCACCGTAGGTATAGTCAGGAGAATACTTTTCCCAAAAAGGAATAATCTCTTCTAAAAGTTCTTGTTTGTAAATAGATCCGTAAGATTTCATAGTTTTTTAACTTATACTAAGTTAAAACAAAAACCAAAAAAATCTCAATGATAATTTATTTTTAGCTCTACCCTTCTCAAATAGGACCGGTTTTCTTTTGACGGGAGGTGTTCGTATAACTATGTATAATAGTGAGGTTCTTGGTGTATTAAAAGAAGATATGCCTAATCTGGACAAGTTCCCCAAATTGGTTTGTTGGCTTGTGTTAAAGGAGATGAAGTGCTAAATTCTGTAGGTAATGTTGCAATATTAGTAACACACCATTTTGTTAAATCTTGATTGAAAGCTGATGCGCTTTTAAACAACGACGACATATCATTAACCTTACTTACATCCCAACTACCAATATTTTGATTAAATGTTTTTGCACCACTAAACATATAACTCATATTAATAACCTTACTTACATTCCAATTACTAATATTTTGATTGAATTCATTAGTAGATGCAAACATAACATTCATATTAGTAACTTTATTCACATCCCAACTACCAATATCTTGATTGAACTTATAAGCACGTGTAAACATCGATGCCATGTTAGTAACCTTACTTACATTCCAGCTACCAATATTTTGATTGAAGGCTAGTGCTAACGCAAACATAGACTCCATATTGGTGACATTTTTTACATCCCAATTGCTAATATCTTGATTAAATGCTATTGCAGAATAAAACATCCCTCTCATATTAGTAACCTTACTTACATTCCAACTACTAATATCTTGATTGAATTCATTAGTAGATGCAAACATTCCCACCATCTTAGTAACCCTACTTACATCCCATTTACTTATATTTTGATTGAATTTTATTGCACGAAATAACATATTACTCATATCAGTAACATTACTTACATCCCAACTGGCAATATCTTGATTAAACGTATTAGCTTCATTAAAAAGACTGTTCATATCAGTAACAAGCGTAGTTACCACTTTTGTTACATCTTCATCCTTATCAACCATTTCTCTTAATTTAGTGTTGTCTACAGCTGTAAAAGTCACGTCATTAAGATTAGCAGTTGTCCCAACAGTAACCCAATATTTTGCTTTTATAGTGACCCCGTTAATGTCTAAATAAAACGGTTTTAATTTCTCTTGTTCATCTTCATTATTTGAAGAACAAGACAACACAAACAATACTGATAATAATAGAATTAAATTCTTCACTTTCTTAAATATACTAATTATCTAAACCTTATTAATCTACTCCCTTTATAGAGGATTAGAAGTAGCTGAATTAAAAGAAGAAGATATGCCTATGGTTTAGATTATTATA